>OGRY01002025.1_pt1 | contig 13696 bp, 7 predicted proteins | sample 1553551 | NCBI WGS metagenome assembly OGRY01 (sample SAMEA2580101, study PRJEB22360) | human gut metagenome | biome: human gut; feature: human-associated habitat; material: faeces | place: Denmark | collected 2008/2010
GGCTGCTGCCTATCGGCTTCCTGTTTCTTCTTTTCTGCGCCAGCCTGTACATGGTTTCCGTACTGAAGAAAGGAGACGAATAATATGGCAAACACCAATGCTTCAGTCAAGAAAAAGAATACCAGAAACACAGTTTTGCGTGTATTGCTCTATGTAGTGATCATCGCCATCTGTCTGATAACTTTATACCCATATTTTGTAACTGTATGTACTGCTCTCAAAAGCCGCGCGGAAATCTTTTCCATGAATGGAACTATTTTCCCAGTTGAGGCCATCTGGTCCAACTTCACAGACGTATGGAAGCTGGCTCCCATGAGCAATTACATGATGAACTCCATTGTGATCGCAGGAGGCTCCACTCTTCTGGCTATGGTCTGCGGTATCCCAGCTGCTTATGCCCTGTCCAGAATGAAATTCAAAGGCCAGACTGCTTTTCTGGGATTTGTTATTGTCTCCCAGATGTTCGCACCGGTTGTACTTCTCATCGGTATCTACAAGGTTATGATGGCGTTCCATCTTACCAACAGCATTATCGGCCTGATCTTCATCAACGCAGCATTTAACCAGGCATTTGCCATCTGGCTGCTCCGCGGTACTTTCCTGAGTATCTCACCAGAGATGGAGCAGGCTGCCACTATTGACGGCTGTAACCGCGTACATGCCCTTTTAAGGATCCTTCTGCCTGTTGCTGCACCTGGTATCGTTACAGCGCTTATTTTCGTATTTATCAACGCCTGGAACGAATATACAGTGGCACTGACACTGATCTCTACCGATACCTTCAAGCCTCTCACCGTTGGTATCAATATTTTCAACGGTTACAATATGATCGAGTGGCAGTATCTGTTTGCTGCTTCCCTCTATGCAATCGTTCCAGTTGTAATTCTGTTCGTTGGAATCGAAAAAAATCTGGTTGGAGGACTCACTTCTGGTGGTGTCAAGGGTTGATTTTTATTTTTTTCCAAGTATAATAGAGAAAGATGCGGACGCGAGAAAGGGTTGCCCAGGGCAGCCCTTTGTTCATGCCCCGTAACTATTCAGAAGGCAGTATTCCGCCAGGTGTTTTTGTGAACATTGTTCACAGCTGCGGCGCGAAATCATACAAAGCATGTTACTGGTCATCCAGTAACTGTTTTATTGTGTACGGTAAAATTTCACATACGGAATAACCCCGATGATTCCGCACATTTCAGGAACTCTATACCGGAGATCACCGAATGATTCTTCTGTCCTGCTGACGAAAATTCAGCACATTTCACAGATTTTTAAAATCAATGGTTTTGACCTTGACTTTTCTGTAGAATACTGTAATATTGATAGTGCACAACATCTAGTATGTAATTAAAGATTTAAACACAATATATGGAGGGATTTGAAAGAATGAGTACTGAGGTCAATGCAAACGTCATTAAACGAAATGGCGTGGAAGTTATTTTTGATAAGGCGAAGATCATCAACGCCGTTGAAAAAGCGAATGAGGAGGTTTCCAAGCTTCACAGGCTGAGTCATTACCAGATCACTGCGCTTGCTGATATGATTGCCACCCGTGCCCTTGAATCCTCCCACGCTGTCAATGTGGAAGATATTCAGGATATGGTAGAGACAGGCATTATGGAGATGCGAGGCTATGAAGTTGCACAGAAGTATGTGCGCTATCGCTACAAGAGAGAGCTTACCCGCAAGTCCAATACCACAGACGACAGCATCCTTGCTCTTCTTGACCAGATTAATGAGAATGCCAAGCAGGAGAACTCCAATAAGAACCCTACTATTAACTCTACCCAGCGTGATTACATGGCAGGCGAGGTCAGCAAGGACCTGACCATGCGTGTTCTTCTTCCTGAGGAGATCGTAAAGGCTCACGACGAGGGAATCATTCATTTCCATGATTCCGATTACTACGCACAGCGTGAGCATAACTGTGACCTGATCAATCTGCAGGATATGCTCCAGAACGGCACAGTTATCAGCCAGACACTGATTGAGAAGCCTCACAGCTTCTTTACCGCATGTAACGTTACCACACAGATCGTTGCACAGGTAGCCAGCAATCAGTACGGCGGACAGTCCTTCTCTCTCGCCCATCTGGCTCCTTTTGTAGACATCAGCCGCCAGAAGATCCGCAACAAGGTAATCGAGGAACGTAAGGCCTGCGGTGAGCCTCTCGATGATGAGATCATCCAGAAGGTATCGGAGCGCAGACTGAAGGATGAGATCCAGAGTGGTATCCAGACGATCCAGTACCAGCTGATCACTCTTATGACCTGTAACGGACAGGCACCATTTGTAACGATTTTCATGTATCTTGATGAAGTTCCGGAGGGACGTACCCGTGATGACCTTGCACTGATCATCGAGGAAGTTATGAAGCAGCGTATGCAGGGTGTTAAGAACGAGCGCGGTGCGTGGATCACACCTGCATTCCCGAAGCTGATCTACGTGCTGGATGAGGATAACATCCACGAGGATTCCAAATACTGGTACCTCACAGAGCTTGCAGCGAAATGTACTGCCAAGCGTATGGTTCCGGATTACATCTCAGCCAAGATCATGCGCCAGTTAAAAAATGGCAATGTTTACACCTGCATGGGATGCCGTTCTTTCCTTACTGTTGAGGAGAAGCAGAAGAACCCGGACGGTTCCTACAAGTTCTACGGCCGTTTTAACCAGGGCGTTGTTACCATTAACCTTGTAGATGTAGCCTGCTCCTCAGACGGCGATTTTGATAAATTCTGGGAGATTCTGGAGGAGCGCCTGGAGCTTTGCCACAGAGCACTCCGCTGCAGACATGAACGTCTTCTTGGCACTGTTTCCGATGTTGCTCCGATCCTGTGGCAGTATGGTGCTCTTGCACGGCTTAAGAAGGGCGAGACCATTGACAAGCTTCTTTATGACGGCTATTCTACTATCTCACTTGGATATGCAGGTCTCCATGAGATGTGCATGAGAATGTACGGCAAGCCTCATACAGACCCTGAGGTTCGTCCGTTTGCGCTGAAGGTTATGCAGCGCCTCAATGACAAATGTGCCCAGTGGAAGGCAGCTGAGAACATCAGCTACTCTGTATATGGCACTCCGATGGAATCCACCACATACAAATTTTCCAAATGTCTTCAGAAGCGTTTTGGCATCATTCCAGGAGTTACGGATAAGAATTATATTACAAACAGCTATCACGTTCACGTTACTGAGGAGATTGACGCATTCTCCAAGCTGAAATTCGAGTCTGAATTCCAGAAGCTTTCTCCAGGAGGAGCCATCAGCTACGTGGAAGTTCCAAATATGAAGCAGAATATTCCGGCAGTTCTCTCTGTTATGAAGTTTATCTATGATAACATCATGTATGCAGAGCTGAATACCAAGAGTGATTTCTGTGATGTCTGCGGATATGACGGAGAGATCCAGATCAAAGAAGACGAGAACGGCAAGCTGATCTGGGAATGCCCGAACTGCGGTAACCGCAATCAGGATAAGATGAGTGTTGCCAGAAGAACCTGCGGATACATCGGTACCCAGTTCTGGAACCAGGGACGTACCCAGGAGATCAAGGATCGTGTATTACATCTGTAATAAGTAATGGTTTCCGGGTTTTCTGCAAGATGTGTGTATTTGATTATCAGGCACAGGAGGAAAAGAGGAATCAGTTATGAACTACGGAAACATTAAATCCTACGACATTGCAGACGGCACAGGCGTGCGTGTAAGCCTGTTCGTATCCGGCTGCAGGCACCACTGTAAGGGCTGTTTTAACGCACCTACGTGGGATTTTAACTACGGTAAGCCATTTACCCAGGAGACACAGGATAAGATCCTGGAGCTGCTTGCTCCTTCTTATATAGAGGGTTTCTCCTTACTTGGAGGAGAGCCATTTGAGCCAGAGAACCAGCCTGTGCTGGCAGAGCTTCTTGAAGAGATCAGGCGTACCTTTCCGGATAAATCCATCTGGTGTTACAGTGGATATCTTTTTGACAAAGATATGGTTCCCGGAGGTAAGGTCTACACGCCTTTTACAGACCGGATGCTCTCCTGCATCGACGTTCTGGTAGACGGAGAGTTTATCCAGGAATTGAAAAACCTCTCCCTTCAGTTCAGAGGGAGCAGCAATCAGCGGATTCTGCATTTAAAGGATGGTAAGCTTATTAAAGAAGGCCTGTGATACGGGTCTTCTTTTCTTATATCTGCATTCAAATAGTTACATAAGTTTTTACATCCGGGTAGTCAAAAATCCCCCTCCTGTCTGACAGGAGGGGGATTTTATTACACTTTATTTATTTTGCTTTCGCATATTTGGGTGTGCTGTAAGAAGAATAGATTGGAACACCTGCCTCGTTGTTTCCAACGGCGCGTACTTTGTAATAATACTTGGTTCCAGCCTTCTTGGAGCTCTTGTCAACGTATTTCACTGTGGAGCCTTTTGTAATAGTTCCTACCAGTTTATATCCGGAACCTTTCTTAGTGGAACGGTATACCTGATATCCGGTAGCTCCTGTTACTTTCTTCCAGCTGACAGTAATCTTGCCCTTTGTTGCTTTCGCTTTCGGACTGGTTGGCTTCGCGATCTGTGCTGTGGAAATCATAGCACTTGCAGATTTGCTTGCACCGCTTGTGTATGTTGCGTCAGCAGAATCTTTGTACTCATAGGACTTGCCATTCTTGTAAGCAACTACATAATAGTAATATTTTACTCCTGCTTTCGGTCCTTTGTACTCTGTGCTTGTTGCACCATTATAGGTATACTTGATCTCGCGATCTGTAATAGTCGTTTCCTTCAGTTCACTAACAAATTTATATCCGCTGACTGTTGTGGAATCAGCAACATAATTCGGAACGGCTGCACTGGAACCGTAATTATAGCTGTAAGAATTGCTGTCTTTGTTATATCTGTTCCAGGAAGAGGTGGTTCTGTATACACGATAGTAATCAGCACCTGCTACCGGATTCCATGTTACAGTAATACTTCCATCTGCTTTGTTTGCAACCGCTTTTACATTGCCAGGAGTTGCTATAACAGGGATAACTGTTGCGCTGATTTCATTGCTGTATTCCTGTCCTCTGTATGCACGTACACGATAGGTTGTTTCCGTATCTGCTGCCGGGAATGTAATGGAAGATGTGGAAGCCTTCAGTGTCTTATAGGTTTCCCATGCACCAGTCTCTTCATTTCTCTTCTCAACCAGATAACCCTTTCCGGCATATACCGGCTGCCAGCTTAACTTCACCTTACCGTTTGCATAAGAAATTCTGTTAACAGTAGTCATCTCGAAGCTAAGATTTGCATATACACCCTCATCAATGTAATACTTGCTGTTTCCTACAGTCTTGTAAGCTCTTACAAGATAGTAATAATCCATACCGCCCTGAAGCTTCTTATCTGTATAACTGGAAGCCTTTGCACTTGTAGTCTTGATCAGTTTATACTTGGCAAAATTGTTGGCCATGCCAGCTGCTACAGTATCTCCAATAGAAGATCCTTCACATCTGTAAATCTCATATCCCTTAGCACCTTTGATCTTGGTCCAGGACAGTTTTACAGAAGTTGTGCTCTTAGGTGTTGCTTTCAGTTTCAGCGCGCCGCCCCAGGTAGTAACCTTATTATAAGCCCATGCTCCATAAGTGGTCTTGCCTGTTTCGGAATCATAATAATATGGTCTTACTCTGTAAGTATAGGTGGTATCTGCTTTCAGTTTGGTATTCTTATAAACGCTGTCTGTAGTTTTGGCAATTGTTTTATATTTCTTGCCATTCTTTCTCTGGATCTGATAGCCGGTGAGCCAGCCTTCGCTTCCGCTTTCAGCGCTCATCCTTAAGGTAACAGTCTTAGCTGTGATAACATTTGTTACAGATATATTCGGCATACCAGCGTTAAATGATGCTGTATTTGTGTATGCACTGTATTCCTGCGCAAGTGTAGCTGCCTTATCGTTTCTTACACGGGCACGCACATAATAGGTCTTGCCTGGTGTAAGTGATTCAAAGGAAAGGGTTGCCTTATTGTTTTCACCAGAAATATAATTTGTAACCTTGTAATCATTTACAAATTCAGGTGATTCAGAATACCAGAATTCTACATCCTCTTCTTTTCTTACAGTTCCGTCATAGGAGAATACATAGCCATCCGGTGTTTTCTCAACCAGCTTCAGATTGCTGATCGCTGAAGTAGCTTTGGAAACATTGACAGTTACTACATTGGAAGGAGTACCGTATTTCTTGTTTCCGCTCTTGTCTTTTACATAAGCGACAACTCTTACATAGGTTGCTCCTTCTTTTAATAAGGATTTACTCAATGTAAGTGCATCATCATCCTCATAGTACTCATCTTCATCTTCATCATAGTAACCACTGGAAGAAGCTGTTACCCAATCCTCTTCGGAAGGCTGTGCCTTATCTGTGTACTGGAGCTCATAAGAGTCGCCATCTTCCAGAACAGCATCAAAACGGAATTCGAAGCTGTTTTCAGATTCTTTATACATCTCTAAGCCAGTTACATTCTTAGGTGCCTTTTCTGCATCTGTAGTGAAGGAGACTGCTGCAGGTTTCAGTTTTGCAACCTCTTCCTCTTCCGGTCTGTCTGCACTGCTCACTGCACGAACATAATAGGTTTTTCCTGCTTCCAGATTACTGTTGTTTTTGCTGATCTTCAGTTTCGCAGAACCAGCTGAGCCATCATAATAGAAGCGGCTCCAGTCACTTGCCATAGTTGCAGTGGTAAATTCTGTGCCTGTTGCGATCTGATACCATACGCTGTCTAAATCAACCTTTGCACTGTATGTGAAATAATAGTAATTGTCGTCAGCTTTCACATACTGAAGATCTGTGATCGGCTGAAGAGCATCTACTGTAAATGCAGCGGACGGTGCTGACCAGTCGCCTTCTACGGTCTTTGTGACTTTCTTTCCGTCTGTATCAACGGTATAAGTGCGTACTGCACGTACCTGGAAAGTATAGGATTCTCCAGGAGCCATTGCCTTGATCGGATCGCCATTCTCATCTCTTACACGGTCAAATGAAACCTTAGGATCTGTTGTATATGTATACAGATCTTCATCTTTAAGCTCTGACAGGGAAACACTTGGGAAATTACCGCGTCCGACGCTGTAGTAGGTCTTATCAACAGTTCCGTCATCCTTCAGAGAAGCTGAGCTCACGTATTCACGGCCGGCAGAATCTTTTACAAGGATTTCATAGCGGTTTACATTGTCAAGTGCGTTCCAACGCAAGGTTGGCTCACTATCCTCTGTGTTTACGTTTACACCGGAAACAGCTGCAGGCTTCTCACTGGTACCTGCATCTGAAGCGGTTACTTTGTATGCAAATGCATTGGACCAGTCTCCGTATACTTCCTTGCCATCATCTCCGATCTTAACGGCACGAACAGAAAGATTATAGGTCTTTCCGTCTTCAAATGCATAAACAGGCTGACCGGTAGCCGGGTAAATAACAGGTTCCAGAACTCCGTCTACGCTTGTATAAGTTCTATAATCAGACTCATCAAAAGAATATCTGGTGCCGCTTACTCTGGTATACCTGCCACTCTTCCGATCGGATGCCAGTGACTCAAAGTACTCACGTCCAGCTTCGTCTGTGATCTTAATCTCATAGCTGTCTGCATTCTTATCCGGATTCCAGCTGAGAACATAAGAAGATGCTGTTACACCGGAGATTTTCTTCAGACTTGTATCTGCTGCTTTATAAGTTACTGTGTAAGCGTCAGACCATTCACCTTCCTGCTTCTTGTTTTCACCATTCTCATATCTGTAATTAATTCCACGGACACGGATGGTATAGGTTTTGCCTCTTTCAAATTTGAACTCTCCGTAGGTTCTTCCTAAATAGAAGTTTGGATAGGAATAATTGTAATCTGTTGTAAAGGCAACTTTTCCATCTACCTCAACTTCGTACTGGGACACATATGTATTCTGGATAGGATTCCAGCTTACGTATTCATATTCATCGTTGTATTTGAAGTTACCGGTCTTCTCAGGTACAAGACTGCCGCTGTCGTCTGCTTCTACAACCAGCTCATTGGACCAGTCGCCTACTTTCTTCTCATCGCCGGAGCCTGTGTATGCACGGACTTTAACGGTATATTTCTTGCCTTTCTGGAAAGCACCGATATATTTTCCGTCTGCATCAGAAGCGACTTCATAAAGACCTGTGGTGTCGTTCTTTTTAAGCAGATAACCGTAATTCTCATAGAAATTGAGCCAGTTACCTGAAGTAGTTACATAGGAGGGTTCCTTTGCTCCGTATGCATAAGAATAATATTCATTTCCAGCTTCATCCTTAATAGAAACCTCAAGGTTCTGGTTCTCGCCGGATACCTGGATCTGATTCTTTCTTTCAGCTGCATAAATTGTCACACTCTTCGGCTCAGCGACCTTCTTTGCATAGGTATAATCTACAGCATCAGACCATTCACCATATGCAACAGTTCCATCTGCACTGTTACGGTTTACGGCGCGAACGGAAACTTTGTATGTCTTGCCATTCTCAAGACCTGCAATATATCCGTCTTTACCATCTGGTTTGTATACAAGGTTTCCTTCTGCGTCAACCTTGAACGGCCGCATGGTAAGACTTGTAAGACTATAGCTCAAGTTGACTGTTGACGGATAACCGGTCTCTGGCTCGCTTGCATCATAATTGTAGCGGTAAGTGTACTCTCCGTCTGTTACACGGATCTGGTATTCATCTGCCTTCTGATCCGCATACCAGGTAAGAACATTCTTATCCTCCTCATCAAATGCAACATGTCCGATCTTGCCAGGTGCCTCTGCATCAAAAGCGGCAACCTCATCGGTACTTCCGCTCTCTTCTGCGTCTGCAACTGCCTCGCTGTCACCGAAGCCATCCTCTGTAACAGCTGCCACTGCGGCTTCATCTCCGAAGCCATCTGCCTCTACAGCAGCTTCCTCTGTGGTGTCCGCTTCCGCTGCCGGAGACACAGATACGAAATCTCCTCCATCTGTAAAATCTGACGCCAGAAGTGGTGTCGGTGCGGAAGTTGCGGTCATTGCCGCTGCAATTGCAATGGCAACAGACTTATTGAGTGTTTTCAAATCTTTCTTCATACATTTCCCTCCATGAATTAAATTTATTGAAATTGATCAATAAGTAGTATGGGGAAATTATAGCGTATTACTCCGTTTTAGGCAAGCGTTTTGTGAATAATTTATGTATTTTGTGTAAATAAACACACATTACCAACACCCATTTGTATTTTTCTGATATTTTCTCTTTTTTCTGACAATTAAGTGTTTTCTTTACATTTTGACTATTTTAGTGTTTTTTCATATTCCGTCAAAATACTGTTCATTTCGTAGCGCTTTAACTGTCTGATCAGTTCTTCTGCATTAATATGAAGCCGCATATCTTCCAGGCTTTCTTTTATCTCAATGTCATGTTTCATAGTTGCCAGCTGTTCGCTTAAGTATACCATCTCTTTATTTGTTTTCAGTGCTTTCAGAGGGCTTCTGCCTATTCCAAGGTTTTCTTTCCAGAAAGTATTCAGTTCCTTTTCTTTCTTTGCCACGTCTTCGCAGTCCTCAATTGCTTCATAGATCGCGTCCAGGGTTTTATATTCTGCTACAAGCGGCGCTGCTGCTGAGGAAACGCCCTTACAGCCTGGAATTCCATCGCCTGGATCTCCAGTGATCGCCAGAAGCACAGGAATCTGTTCCGGATATACCCCTTCCTCAGAACAGACAATTTCCGGTGTATATTCAAATACATTAGAAGGGAGTTCCTCGTAAGCCTCTTTTCCAAACAGGCCATATGCATCCTTTAAATTCTCCAGCTTATCCTTCGTAACAACACGCCACATGCGGGTATATTCGCTTACCAGCTGAAAATAATCGTGATCCTTGGTAAGCACATAAGTCTGCAGATCCGGGCCCTGGAATTTCTCCACAAGAGATGCCGCATAATCGTCAGCCTCATAGTCCTGGCTCATAAATACCGGACAGCCGATTGCTTTCAGAAGCTCTTCCATCTGGATAAACTGTTCTTTTAATGGCTGGGCAGTCTCCTTGCGATTGGCTTTGTAAAAATCGGCGCCAAGCTGGGTGCGGCGGAAGGTATCTCTTGTCATATCAAAGGTAAATGCCACGTATTCCGGCTTTACCTTCTTATAAACAGCCAGAAGGGTGCGAAGCATGGTGAACATGGCATTTGTATATTTTCCATCGGAGGTGTGCAGGATTTCCGGATAGTGTCTCTCTTTTTCCTCGTCTGTCTTTGCGAAAAGGATAGATTTGGGAAGATTTCCATAATAGGATGTGGACAGCATGGAGGAGCCGTCGATGATCAGAAATTTGGGCATGATTGTTCTCCTTCTATGATTATTTGGCGCTTCCTAACAAAGCGTTGATTTTTTACACACTGTTAGGAAGTGTCTTTTCAATATCTGATATGGTTTCAGACCTGTGATTTCTCTCAGTTTCTCTGTAAGTATACCATAAATTTATCTTATCTGAAAAATTTCCAAAAATTTTTTCAGATTTCGTGTTATTTCTTTCTCTGGTTTTCGTATATATAGTGAAGGGAGCAGGAAATAAAATTATTTCTGAAATCCCGTTTCTACGTAGAATGAGGAGGTACTCAATGAAAAAAATAATTTTAACCTTATCCGGCGTTCTTTTTGTGATCGTCACCGGATGCTCGCTGCTGATCTGCATGATGAACGGAATTCCGAATTTGGATCAGCCGGCTGCTGCCTTTTACCTGGCGAAAGCAATTCTGTTATCCTTCAGCTTTCCTCTGGTAACCTTAGGTCTCTTCGTACACTGTTTGCAGCTTAGACAGAAGCTTGATAAGAAGAACCTGTTGTTCCGGAATGCGATGAAGGAGCTGATAAAAAATCGCCAGACCAGCTGCAGGGATTCTGGAGATTCTGATTTCCAGAGCTTTAAAAATTCACTTACCTGTCTGTTCTGTGCCTTTGCAGAAGATTCCGATCTCAGCGAAGAGGATCAGAAGGACTTGCTGGATTTTATTGACAAATTTTAAGTGAGGGACTTGCATGCTTTTAATGTGTATGAGCATAGCAGGAACAGTGCCACTGATCATCTGTCTCCTGCTATTGCTTCTCCAAAGGAAAAAATTTTCATACCGGCTTGGCCGGAACCTGGTGTTTCTGAGTCTGGCAGGGTATTTGATACCGTTTCAGGTGGTTAAATATCTGATGCCGATGGATGTCCTTAGAGAAGAAGATCTTTTTAACAATACTTCTTATTTCTGGACTTTTAGCAATAAAGAAGCAATTACTTACCAAGGAATCTCTGTTTGGATGCCTGAATGGCTTTTTATGATTATTCTATGCTGGTTGTTCCTGATAACTGGGTTCAGCATTTATGAAATTGTAAAATACCATCAGCTCACGCGAAAGCTTAAAAAGATTACCGAAAAGAAGACTTGCTTCCTTTCTGGAATTGGAGATGTGGAATACCGCATTTCTCCCCTTATTGGTTCTCCCTATACTATAGGTTTCCTGAAACCTTTCATTGTCGCGCCGGAGAGCCTTGAGGATTCCAAATTGTCAGAAATGATTATGCGGCATGAATACTCGCACCTGCGCCGCCATGACTCAGCTGTAAAGCTGCTCTGCCTGTTAGCCATTTGCCTTCATTTTTATAATCCGTTAACATTGCTTACGCTTCTGCTTTACACCAGCTTTTCCGAAAACATTGCAGATCAAGCTGCCACTGAAGGTTTCACCACGGAGGAGAAAAAAGCCTACGCAGTCGCTCTCGTAAATCTTTCCGCAAGAAACAGACAGGTTCCTGTAGTCTGGAAAAACAACTTGTTGGGGACCAAACATACAATGAAAAGGAGAGTGGAATTTATTATGATGAAGAATAAGAAAGCCAGTAAAATTGGTACTGCTGCTGCAATATTGGCATCTGTATTTTTGAGCGGGACTACGGTGTTTGGGTATGCGCCGATGCAGACAACGGAAGCTTCTGGATCAGTTGTTATGCCTGTAGATGCTTCATTTGTTGATAGTGAATTTCAGAATAACATATTTGAATATTCAAATATTTATTTTGAAACAGAAAACCATGAAAATATCTCAGTTAATGAATCCGATTTAGAGCCGCGTGCACTTATTTGTACTCACGATTTTAAATCAGGCTATTCAGATTTACATTATCCTCAAAGTAACGGAAGTTGTATTGTAAAACGCTATACTGCAAAAATTTGTCAAAAATGCAATCACCTTGTCATCATGGATTATGTTGGCACATACACCTACGCCAAATGCCCACACAAATAATCGCCTGCACTAACTTTAATGGGAGGAAGTTAGCCCAGCCGAATTATTAAATCATTCACATTTACCCAATTATGTCATTTTCCATTATTATCTTTCGTGAAGCTCAGAGGGAACGGAAGCTAAAAATGAGCCAGGGAAGCGTTTCGCTTTCCCTGGCTCTTACCCGTTTCAGAAACATATTATAACGTTTCCCTGCCTTCACAGCTACACCTTATCCACTTTGCAGACAGCCCTTTTCAAACGCCTTTATCCAAACCCTTTTGGGGCTTATTTCTCTTCTTCCTTTCCATCACACCGCTTTCCCGGTACCCTTCAGCTGTCCATGCACCGTCCGTCTCACAAACACAAAGCAGACCACCTGCAGCACAATGGTAATAAACCAGGATGCCGGATAGGAAATAAACAAGGTATACAGGCTTCTGTGCTGCGGGAATATCCAGAAGATCCACACAATTCTGGTACCAACCGTACCGATAATAGAAAGGATCATAGGCACACCGGAATGTCCCATTCCCCGGAGAGCGCCAGGAAAAAGATCCATGATTCCACATAAGAAATAAGGCACTGTGGTGATGGAAAGAATCTCCACACCACATCGGATAACCTCCGGGTCCTCTGTGTAAACCTTCAGGATTTCACCGCCACACATATAAGATCCGCATCCCAGCACAAGGGCGATCACAAAGGACAGGATTCCGCAGTCCAGCAGCACTCTGTCCATACGTTTATATTTTCCAACACCATAATTCTGGCTGGTAAAGCTCATACAGGCCTGGGTGACCGCATTTACAGACGCATACAAAAATCCCAGAATATTATTCGCCGCCGTATAACCAGCCATAGCAGTGGAACCAAAGGAATTTACAGAAGACTGCAAAAGCGCATTGGAAATATTAATAACCGTACTCTGCACTCCTGCCGGTATTCCCACCTGGAAAATCTGTACCAGATAAAATTTCTTCATGCACAATCTGTAAAACCGGAGCTGATAACTGCTGTCCGTCATATACAGACAGCGGAGAACCAGAATACAAGAAATCAGCTGGGAAATAATGGTCGCAATGGCAACACCTGCAACACCCAGATGAAACACGATCACCAGAATCATATTCAGCACCGCGTTGGTCACACCTGCCACAACTAGGAACATCAGCGGACGCTTGGTATCCCCTACCGCACGCAGAATAGCTGCACCATAGTTATAAAGCATAAAAAACGGCATTCCCAGGAAATAAATCCTCATATACAAAGTGGACTGGTCAATCACATCCGCAGGCGTTCCCATAACCTCCAGTGCCCATCTTGAAAAAACAAGTCCTACAGCAGCCATCGCCACACCACTGACCAAAGCCAGTGTAACAGACGTATGTACCGTTTCCGACATCTCCTTCGCCTTACCTGCCGCATAGAACCTGGCAGCCA
>OGRY01002053.1_pt1 | contig 13554 bp, 11 predicted proteins | sample 1553551 | NCBI WGS metagenome assembly OGRY01 (sample SAMEA2580101, study PRJEB22360) | human gut metagenome | biome: human gut; feature: human-associated habitat; material: faeces | place: Denmark | collected 2008/2010
GCTTGCAGAAGATGGAGAGTGGTCAATTGAGATCGAGGGAACGATTCTTTCTGAATGTGGAATAAGCATCTTGGCAAATGGAAAGTCAGTTGGTGTTGTCAACGCGGAAGATGTTGACAGACAGCACATCTGGAAGAGTTCAATCGGTACACTAAGAAGCGGACGCTACGAGCTGGAGCTTCAGTTCTTTTCAGAAAAAGAAGAAGAGCTGTTTGAGTTAGATCGTATTCGCCTTGTAAGAGCGTGAATATAGGTTGAGAAATAAATTAAAAACAGAAGAATGGAGAAAAAACATATGGTAAAGCATGTAATTTTATGGACATTAAAGAATGAGTATTCAAAAGAAGAAAAAGAAGCAATCAAGGCAGAAATCAAAGCTGGTCTTGAGGGACTTGCAGGTCAGATTCCGGGATTGTTAGAGATTCATGTTAACATAAATGGACTGGAAAGCTCAAATGCAGATTTGATGCTTGATTCTACATTTACTGACGAGGCAGCATTAAAGGGCTACTCCGTACATCCAGCTCACGTTGCAGTTGCAAATGGAAAGGTAAGACCACACACTGCAATCCGTTCCTGCTTAGATTTTACAGTATAATAAAAAAGCTCGAAAGCATTTTATAATTTGCTTTCGAGCTTTTTTCTCTAATTATGCAAGAGCCTTTCCGAGTTCCTCGCATGCTGCCTTAGCATCCTCATCAGGAGCATCATTGCAAATAACGAAATCACACGCCATTACAGCGCCGTCATTGCGGCAGGTCTCATCCCAGTTGCGCATCCACTCACCATCTCCCCATCCATAGGAACCAAATAAAGCAATTGTTTTTCCAGAAATCTGAGCATCCAAATCACACATAAAAGAGCGATCTTCTTGCCGGACAGCTTTGATTCGCAAGCTGTAAACATCGGCTCAAACTCATCCTCTTCAAGCTGCTCAGCACCCATAGAAGGGCATCCAAATGCAATTGCATCAAACTCATCCATCTTGTCAGCATCAAATTCAGCAGCAGTAAAAGTAGTTACGTCAGCGCCGGCATTTCTAGCTCCATCTGCTACGCTTTCTGCCATCTGCTCTGTATTTCCAGTTCCACTCCAGTAAACAACAGCTACCTTGCTCATAATCATTCTCCTTTAAAATAAAATTTATTTGTCAGATCAGTCAGGCGCTTATGCGCTGACTGTCAACTGGCGAAGATCTTTTCCCTGTTCCCACATTCTGCGGTAAATCTGCTTGCATTTGCAGTAGCGCCTAAAGGTTTTGACTGCATTTTCGGGATCACTGTATACCTTCCAGTCACCGCAGCAAAGGCAGTTGTGACCATGGTTTATAATAAAACCCTTTACATCCGCAAGTGGGTATCCAAGGAAAATTCCAATTTCATGAGGAAACGTGTCAGACTGCATTAAATGTTGTCTTAGAACGAGGAGAGCGTCGATTGCATTTTGGCTTGTATAGCCAAAGGAGGAAAGAAACTCACCGACAGCCGGGTCAGACAGATCATTTTGCAGACGACTCATACGAACCACATAGATTAAAGCCGTGTGCTCATGAAGGCACAGGCAAAAACATAAAACGCCCTTGTCGCGAAGTGTATTATTCCAGCGGCGTACTGCATCAAACAAATTTTTCTGAGTATCAAAGCTGACACGGAAAAGATTTGCTGTTTTTATAGACGCTAACGTCGGCGCACAATGTTCAATCAAATAATGATCCATAAACGTCTCCTAATAAAATTTGAAATTAGTTATACATAATACTGGTTAGAAATATCTAACACAAATGAGATTATACTATCCTGCTTCAAATCTGTCAAGAGAAAAAAGACGGATAGAATAAATCTTTTTCGGACAGACTGTTACTGTTCGTGGGAGCCAGTGCAGCTTTCTTGTCCGTATTCCATCTGACTTCGTTCATGAACAAATTTTTCAATAATAAGAAAATGCTTGCATGTTAAAAGATATTAGTGTAGACTAACTAATAGTTGTAAAGGCTAACAAGAACATGCCTTAAAACAACTTCAAACTTCACGTAAAATAACCATTGGCTCCTTACTGCTGAGACGGGAGACTGCTGCTCCCGTTTAGGACCAGTGGAAAGAAAAAGAAAGGTTTGGTACGATCATGGATTATTTAGAGATTGAGAAGGTTGTAGGAAGAGAAATTCTTGATTCCAGAGGAAACCCAACAGTAGAGGCAGAGGTTACTCTGGCTGATGGAACTGTAGCAAGAGGAACAGCACCGAGCGGTGCTTCTACTGGTGAGTTCGAGGCACTTGAACTTCGTGACGGAGATAAGAGCCGCTATCTTGGGAAGGGCGTTACAAAGGCAGTTGAGAATATCAATACAATTATTAACGATACCATCACTGGTATGGATGCTTCTGATATTTATGCAGTTGATAAGGCAATGATTGAAGCAGATGGAACAAAGGATAAGTCAAAGCTTGGCGCAAATGCTATTTTAGCCGTATCCATCGCTGTTTGCCGTGCAGCGGCAGCATCTCTTGATATCCCGCTATATCGTTTCCTTGGCGGAGTTTCAGGAAATCGTCTTCCTGTTCCAATGATGAATATCATAAATGGAGGCTGCCATGCACTTTCCTCAGGACTTGATGTACAGGAGTTTATGATCATGCCAGTTGGAGCACCATCATTTAAGGAGTGCTTAAGATGGTGTGCAGAGGTATTCCATGCACTTGCTTCTATCTTAAAGTCCAGAGGACTCGCAACCTCAGTCGGTGATGAGGGCGGATTCGCTCCAGCATTAAAGTCCGATGAGGAGGCAATTGAGACGATTCTTGAGGCTGTAAAGAAGGCAGGCTATGAGCCAGGAAAAGACTTTAGAATTGCTATGGATGCAGCTTCTTCTGAGTGGAAGAGTGAGAAAGGCAAGGGCTACTACAAGCTTCCAAAGGCAGGAACTGAGTATACAGCTGAGGAACTGATCGAGCACTGGGCAGCACTTTGCGAGAAGTATCCAATCATCTCAATCGAGGATGGTCTTGATGAGGAAGACTGGGAAGGCTGGCAGAAACTCACAAAGAGACTGGGCAACAAGGTTCAGTTGGTTGGTGATGATTTGTTTGTTACCAACACCGAGAGACTTTCCAAGGGTATCGAGCTGGGTGCAGGAAATGCAATCTTAATCAAGTTAAATCAGATCGGTTCTGTATCCGAGACACTTGAGGCAATCAAGATGGCTCATAAGGCAGGCTACACCGCAATTTCCTCCCATCGTTCCGGTGAGACTGCTGACACAACTATCGCAGATCTTGCAGTGGCACTAAATACATGCCAGATAAAGACAGGTGCACCGTCTAGATCAGAGCGTGTTGCCAAGTACAATCAGCTTCTTCGAATCGAAGAGCAGCTTGGAGCAAGTGCTGTATATCCAGGCATCAAGGCATTTAATGTCAAATAAAAGTAACTGATAAAAATACAAAAATCCGAGGCTGAATTATGACTGCCTCGGATTTTTGTGCTTACTTATTTACTTTTTTTCTGCCGGCATCATTGCCTGATGTCTGGCTTGACTCATCAAGAGAGATGTACGGCATCATCACCTTAAGCAGATCAGCGAGTCTGTTTCTCTGCTGCGATGGAAGATCCTTAATCATCACGGACAGGGCGTCTTCGGGAATCGGGTTTGAATCAGTATTGTCCTTGCCATAGAGCAAATAGTCACTCGAAACCTCAAGACAAGTCGAAAGATCGTTGAGTGTGTATAAGCTCATCGTTTTCACGCCACGTTCTAGCTCATAGATATAATGAGAAGAAACGTCAAGGCATTCTGCCAGCTTCTCCTGCGTCAGGTGCTTTTGCTTTCTGCATGCTTTAATGCGCATTCCAATTTGTTCAAAGTCCATAAATCCTACCTCCTAGTATAAGAATATATCTAATAGATAGGAAGCATAACTTGCTGACAGCAACAAAAATAGCCATAATCAGACAAAACTCTATCTGACAGTGGTAAAAAATGGGAAAAAAGTGTCGAAAAAAAGGGCACCTCCATTTGAGATGCCCTGTAAGTAACAATTTAATTATTAGAACTCAGGTCCGATCAGACCATAAGTACCATTCTTTCTCTTGTAAACGACATTTACGCGATCCTCATCGCAGTTGTAGAATACAAAGAAGTTATGTCCCAAAAGCTCCATCTGAAGGCAAGCCTCCTCAGGATTCATTGGCTTTAATGGGAAACGCTTAACACGTGCAATATTGATGCCATCATTCTCTTCGGAGAACTCATCCTCTTCCTCAATAAAGGCACTTGAGAAGTCTCCGCCATCCTGCTCTCTGGCAATCAGTTTCGTTTTATAACGTCTCAGCTGACGCTCAATGATTTCTTCTACTAAATCGATCGAAACATACATATCCGAACTTTCCTGTTCTGCACGAACCAGGCTTCCTTTAACTGGGATCGTAACCTCGATTTTCTGACGATCCTTCTGAACGCTTAACGTAACATAAACTGTTGCATCTGGTGTGAAATAGCGCTCAAGTTTTCCGATCTTTTCATAAATTGCTGATTTCAGGCCCTCAGTGACCTCGATATTTCTTCCTGTAATGATATACTTCATACAATCAGCTCCTTCCGATAGAATCATAGAAATAAATAAAATGTGTCTTTATTTATTTACCAAGAGTATAGCACAAAACAATGATTTTGTAAATATAATTTTGATGTAATTTAGAGAATTTTTATACATCTTTTTTACATTTTCCGGAAAAACCCTAAACTGAAGTAGGAATAAAAATGTCTTGAATTTTTATAGGAAAAATGATAGAATTAGTCTGTTGTACTATCGGTATGTATTTAGGAGGCAGATATGGGATTCATAAATAAGATATTTGGTACTCATAGCCAGCATGAGCTTAAGCGTATTAAGCCAATCGTGGATAAGATCCTCGGCATGCGTGAGCAGTGGGTCGCACTGTCAGATGAAGAACTTCAGCATAAGACAGTAGAATTTAAAGAGCGCCTTGCAAAGGGCGAGACACTGGATGATATCCTTCCGGAAGCCTTCGCTACAGTTCGTGAGGCCTCCAGAAGAGTGTTGGGCGAGGAGCATTATCCGGTTCAGCTGACGGGCGGTATCGTACTGCATCAGGGACGTATCGCAGAGATGAGGACTGGTGAAGGAAAGACCAACGTGGCAGCACTTCCTTCTTATTTAAACGCACTGGCAGGCGAGGGTGTTCATGTCGTTACTGTTAACGACTATCTGGCACAGCGTGATGCTGAGAACGAAGGAAAGGTTCACAGATTCCTTGGTCTTACGGTTGGCTGTGTATTAAACAGCATGAACAATGATGAGCGAAGAGCAGCATATAATTGCGATATCACATATGTAACAAATAATGAGTTAGGTTTCGACTATCTTCGTGATAACATGGTCGTATATAAGGAGCAGCTCGTAATGAGAGGTCTTCACTTTGCGATCATAGATGAGGTCGATTCCATTTTGATCGATGAGGCTAGAACACCTCTTATTATTTCAGGTCAGAGTGGAAAATCTACAAAGCTGTATGAGGTTTGCGATATCCTGGCAAAGCGTCTTGAAAAGGGTGAGGCAAGTGCAGAGTTTTCCAAGATGAATGCTCTTATGGGTGAGGAGATCACTGAGACTGGTGACTTTGTTGTCAGCGAGAAGGATAAGACAATCAACTTAACCGAGCGGGGTGTTCAAAAGGTAGAGCAGTTCTTCCATATTGATAACCTTGCAGATGCGGAGAACCTTGAAATTCAGCATAATATGATCATGGCACTCAAAGCAAACTATATGATGTTCCGTGATCAGGATTACGTTGTAAAGGACGATGAGATTCTTATTGTCGATGAGTTTACAGGACGTATCATGCCAGGCAGACGTTACTCCGATGGTCTGCATCAGGCAATTGAGGCAAAGGAGCATGTAAAGGTAAAGAGAGAGAGCAAAACACTTGCAACTATTACCTTCCAGAACTTCTTTAATAAATTTGATAAAAAGTGCGGTATGACTGGTACAGCGCTTACTGAGGAGCGAGAGTTTCGTAACATCTACGGCATGGACGTAGTTGAGATTCCGACAAACAAGCCGATTGCACGTATTGATCATCAGGATGCTGTTTATAAGACAAAGAAAGAAAAATATAAGGCAGTATGCGACGAGGTTGAGGAGACCTACAAAAAGGGACAGCCGGTACTTGTTGGTACAGTAAATATTGATACTTCTGAACTTTTAAGCGGCATGTTAAAAAGACGCGGTATTCCGCATAACGTATTGAATGCAAAGTATCATGAGCTAGAGGCTCAGATCGTTGCAGGCGCAGGTGTGCATGGTTCTGTTACAATTGCAACTAATATGGCAGGACGTGGGACAGATATCAAGCTTGATGAGGAATCAAGAAAGCTTGGCGGATTAAAGATCATTGGTACAGAGCGTCATGAGTCAAGACGTATTGATAACCAGTTAAGAGGTCGTTCCGGACGTCAGGGTGATCCTGGTGAATCAAGATTTTATATTTCCCTTGAGGATGATCTGATGCGTCTGTTCGGTTCAGAAAAGATCATGAGCATGTTCAATGCGCTTGGTGTTCAGGACGGCGAGCAGATTGAGCACAAGATGTTAACATCTGCAATTGAGAAGGCACAAAAGAAGATCGAGGGCAACAACTACGGTATTCGTGAGAATGTCTTAAAGTATGATGAGGTCATGAATGAGCAGCGTGAAATCATCTACAAGGAGCGCCGTCAGGTTCTTGATGGAGAGAGCATGAAGGATGTTATCTTAAAGATGATTAGAGATATAGTCAGCCAGGTTGTAGACCGCACAATCTCAGATGAGCAGGCACCGGAGGATTGGGATTTCACTCAGTTAAATATCGAGCTTCGTTCCATCATTCCGCTTACCGAATATATGCCGTCAGCAGATGAAACAAAGAACATGAAGAAGGCAGCATTAAAAGAGACTCTTACAGAGATGGCACTGCAGGCTTATGCAGACAAGGAAAGCGAGTTCCCAGATCCAGAGAGCATGAGAGAGGCAGAGCGCGTTGTTCTGTTAAAGACCATCGATCGCAAGTGGATGGATCACATCGACGATATGGATCAGCTACGTCAGGGTATCGGTCTTCAGGCATATGCACAGCGCGATCCGCTCAATGAGTATAAGATGGCAGGCTATGACATGTTCAACGAGATGATGGCAAGCATCCGTGAGGATACTGTCAAGATGATGTTCCGCGTAAAGGTTGAAAAGCCAGAGGAGCGTGAGCAGGTAGCAAAGGTGACAGGAACAAACAAGGATGACAGCGGCGTGAAGGCACCGGTTCGCAGAAATGCACCGAAGATTCAGCCAAATGATCCGTGTCCATGCGGTTCTGGCAAGAAATATAAGCAGTGCTGCGGAAGATTTGCTGAGTAAATGACGCAAAGATATATTGAACTTGAAATATTGAATTTGAATTAAAGAAAGTAGAGGAAGAAAAGTGGTAGAGTTAGATCAGTTTAAGTACACACTGTCTACTTATGTCCCGATGTTAAAGGAGCTTGGTGCTTCTTTAAATCTGGATGCCAAAAAAGAGAGAATTGCAGAGCTTTCACGTTATATGGAAGCTCCTGATTTCTGGGATGACCCAGAGCGTTCTCAGAAGATGACAAAAGAGTTAAAGAGTCTGGAAGATACCGTAAAGAGCTACACAACATTGTCTACTCAGTATGACGATATTAGTGAGCTTATTGAGATGGGTTACGAGGAGAATGATCCAGAGGTTATTCCTGTCATTCAGGAGTCTCTTGATGAGTTCACGACAAACCTTGAAGCACTCAGACTTAGCACACTGTTAAATGGTGAGTATGATAAAAATAATGCCATCATTCGTTTGAATGCAGGTGCCGGCGGTACTGAGGCATGCGACTGGTCTAGTATGCTGTATCGTATGTATACACGTTACGCTGACAGAAATGGCTTCTCAGTAGAAGTTCTTGATATGCTTGATGGTGATGAGGCTGGAATTAAGTCAGTCACCTTCCAGGTAAATGGTGAGAATGCCTACGGCTATTTAAAGTCTGAGAAGGGTGTTCACAGACTGGTTCGTATTTCCCCATTTAACGCAGCAGGAAAGCGTCAGACTTCTTTTGTTTCCTGTGATGTTATGCCAGAGATCGAGGAAGATCTTGATGTTGAAATCAACGATGATGATCTTCGTATCGATACCTACCGTTCTAGTGGTGCCGGCGGACAGCATATCAATAAGACCTCATCTGCAATTCGTATTACGCATCTTCCGACTGGTATCGTTGTTACCTGTCAGAATGAGCGTTCCCAGTTCCAGAACAAGGACAAGGCAATGCAGATGTTAAAAGCAAAGCTGTATATGTTAAAGCAGCAGGAAAATGAAGAAAAGATTTCCGGAATCCGTGGTGAGGTAAAAGACATCGCGTGGGGAAATCAGATTCGCTCTTACGTACTTCAGCCATACACTATGGTAAAGGATCATCGTACTGGTGCCAGCAGCGGAAATGCAGGCGCTGTGCTTGATGGAGACATCGATCTGTTTATCAGCGCGTATTTAAGATGGCTGTCTACAGGAGAGAAGGTATCTGAGGACACAGGAGAGTAAAAAGACCCTCAAAGCTCAAAAATCACATAACTGGAAAGGTTGGACGTAAGTATGATTAAGGTAGCAGTGTTAGGATATGGAAATATCGGTTCAGGAGTTGTGCAGGTATTGCTGAAGAATAAGGAAACAATTGCAAAGAAGGCAGGAGATGAGATCGTGCCGGCATGCATACTTGATCTTCGCGATTTCCCAGGCGACGTGATGGAAGATAAGGTAGTAAAGGATATTAATCTGATTACACAGAACCCAGAAATTTCAATCGTTGTTGAGACTATGGGTGGAACAAAGCCGGCATATGCCTTCGTAAAGGCTTGTCTTGAGGCTGGAAAGCATGTTGCAACTTCCAATAAGGAGCTTGTTGCAGCGCATGGTCCAGAGCTTCTTGAGATTGCAAAGGCACATCATGTAAGCTTCTTATTTGAGGCAAGTGTAGGCGGCGGTATTCCGATTATTCGTCCTCTTGTTTCAAGCATTACTTCCGATGCAGTAACCGAGATTACCGGTATTCTAAACGGCACCACAAACTATATGTTAACCAAGATGAGTGAAGATGGTCTTGATTATGATGCAGTCCTTGAGGATGCACAGGAGAGAGGCTATGCAGAGAGAAACCCAGCGGCAGATGTTGAGGGTCATGATGCACGCAGAAAGATTGCAATTTTGTCCTCACTTGCATTTGGCAAATATGTAGATTATGAGGATGTTTATACTGAGGGTATTACAAAGATCACATCAGCTGATTTTGCATACGCAAAGGTTCTTGGCAGCCGTATCAAGCTGTTTGGAACAAGCAAAAAGAAAGATGATGGAAGTATAAGTACAATGGTATGCCCAGTTATGATCACAAACGAGCATCCGCTTTTTGCAGTTAATGACGTAATGAACGCAATTCTTGTTCGCGGTGAGAGCATGGGTGATTTGATGTTTTATGGTGCAGGAGCAGGAAAGCTTCCAACAGCTTCCGCTGTAGTGGCAGATGTTGTAAATGCAGCAAGAAATCCAAAGATCACTGAGATTGCACCATATGAGCCAGGAAAGATGACTGTTTCAGATCATTTAAAATCAACACACAGCTACTTTGTGCGTGTAAAGGGATCAGATGCAAACGCTGTAGCAGAAAGCTTTAAGGCAAAGCAGATCGTAGATGCTGGTATTGCAGATGAGTTTGGACTTATTACAGCAGAGTGGGCTGAAAATGAATTTGATGCGCTGTGCGAAAACTATCCAGTTGTAAGTGTAATTCGTTTGGCAAAGTAAGAATGATTATGGATCATAAAAATAAAGATCATGCAGAGAGGACAGAAGATGTCCTCTTTTGCATTATTGTGGCTGGTATAATTATTTTTGTTGGCGGCCTTGGCATTTTGCATGTGCTTGATCTTGAATGGATCGCACAGGGAGCACCATGCTTTATTTATAGCCTCACTGGCTGGTATTGCCCAGGCTGCGGCGGTACACGAGCAGTAAAGGCGCTTCTTTGTGGCAGGCTGTTTGACAGTATTTGTTATCATCCGGCAGTACCATATCTTGCCGCATGGACAATTATATTTTTGTGTTGGCAAAGTCTTCACTATCTGTCAAAAGGACGTATTAGAGGCTTCAAATATCGAAGCTGGCATTTATGGGCAACGGTATTATTGTTTTTTCTTAATTTTATCATAAAAAATGCGGCACAGCTAATGGGGTAAACCATAGGCTGTGCCGTATTTTTAAATTTTAGATTGTATCCCCATTGCCTGTTGGCATCGGAACTGTGTTTGGTACTTCTACTGCGCCAGACTCAGAAGGAAGCAGTGAATTTGTCTTATTATTTAAAAGATCCTGCATCTGCTTGAGCATATCGCGGTAAGTTGGATCCTCTAACAGCTGTGGATAAAGAACAAGATAGAAGAAGAGGATAAAAGCAACAATCACAATAGAGATGCTGCTGATAATAATTCCAGTAATTGCAATAGGGTGAAAGTGATGATCCTCATTTGCAAAAAAGCGAGAACAGATTAAAACAGCAAGAGACATGATAGAAACACCAAGCGTCAAATAAATATTAGCACAGCAACAGCAGATCAAAGCAGCAATACTCATTGCGAAGCCAATCTTCTCAAGATTAGTAGCACGTCTGTGATGTGGTTTGTAGGAACGGCCTCTATCATCCTCAGGACCCATCTGCGGATCAGTATAGCGCGCATAAGAATCACCATACTCCTCCTTTTGCTCCTCATGAACCTTATCCTTTACATATTCCTCATATGGATCATAGGTGTCGTTATCGCTTTCATTATTGATGCCATCATCATCTGGATTGTGATATTTTTTATTTTCGTCCATAAATAAAATCCTTTCGTAAAGCTGACGGGTTGTCAAAAACCCTGTGCAATGATATTATAAACAATAGTACTATCATACCACACAAAAATAAAAGTCACAACCAATATTTGCACCATCAGTATATATGGTGCAGAAAGAGTTATAGTTCACGGATAAACTAATATTTACAGCAAAGCCCGAAGGTGAATGGATTTCACGAGGCGGACACTTGGAGCAGGTCTTTCAAAGTAATGTATAATAAGAAGGAACATAACAGGAACCTGCGGAGTTTGGTCCGCCGACGAAACCATTGCACCGAAGGGCTTTCGTAACATGACGCGTGAACTGTAAACAGAAAGGCATCAAAATGGATATTATTAAAAAGATAGCAGAAGAACTGCAAATTCGCCCTGATCAGGTTCAGGCAGTTGTAAATTTGATTGATGAGGGCAATACCATCCCTTTTATTGCGCGCTACCGCAAGGAAGCACACGGTGCATTAAATGATGAGATACTTAGAAATCTCGATGAAAGGCTGACATATCTTCGCAATCTTGAAGAGAAAAAGTCAAGTGTTCTTGCTTCCATGGAAGAGCTTGGCGTCCTCACAGATGATCTGAAAAAGAAAATGGAGCAGGCACAGACATTAGCCGTCATAGAAGATCTTTATCGTCCATATCGTCCAAAGCGCCGTACAAGAGCGACAATTGCAAAAGAAAAAGGCTTAGAGCCGCTTGCAAATGAAATATTATTAGGACAGGCAAAAGGAACAAAAGAAGAGCTTGCAAAAGCTTTTGTATCACCAGAAAAAGGTGTGGAAAGCACAGAAGATGCACTTTTAGGTGCCATGGATATTTTAGCTGAGCACATTTCAGATGATGCTTCATTTCGTGCCCAGATTCGTAAAATGACATGGGAAAAAGGTATGCTCACCTCCACAGTTCGCGAAGAAGGTACAGAGTCTGTATTTGAAACATATTATGAGTTTCAGGCACAGCTTACAAAGATTAATGGTCATCAGGTGCTTGCTGTAAACCGCGGAGAAAACCAAAAGGTGCTGAGTGTTAAAATTGAGGCACCGCAGGAAGAAATTCTTACCTGGTTATATAATGTAATGACAAAGGGAAAGAACGAAACTTGTGCAGCTATTCTTCGTGAGGCTACAGAGGATGCATATAAGCGTCTGATCGCTCCGGCAATAGAGCGTGAGCTTCGCACTAATCTGACAGAGACAGCAGAAGAGGGCGCAATGAAGGTGTTCGGACAAAATCTAAAGCAGCTTTTGATGCAGCCGCCAATTGCAGGTCAGACTGTTCTTGGCTGGGATCCGGCTTTCCGTACGGGATGTAAGCTGGCAGTTGTTGATGAGACAGGAAAGGTAATCGGAACAACCGTTATTTATCCGACTGCACCGACAACAGAGAAGAAGATCCAGGCAAGTAAAGATTTGCTTAAGAAGATTATTCCGAAGTATCATGTTTCTCTGATCTCTCTTGGAAATGGTACTGCTTCCCGTGAATCAGAACAGTTTATCGTAGAGCTTCTGAAAGAGATTCCGGAGAAGGTACAGTATGTGATCGTTAATGAGGCGGGAGCATCTGTCTATTCTGCAAGTAAGCTGGCAACAGAGGAATTTCCTGATTTTGACGTAGCACAGCGTAGTGCGGTATCCATTGCAAGACGTGTGCAGGACCCGCTTGCCGAACTTGTAAAGATTGAACCGAAGTCGATTGGTGTGGGACAGTATCAGCATGATATGAATCAGAAAAAGTTAAGCGAAACCCTGACCGGTGTCGTAGAAGACAGTGTAAATAAAGTCGGTGTTGATTTAAATACAGCATCCGCTTCATTATTGGAATACATTTCAGGTATTTCCAAGGCAGTTGCAAAAAATATTGTAGACTACCGTGAAACTAACGGTAGATTTACGAACAGAAAGCAGCTGTTAAAGGTGGCAAAGTTAGGACCAAAGGCATTTGAACAGTGTGCGGGCTTTATGCGCATTACAGGCGGTGACAATCCGTTAGATGCAACAAGTGTCCACCCGGAAAGCTACGAAGCAGCAAAGAAGCTGCTGGCGTTAATGGGTTATGACAGCAATTCCATTACTTCCGGTGAATTAATTGGTTTAAGAAGCAAAGTTCACAATTTAAAAGAACTCTCCGAAAAGCTTGAAATCGGTGAAATGACCTTAGAGGATATTATCAAGGAACTTGAAAAGCCGGGACGTGACCCGAGAGAAGAAATGCCAAAGCCGATTTTACGCAAAGATGTCTTAGAAATGAAAGACTTACAGCCGGGCATGATTTTAAAGGGAACGGTAAGAAATGTCATTGATTTTGGTGCATTTGTAGACATTGGTGTACATCAGGACGGACTGGTACACATTTCACAGATGAGAAGTGACAGACGTGTCGAACATCCGTTAGACGTTGTCAGTGTCGGTGATATCGTAGATGTCCGTGTAATTGAAGTGGATGCCAATAAAGGCAGAATTGCACTTTCTATGATTTTGGATGAAAAAGAAGCGCAGAATAAAAAGATAAGCAGACCGGCAAAAGACCGCCGGACAAAAAAGGACCGTCCGAAAAAACAGGAAGGACTGAATCTGAGCGGATTGTCAAAATTTATGCACTAAAAAAGAGTA
>OGRY01002061.1_pt1 | contig 13497 bp, 7 predicted proteins | sample 1553551 | NCBI WGS metagenome assembly OGRY01 (sample SAMEA2580101, study PRJEB22360) | human gut metagenome | biome: human gut; feature: human-associated habitat; material: faeces | place: Denmark | collected 2008/2010
TCCGCTCGCCTGGCCGCCGAGATCATCGACGCTACCAACAACGTTGGTGGCGCTGTCAAGAAGCGCGAAGATACCCACAAGATGGCAGAAGCCAACAAGGCTTTCGCGCATTACCGTTATTGATCTGCTTACTGAGGAGGTTTAAGCCATGGCAACGCCGAGAGACGTATCCCTGCAAATGACCCGAAATATCGGTATCATGGCCCACATCGACGCAGGCAAGACCACCACCACCGAGCGCATTCTGTACTACACCGGTATTAACCATAAGATCGGCGAAGTTCATGACGGCGCTGCTACGATGGACTGGATGGAGCAGGAACAGGAACGTGGTATTACCATCACTTCCGCTGCAACCACCTGCTACTGGAGCCACACCGAGACCCAGCACGATCCGGCTCTGTTCAAAAAGAACCGTCATCGTATCAACATCATCGACACCCCGGGCCACGTTGACTTTACTGTTGAAGTTCAGCGTTCTCTGCGTGTTCTGGACGGTTCTGTTACCGTTCTGGCCGCAAAGGGTGGCGTTGAGCCTCAGTCTGAAACCGTTTGGCGTCAGGCTGACGAGTACAAGGTTCCCCGCATGGTTTACGTCAACAAGATGGATACCATGGGTGCTGACTTCTTCCGCTGCGTACAGATGATGCATGATCGTCTGCATGCCAACGGTGTGCCTATCCAGCTGCCTGTCGGCCAGGAAGACACTTTCCGCGGCATCATCGATCTGATCGACATGAAAGCCGATATCTACTATGATGATATGGGCAATGATGTGCGCGTTGAGGAAATTCCTGAAGACCTGAAAGAACAGGCTCAGGAATATCATGACAAGCTGATCGAAGCTGTTGCTGAGACCGACGAAGAGCTGATGATGAAGTACCTGGACGGCGAAGAGCTGACCAAGGGAGAAATCAAGGCTGCTCTGCGTAAGGCTACTATTTCCAACGAGATCGTTCCTGTTGTCTGCGGCTCTTCTTACAAGAACCGTGGCGTTCAGAAACTGTTGGATGCAATCGTTGATTATATGCCTGCTCCGACCGACGTTGCGGCCATCAAGGGCACCAACCCGGAGACTGGCGAGGAAGAAGATCGCACTTCTTCCGATGATCAGCCGTTCTCTGCACTGGCATTCAAGATTATGACTGACCCGTATGTCGGTAAGCTGTGCTTCTTCCGCGTGTACTCTGGTACCGTTGAGGCTGGCACCACTGTTTACAACTCTGTTAAGGATCAGGACGAGCGTATCGGCCGTATCCTGCAGATGCATGCAAACAACCGTAAGGATATCGACATCTGCTACGCTGGCGATATCGCCGCTGCTGTTGGTCTGAAGAACACCACCACTGGTGATACCCTGTGCGATGAGAAGCATCCCATCATCCTCGAGTCCATGAACTTCCCCGAGCCGGTTATCCGCGTTGCCATCGAGCCCAAGACCAAGGCTGGCAGCGAGAAGATGGGCATTGCCCTGTCTAAGCTGGCTGAAGAGGACCCGACTTTCCGTACCTGGACCGATGAAGAAACCGGTCAGACCATCATCGCCGGCATGGGCGAGCTCCACTTGGAAATCATCGTGGACCGTTTGCTCCGCGAGTTTAAGGTCGAAGCTAACGTTGGCGCACCTCAGGTTGCCTACCGTGAAACCATCCGCAAGGATGCTAACCAGGAAACCAAGTACGCACGTCAGTCCGGTGGTAAGGGCCAGTATGGTCACGTTAAGATCAAGATTGAGCCCAACCCGGGTAAGGGTTATGAGTTTGTCAACGGTATTGTTGGCGGCGCTATCCCGAAGGAATACATCCCCGCTGTTGACAACGGTATCCAGGGCGCGATGAAGTCCGGCATTCTGGCTGGCTATCCCGTCGTGGATGTCAAGGTCACTCTGTGGGACGGCTCCTATCATGAAGTTGACTCCTCTGAAATGGCGTTCTCCATCGCCGGCTCCATGGCATTCAAGGATGCTATGAAGAAGGCTGATCCCGTCATTATGGAGCCCATCATGAAGGTTGACGTTGTTGTTCCTGACGAGTATATGGGCAACGTCATTGGCGACTTGAACAGCCGCCGCGGCGCGATCCAGAACCAGGAATCCACCGATGGCACTGCCCGTGTCACCGCTATGGTTCCTCTGTCCGAGATGTTCGGTTACGCTACTGACCTGCGTTCCAAGACCCAGGGCCGTGGCCAGTACTCCATGGAGCCAGCTGATTACCAGCAGGTTCCCAAGAGTGTTGCAGATAAGATCATGACCGAGCGCAATAAGGGCTGATTCTGCACAAATTCGCGCAAAATACTTGATTTTTCTTGAAAAATCTAGTATGATAGCCTTACAACAGGCTATTTTATCTGTTTGAATTAAAGGAGGATACTTCCAATGGCTGAAAAGGAAAAATTTGACCGCTCTTTGGAGCATGTCAACATCGGTACCATCGGTCACGTTGACCACGGCAAGACCACTCTGACTGCCGCTATCACCAAGGTTCTGGCTCTGAAGGGCGATGCCGATTTCATGGATTACTCCAGCATCGATAAGGCTCCTGAAGAGAAGGCTCGTGGTATCACGATCAACACCGCTCACGTTGAGTACCACACCGCGAAGCGTCACTATGCCCACGTTGACTGCCCGGGCCATGCTGACTACATCAAGAACATGATCACCGGTGCTGCTCAGATGGACGGCGCTATCCTGGTTGTTGCTGCAACCGATGGCCCGATGCCGCAGACCCGTGAGCACATCCTGCTGGCTCGTCAGGTTGGCGTGCCCAAGATCGTTGTGTTCCTGAACAAGTGCGATATGGTTGACGACGAAGAGCTGCTCGACCTGGTCGAAATGGAAGTTCGCGAACTGCTGGACAGCCAGGATTTCGACGGCGACAACACCCCGATCATCCGTGGTTCCGCTCTGAAGGCTCTGGAGAGCACTTCCAAGGATCCCGATGCTCCGGAATACAAGTGCATTTGGGAGCTGATGGACGCTGTTGACAGCTACATCCCGACCCCGGATCGTGCTGCTGATAAGCCGTTCCTGATGCCCGTTGAGGACGTTATGACCATCTCCGGCCGTGGCACCGTTGCTACCGGTCGTGTTGAGCGTGGTACTGCTCATGTCGGCGATCAGATGGAAATCGTTGGTCTGAAGGAAGAGAAGCTGACCACCACCATCACTGGTCTGGAAATGTTCCGTAAGAGCCTCGAGTTCGCTCAGGCTGGCGACAACATCGGCGCTCTGCTGCGTGGTATTGACCGTGACCAGATCGAGCGTGGCCAGGTTCTGGCTGTTCCCGGCTCTGTTCATCCCCACACCACTTTCGATGGCCATGTTTACGTCCTGAAGAAGGAAGAAGGCGGCCGTCATACCCCGTTCTTCAACAACTATCGTCCTCAGTTCTACTTCCGTACCACCGACGTTACCGGCATCATCACCCTGCCCGAAGGCACTGAGATGTGCATGCCCGGCGACAACGTTGATATGCACGTTGAGCTGATCACCCCGGTTGCCATGGAAGAAGGCATGCGTTTCGCTATCCGCGAAGGCGGCCACACTGTTGGTTCCGGCGTTGTTTCCAAGATCGAGAAGTAATTTTCGGCTTGTGATATAGCTTTCGAGGCTCCTGCTGTTAAGGCAGGGGCCTTTTTGTTGTGTACGACTTATGGGACGGGGAGGGGGCAAAGGCCGGGTGTGGAAGACCAAGGAAGGCATCATGAAAACATCAGGAATTGTAGATAGGGGAGAGGACACCATTCGGAACTTTGAAAAAGTGGAGCAGGAGGGGGCACTCACACCGCCCTACCTTGGGAAGGTGCATTTCAGGTCGCGGTTAAGGGGCAAGGGTTGATCTATCCCTAAGTTTTCGGAATGCTCAGGAACGCTCTCTACAGTACAATTTATAATGGGCAATTCTCAACCTCCAATTTTCCCTTCAAGTTTCCTCCAATCTCTGCCAAATCTCTCAACAACAAGCCAAACCGAAATGACAAAAAATGCGCGATCGCAATACCGGGTGATTGTATTAAGAGATTGCAAAGGACATTATCGGGGTAAATGTTTAATCATTTGATAAAAACAGGAATAAACCATTCAAAAATGTTAATAAATACCGCCAAAGAGTCACCGCACCGCAGCGCAAATAATGTGCGAAAAACAGGTTTCAGTTGATTCAAGGACAAAAATTTACATAGAAACCGCTCTAATTAACTATGCAAATTCTGGCAACTGTGATATAATGTATATACCTAGATGTGTCGGAATGGTTATCATTTGCTGGATCAAGGCATGCAGTCGGTACAACGTTTTGTCAGCCGCTGTGCCGGGGCCAAAAGCCCCAAAAGCAGGCCGCAGCCCGGCAGGGGATCGCCAGACCGAGGGGAGCACAACCAGGCGTTTTGCAATCAACACCTGCAAAGTGCCGCACATCTGCCGTACCACTTTTCACACAAAAGGGGAAAGTAGTAACACTTAAGGGAGGATAAAACTATGAAGAAAAACCTTCAGCGTTTTGGTGCATCCGTGTTGGCAGCAGCCATGGTTGCCCAAAGCGTGGCGCTTCCCGCAGCAGCCGAAACTACCAAGATTGATTCTTCGGTAGCGCAGTCTGTTGCAGCTAGCGCAGCAAGCGCGGCCAGCGCTGTGCAGTCCCTGCCCAAGTTCACCAGCACCGCAGACCTGATCAAGCAGACAGCCCAAACGCTGGCTGCCCAGGGCGAAGTGCATGAACTGGAGCAGGACGATGCCAAGCTGGAAGCGACTGCACAGAGCAAGGCGGGCATGAGCCTTGCAGCGTTGGAAAATGCATTGGCCGATGCCATGTACGCCAACGCCGCAGCCGGCAAGATCAACACCGAAGCCTATGGCCTGAACAAGGACGAGATGGCATCGGTGATGGCTGCCACCATCAAAACGTATCATCTGTCCAGCGCCGTTACCGACCTGGGCTATGAGACGAACGCCGCAGGCGTTGTGACCGCCGTTACCTTTACCGGCAGCTCCGGCATGACCTCTGCGATGGAGTCCATGACCAACAGCGATGATGAAGTGATTGCGCAGCAGGCTGACAGCTACGCACAGGCTTACGTTGCTGAAAACTCCGATACCTTTGCGGCCAGCGCCGCTGCGGACGGCCATACCTATGGCGAGCCGAAATGGTACTGGAATGACACCAACCCGGAGGATGGCCACACCCATACCTGGAAGGAAACCCCCGATGGTTACTGGACCAAGACCGATGACGGCTGGGCTTACACCGCTGTGTATACCTGTAAAGAGGGCGATGCCTACCAGAAGGTAGAAGGCACCGTAACCAAGAATACCACCGATGCAAAGCCCGGCGTTGCCGGCAAGACCGTTTACTCTGCCAGCGTGCCCGCTGACAAGAGCCCGCTTAAGAAGGAATACAAGGAACCCACCACCCGCACCGACGACATTGCCGCCCTGCCCTGCCAGAGCCATACCGTGCCCAAGGATGCAGATGGCAACTTTGTTGCTACCTTCAACTGGAAGATGACGAAGACACAGCAGGGCGAATTTTCCAAAGATAATGCCCAGCTGTTCTATGACAGTGAAACCGGCAAAATTTCTGCCAGCGCTCCCGTTACCATTGACTGGGAATGCGAAAGCATCACCTTCACCTGCGCTGTCTGCGGTGAGAAAGAAACCGTTCAGCCGATGCAGACCCTGCCGGTTACCGTTGCGTTGGACCAGGCTGCTGCAAATGCTGCCCAGTCCGAGCAGGAAGCCGCACAGGCCATGTTCATCAACGTGGGCGGCAAACCGAAGTTTGACACCGTTTCCGGCGGCACCGGCGTGACTCTGGTGGAAAGCGTTGAAGGCGGTCAGTGGTACGATGTTGCCAACAACCCGGTGGATGAATCCAAGATCAACTACACCGTTACTACCAAGGGCGATGACGGCAAGGATGTTACCACCAACAACATGCTGTACTACGATGGTCGGAAGACTGCCGTGTATGTGGACGACCAGGGCAACCAGGTCACCAATACTTACGATATCTCGACTGCGCAGATGAACTACTACTACTTCCAGCTGTCGCAGTTCAACCAGGACGAAGCAGAGTACTTCGGCGTGGTTGCCCCGTTCTGGACCTCCAAGGGCGTTCAGAAGCAGGGCGAGGATGGCAGCATCACCGGCACCATGGGCGCAATCAAGATATTGTGCAGCATGGATCCGAACGATAATGTCCCGCCGACCACCATGGCATTCATGCTGAACATGCTGCCGCAGGCGTTCATGTCTTACGTCATGAACTATGGCGAAGCTCTGAAAGCCATCCGTGATGCAGGCTTGGCACGGGTTGCCAAGCTGGGTGACAGCGCTGACTATGTCACCAAGCTGCTGATCCTGCACGACTGGATCTCCCAGGTTGCAGAATTCGATATGGGCTCCATGGGCGATATCACCGGCGGCGGCAACAACGACCCCATCCAGACGACTGCTTTCGGTGCCCTGCTGGGCGGCGAGATCGGCGCTAAGGGCGTTGAGTATGGCTGCATCTGCCTGGGCTATGCATCTGCATTTAACTACATGGTCCAGAATTTGCCTGACAACAAGAGCATCTATAAGAATGATGACGGCAGCTGGAAGACCCCCGATGAAGTAGGCGATAACGCTGTTGTTGACTTTGCCCAGATCCTGTATTACTGCGATACTTCTGATACCAGTATTGCCGGTAATGCGTTCGGCGGCGGCATGTTCAACAACGTCCACTACTTCAACGCAGTCAAGGTCAACAAGCTGCAGGGCGACAGCAACTCTGCTACGATGACCACCGGCGAAGCCAACAAGAACTGGTACTATGTTGACGTCTGCTATGACGACGTGAACACCGAGTGCATGGCCCAGACCCGCGTTGAGAACGCAGGCGACATGCGCCATGTCAACTTCCTGGTTTCTCCCTCCGGTCTGGAAGGCCGTTACAGCAAGTACTATGATTACATTGACTCGCTGTACGATGGCTACACCTACACCAAGAACAAGAATCCCGATGTGGATGATGACGGCAATGTTGTGTTGAACAACGGCAAGCCGCATTACTCTTACACCAAGGCGGAGAACAAGAACGAGACCCGTTACACCGATACCTGCTACGAGGATACCTGGTTCACCTCTATCTGCAGCCCCATCTACTTCGACAATAATTACTTCTATTACGTTGATACCACGACCAACCAGAACCTGTATAACAACATGCGCCGCCAGCAGTCCGAGAACGGCAACAACGGCAACTCTGGTTCCGGCAGCTCTGGTAACAACTCCCAGATGCAGCAGTTCATGAAGAAGATGCAGAACCAGGGCCCCGATACTCTGGAAGCACGTCCGCGTAATGCGAACTACTATATCCGCAAAGAGGATTCCAGCAGCAGACCCGGCGGCTTCAGCATGAGCAGCTTTACCAAGACGGATGACCCGTTTGATATCATCCTGATGTACTACAACGATCTGAAGGAAACCAGCAGCAACTTCAATGATGACGACAGCAATGCCAAGGTCCTGGCCGAAGCTGGCACCATCTATAAGATCGATACCAGTGCAAAAGATAAGCATACCAAGGTTGAAAACAACCTGAACACCGAGTGCCTGGCAGACGCTGCTGCAAAGCGGATCTACCCCGCACTGGTACACTCTACCGCACTGTATGATGGCAAGCTGTACTTCAACGTCAACAACGCCATCTACCGTATGGACCCGACCACCGGCACAGTGGAAGAAGTGAAGGAATACAACACCGTCTATGGCGGCATTAAGCTGACCAAGGATAAGGACGGCAACATGGTTCCCGATACCCACTTTCCCGGCATGAGCATGGTTATCATGGATAGCGCCAAGGATACCAGCAGTGTGAAGTATCTGAACACCTTCAAGAACCATCCTCTGGCGGGCCTGACCCTGCGTGACAGCTACAGCTTTGCTACCACCACCCAGCAGGGCCAGACTGTGATCACCGGCATCAACACCACCAAGGATCAGCTGGTCGTTTCTGTCGGCACCAACCTGTCCAACACCTATAAGGAACTGGTGGACGGCAAGGCAGAAGTCAAGACCGATGCCTCCGGCACTTCTTATGCAAACCGTAAGAGCTACAAGAACGAGTCCTGGAACTACAACCCGAGTTACAACCAGAACATGGGCAGCTCTGACGAGAAGAACAAGAACGAAGAGTTCATGTGGTGCGCTAACCTGGTTGAAACCATGCCGATGTCCGACATGGTCAGCGACCTGAAGAGCGGCGCAACCACCAATGTTTCCGTTGAAGCATGGTGCGATACCCCCGCTTACACCCAGGACCGCACCACCAAGTACGGCCTGACCAAGGGTGAAAAGAAGTACGCTGACGGCGCACTGCCCAAGGGCCATACCTGGGCTCTGGACGAGCTGGAAACCAAGTCCGTTGGCAACAATGTGTACCTGTGCTCTGATTGCCATACCGCAACCGAGAGCAAACCCCACACCGTTACCCTGCCCGATCCAGTTGAAGGTGTTACCCTGACCCTGGGCACCACCAGCAACACCTACATCAAGGACGATACCGTTACCCTGACCGTAGAAAAGAAAGGCACCGATATCGTTACCGTTACCGCAAAGAACGGCGATACCGATGTTGCTCTGACTGAAGTTCAGGAAGCAGCGCAGGACGAAGCCGCAGCCCAGGCTACCACCGAAAAGGCTAAGACGGTTTACACCTTCACCATGCCGGACGGCGATGTGACCATCAGTGTTACCAAAGCCGCTAAGACCTATGCGGTCAAGGTGGCCGATGCTAACAAGGATACGTTGAAGATCACCAGCCCCGAAGCTGACCTGGATAAGGTTGCTGAGGGCACCAGCGTTACCGTTGTGGCTACCCCGAAGGATGGCTATACCCTGACGGCTGACGGTGTGGTGGTTACTTACGGCGACAATCAGACCCTGAAAGCAACTCCTGACACAGAAAAGGCCAACACTTACACCTTTGCAATGCCCGCTGGCGATGCAACTGTCAGCGCAGCGTTTGAAGAGGTTAAGAAGTATAACGTTACTGTGGCGGGTACTGTTGAAAACGGCACTGTGGGCGTAGAGCCGAAAACCGCAGCTGCGAAGGATGTTGTTACTGTTACCGTTACCCCGAATACCAACTTTAAGTACACGGACGGCAGCCTGAAAGCTACTTATACGGATGGCGGAACGAAGAAAGAAATTAACGACTTTAAGGCAGTAGACGGTAAGGAAAACACCTACACCTTCGAGATGCCCGCCGCTGATGTTACCGTTAGCGCTGCGTTTGAACCTGTTGAGGTTAAAACTTACAGCGTTACGATCAACAGCAGCGATAATGGTACTGTGACGGCTGACAAGACCACTGGACTGAAGGTTGGCGATACTGTTACTCTGACTGTTAACCCGATTGATAAGCCGGAATTGCTGACAAAACTGTCCCAAGAGGGCCTGACTATTACGGACAGCAAGGGCACTAAGATTGAACCTGAAACTGCTGATGAAGGTAAGACCTATACTTTCAAAATGCCCGCTGACAATGTAACGGTTACTGCGCAGTTTACCATCGAAGAATATAGCATTCTCACGGAAGTTGAGCCGAAGGACGGTGGTACGATTACTGTTTCGGTCAATGGTGAGGATGGACTGAAACGCGCAGCAAAGGACGCTGCAATTGTTGTGATGGTTACGCCGAATTCTGGCTATGAACTGGAGCAGGCGATCCATGGTATGACCGATATCACTAATACCGTTAGCGGTGGTGGTATATATAAAGTCGTAATGGGTGCTTGCAACTTGGAAATTAAAGCAACCTTTACCAAGAAAGCTGCAACTGACACCGATACTCCCGCCGCTCAGGAAGCACCGGTCGAGGAACGCACCGCTCATGGCGCTGCTGAAAAGACCACCATTACCGCAATGGCTGTCTTTACCTGCACCGATAAGAACTGCGCAAGTGCACAGTTCGTGGATGCAACTGTAAAGCAGACCAGCGGCGTTACCACCGCTGCTGTCACCTTCAACGGCAAGGACTACACCGCCAAGTACGGCGAGAAGAACGGCTGGGTTGAAGAAAACGGCAAGAAGTACTGGTACGAAAAGGGCGTGAAGCAGGGTACCACCGGCCGCGGCAAAGAGATCTATGATCCCGATTCCGACGCTTGGTACTGGCTGGATGCTGTCCAGGGCGGCGCAATGACCGTCAGCAAGGACGTTTACCAGGAATCCGCCGCCGGCCAGTGGGCTGATAAGCCCGATGGCACCGGCAAGTGGGTCCGTTACGATGAGAACGGCCACATGGTCAAGGGCTGGCAGACGACCGATAAGGGCACCTACTACTTTGACCTGATCACCGGCGCTATGGCTAAGGGCGCAGGCGATATTGACGGTGTACCTTGCGCATTTGACGAGTACACCGGTATCGCTCTGGACGGCCAGTGGCTGACCCTCCAAGGCGCTGGATTCTGGGACGAAAAGGGCGTTCGCCAGGGCCTGGATGGCCGCGGCAAGGAAATCTATGACCCGGCTTCCGATGCTTGGTACTGGCTGGACTCTGTTGATCAGGGCAAGAAAGCCACCAGCAAGGATGTCTATCAGGAATCCGAAGCTGGCCAGTGGGCTGACCGCGCCGATGGTACCGGCAAGTGGGTCCGTTACGATGCACAGGGCCACATGATCAAGGGCTGGAGCGCTGACAAGCGTTACTATTTCGACCCGATCTATGGCACCATGGCTAAGGGCGATGCAGTCATCGATGGCCGCACTTATCATTTCGATAAGAAAACCGGCATTCGGCAGTAATCCCACAGCCGGAACAATGAGCTGTAACCCAGCCCATTAACCCCTAAATAGAAATGCCGCAGCAGATGTAACAGTCTGCTGCGGCATTTTTGTATTTGTGGGCATAGGTTCAGTGAAATATTTGCCGGGCCAGTAGGGCGGGGGACCCCATGATTGTGGTGGCTCCCCTGGAGGGGAGCTGGACGCGAAGCGGCCTGAGGGGCGGTTTCCCGCTGCCAGGCTAAAAATTTGCAGGGAACGACACCTGCATCGTCCCGCATGACGGGCTTTGCCGGGTATTTCACTTCATCACCCGGCGCACACCTGCGGGCGCACACTGCGCGCCCTTACGGTCTCTACAGGGGAAAACGGCATTTGCTGAACGGTGCCCCTGCTCATTTTCTCAAAACGCCTTCAATTCCACCCCGGCTGCCTGCAGGGCCGCGCCGATCTTTTCTACAAAGGCCAGAGCCTTGGGGCCGTCGCCGTGTACGCAGACGGAATCCGCCTGGATGGCAATGTCCGTACCGTCGTTGGCAGTCACTTTGCCCTCGGTTACCATGCGGATCACGCGGGCAATGGCTTCGTCCTCGGTGTCCGTGCGGTCGTAAATGGTCAGTTCGCCGAACTGGCGAAGAGGCTCGTAGCTCAAATCGCCGGGATTTAAGGCGTAACCGTCGAGAATGACGATCTTCATGGCAATTCCTCCTTGCAAAACAGGCGTATTTTTGATAGGATAGGGAAAACGCTTTGTGTGGGGTGCGCAATGGAAATACTGTATCAGAACGCTAATATTCTGGTCTGCATCAAGCCGGCGAGAGTCCTCTCCACCGACGAGCCGGGGGGACTGCCGGAGCTGGTGCGGGAAGCTCTGGGCGACCCCAAGGCCGACGTGCGCACGGTGCACCGGCTTGACCGGGTGGTCAGCGGCGTGATGGTGCTGGCGAGAAACGCCCGCGCGGCGTCGGAGCTGTCCCGACAGATTCGGGAAGACCAGTTCCGCAAAGAATATCTGGCCGTCGTCCATGGCAGACCGGAAAGTCCGGAGGGGACGCTTCGTGACCTGCTGGCGCGGGACAAGGCAAGACGGATGACTTTCGTGGCGGACGCGCCGGGGAAGGGCGTGCAGGAGGCGGCGCTTTCCTACCGTGTTCTGGAATATGCGGATGGCATGTCTCTTGTGCGTGTGCGGCTTCACACCGGGCGCACCCATCAGATACGGGTGCAGTTTTCCAGCCGGGGAATGCCGCTGGTGGGGGAGCGGAAGTACGCCGTTCTGGACGACCCCTGTGAAATTGCCCTGTGGTCGGCGAAAATCGGCTTTCATCATCCGGAAACGGGGGAGTGGGCGGAGTTCTCCAAAGAGCCGCCCGCTACGTTCCCGTGGACGGAATTCGGAAAAATTATACCATAGATTTGCGGCGCTGAAAAGAGCGGAGGAAGAAAAATGACGTTAAAGCTTGTAAAATTGGAACCAAAGTACCGGCGGCACCTGAACGATATGATGTCCCAGTGGTATGCGACGGGGGAGAAGATCCTCCCTTACGCCATTCGCCGATTGGATTACCGGGACTTTGACAACTATCTTGCCAATCTGGATGTGAAGGATGAGACGGAGGGACTTGTGCCGGACTCCACATTCTTCTGTCTGGACACGGAGCAGGATATCTTCGTGGGCGCGGTGAATATCCGCCACCGGCTGAATGACAGGCTGCTGTTGGACGGCGGCCACATCGGCGACGGTGTGCTGCCCTCCCAGCGGCGCAGGGGCGTTGCCACCCGTATGATTGCTCTGGCGCTGGAGGAATGCAAGAAGCTGGGGATCGACCGGGTGCTGATGGTCTGTGACAAGGACAACATCGGTTCTGCCAGGAGCATCCGGCGCAACGGCGGCGTCCTGGAAAACGAAGTGGAAGTGGACGGCGTGGTGGAGCAGCGCTATTGGATTGACCTGAGACGCCAGACTCACTACGATTTCTTCCAGAACCGGGAATGCGAATATTTTCCCTGCCATCAGGGCGCTGACCCGGAGACGTTCAGCTGCCTGTTCTGCTATTGCCCGCTGTACTGTCTGGGGGACAAATGCGGCGGCGCGTTCCGGTATACGGAAAGCGGCATCAAGGATTGCTCTGCCTGCTTAAGACCCCACCGCCGGGAGAACTACAATGCCATCTGCGGAAAAATGAGCGAGGTTCTGGAACTGGTCAGACGGAAATAAAATCAGCCCTGCGGCATTTTGAAATGCCGCAGGGCTGTATTGCATCAGGAAAGGGAGAGCGCTTCCGGAGAAGCCTCTCCCTTGCGCGTTATTTCAGCAGATTGTCTGCCATTTGCGAGATCATGGCGTGGTCGTAAGTATCCTGACTGCACTCCCAGACGATCAGACCGGCAATGCCTTTCTGCTCGATAAAGTCCAGCTTGCCCTGTAGGGTCATGGGGGTCTCGTAAGAGATGTACCAGCAGTAATACGGGGACTTTTCGTCGTCGTTGTACAGATACGCACCACGGTTGAATGCATCGTAGCCGTAATGCCAGCCGGTGCCGCCATTATCGAAGGACTCGCCCATGACAGGCTTGCCGTCCACCCACTCGGTGGTGTGGCCGCTGACGGCTTCGGCTTCCCACGCTTTCAGCATTTCCTGTGTGATCTCCACGTCAGAGGGGGCCTTGGATTCCACAGAAACGCCCACGGGGTTGCTGCCGGAGGGCGGGGTGAACATTTTCAGGTC
>OGRY01002065.1_pt1 | contig 13448 bp, 9 predicted proteins | sample 1553551 | NCBI WGS metagenome assembly OGRY01 (sample SAMEA2580101, study PRJEB22360) | human gut metagenome | biome: human gut; feature: human-associated habitat; material: faeces | place: Denmark | collected 2008/2010
GTTCCGAATTCTTTTCCGTCAACGGTAATACGGATCGTATTGTGGGAACGTTTCCCTGTGATCTGAAAACCAAGCCAGAGAACCCCGGCCAGAATCAGGATCCCGGCAATAAAAATCACTTCTTTTTTCTTCAAAATAAAAACTCCGTTTCTGTCACAGATTCAGAAAAAATCATATCATACTCCCATTCAAAAGGCAAATATAAGTTAAGGATATCTAACCAATATCTGGAAAAGTTACAGCAAAAATTAAAGATACGGAGAAAAAAGTTACCGCGTACTAACAAAAAGTATAGACAAGAAAAAAATCAGGTGATATAATACCTAGCTGTAAGTTAGCAATATCTAATTAAAGAAAAATGATTAATTAGAACTAATCTATAAATACGAGTAAAAGATATATAACTTATTCAAAAAACGGTTATGTGCAGATGATAGGAACGGACTGTGAATATCTGACTGACTAAATACAGGGGAGAAAAGAGATGAAAAACCAGAATTTTTATATGAGAGTGATTTCTTTACTGCTGGTAGTTCTGGCTGTGCTTTTTTATAACAGCAGTATGAAAGCCCAGGCAAACGAAAAAGAAATTTCGGCTCTGACAGATAAGGTAGACACGCTTCAGGAGCAGCAGAATGAACTTCTCAGTGCACTGGAGACAAGCTATGCAAACCGTATGCAGAATCAGGCAGCATCCACAGGAACTGACAGCAGTAATGCAGATTCAACAGACGGTGACAAGGCAGCAGACACTTCGGACGGCAAGACATCCGATGCAAACGCAGAGGACACAGCAGCGCCAGATTCCGATAACGTATATAAAGATGGAACTTACACAGGAGAAGCTGATGGATACGGCGGAACCATTCAGGTGGAAGTGACACTTGCCAGTGATGAAATTACATCCATTAATGTGGTCAGTGCACCAGGTGAGGACAGCGCATATCTTTCACAGGCAGAGAGTGTGATCGATTCCATCTTAAGTGCGCAGAGTACAGATGTGGATACTGTATCAGGAGCAACTTTCAGTTCTACAGGAATCCTGAATGCGGTGGATGATGCACTTGGAAAGGCGGAAAACTCATGAAAAAAAGACAGCGGGAAGTAAGGCTGATGCGTGCGGGGATACAGCTGGCATTTTTTATTGCTGCCCCGTCTCTGTTTTCCACAGCTTTTGCGGGAATCAAATCAATTTTTCTCGCCATTGCGGCCGGTCAGCCGGTAGAGTGGAACTCCTTTCTGACTGTAACAGCAGTGCTTCTGATCTTTACGTGTTTTTTCGGAAGACATTTCTGCGGATATGCATGTGCATTCGGATCTTTTGGAGATGCCGTGTATGAAGGTTTTTCTCTGATCTGGATGAAATGTTTTCATAAAAAAAAGAAACCAGCTCTTTCTGAAAGAATGGTACACAGACTTCAGAAAGTCAAATATATCGTACTGGCCCTGATTTTACTTTCCTGCCTTACAGGAGTATACGGAAAGCTTACAGGAACCAGCCCGTGGGATGTTTTTTCCATGATTACAGCAGGACGTTTCCCTAACAGTAAATATCTGGCGGGAATCGTGATTCTGGTTCTGATCATGGTGGGAATGTGTACACAGGAACGTTTTTTCTGCCAGTTTCTCTGCCCTATGGGAGCGGTTTTTGCATTAATGCCGATCCTTCCGGGAGCACTTTTTCAGAGAAACCGTGAAAAATGTCCGCCGAAATGCGGTCTCTGTAAAAAAAGATGTCCAGCTCATCTGGATATTGACGGCGACACGGCCAGGTCCGGCGAATGTCTTTGCTGCCACGCATGTGCGGCAACCTGTCCGAGAAAAAATATTCACATTGGAACAAATGAGGGAAATTAATCTATGAGATCTCATGCTCTGAAAAAGAAAGCTTTTCTGGCAACGGCTGCAGCTGCAGGAATTACCATGGTTTTTCCTGTATTATGCGCAGCTTCGGAAAATGACATACAGACATATACCAATACAGATTTTGCCATGGATACTGTGGTATCAGAAACACTTTATACCACAGGAGACGATATAAACAGTAAACTGACATCTGTACTGACAGATGTGGAAACAAACCTTCTTTCATGGACCAATGAAAGTTCCCAGATTTACAAGGTGAACGCAGACAGCGGAAAAGATAAGGAGATTTCCGATGAACTTTCCGGATATCTGGAACGCCTTCTGAAAATTGCGAAAGATTCTGAGGGGGCTTTTGATCCGACCATCGGAAAACTGATCCGCCTGTGGGATATTGGCGGGGAAAACCAGAAAATTCCTGAAAAAGTGGAAATCAAAAATGTTCTGAAAGATTCCGGATATCAGAAAGTTTCTCTTGACGGAACTACGATCCATATGGACGAGGGATGCTCACTGGATCTTGGCGCAGCCGGAAAAGGAATTGGCTGTGACTCCATTCTGGAATATCTGGAAACACAGAAGGATGTTTCTGCGGCACTTATGAACCTTGGGGGAAGCAGTGTCATGACTTATGGGAGCAAACCGGACGGTTCTTCCTGGAACGTGGCAGTGACAGATCCCCGTGCTGAAAATGACGACGATTATCTTGGTGTGGTTGCCTTAAATGGCACAGAATTTCTTTCCACATCCGGAGATTACGAGAAATATTTTATCGAAGATGGTGTAAGATATCACCACATTATGGACCCGTCCACCGGTTATCCGGCAAAAAGCGGAGTGACCGGAGTTACGGTAGTCTGTGACACAGGTCTTGAGGCAGACGCACTTTCCACAGCATGTTTCGTTTTGGGTGTGGAAAAAGGTGCCCAGCTGTTGAAAACTTACGGCGCAGACGGACTTTTTGTGGATGAAGATCATCATGTGTATCTCACGGAAGGGATGAAAGAGCGGTTCAGCCTGCTTGCGGATTCCTACAGCGTGGAGGATATCCTTGAATAAACACAGACGGTGGAGCAGTTTGTGGTATTTACGATAGTGACCCCTGGAAAGGTTTCTATAAATATTTCATATTTTTAGGAGGAATAAGTAATGCATAAGTGGAATTTACTGAAAAAAACGGCTCCCTGCATCTTAAGTCTTGCAGTGGCAGCAACAAGTTTTCCTACAGCTGTAATGGCAACAGACCTGGACAGCAGCATTGTAGCAGACGAAACCGAGCAGAGCGATGAGGAAGAGATTGCTGAGGTTTCCGATTACGAGGCAGCTGCGGGAGAGGCTGCTGATGCAGAAGAAATCGCGGCAGAGGACCAGAGCGCTGATGAGATCACAGAGGAAAGCGCAGCAGAGAATACGGAGGAAGAAGCTTCCGGTGCAGACGAATTTACAGCAGCAGAAGATGAGACAGAGGCATTTGCGGATTCTGATGAACTTCAGGGAGAGTATCAGTATGTGTATGCAGGCCTGACCTGGGCAGAGTACTGGGCATCTGAAGGTGTGTATGCAGCAGGAGATACAACTTCTTCTGAGGAATTGGACGGCCATAAGGAACTTGACAAAGGTGCTTTTGATACGGTAACAAGAGCAACTACAAACCATGGACTTCACAGAGGAAGCTTCCAGACAGAGACAACTATCGTGGCAGAGGACGGAAGCAGATATCCGATCGCAACATGGGTGGATCAGAATACTATCAAGCTGACAGACGGAAAAACTGTAGGATTTAAAAAAGGAACCATTACAAAAGCAGACGGAACAACCGTAGATATGGATCATTATGAAGTATATGGCCTGAAATACGTTCCGGTTGCTGTAAGAACAGAAGATTATGCAGCATTTTGCCAGAAATACAACGTAGTTACCAATGATGGTGTATTGGAAGGTGGATATGGTGAGGTACAGCTGAGCGCCTATACAGCAACAGCAGCAGTAACAGCAGATACCAACGGTCTGAAATATGCAGTGAAAAACGGCGACAGCTTTACATTTGAGGCAAGAAAAACAGGAGCAGATTCCGGAATCAAGGATCAGGCTCAGAAAACAGCAGCAAATGTAACACCAACAGTAAAAGAAGCAAGCGGAAGTTACGGAGAATTCCTCCGTGTGGATATCACAGGAGAAGGATACGGAGACCTTGGAGCGAACATGCAGGCAGTACGCTGGGATTATTGTGGAGATGACGCTACAGGAACAAACGTGCTGAGATCTTTCGGAACCAAGTTTGCGGCAGATAACTGGATGCATAAATCCATGGGAATCCAGCTTGGACTTACCGATTCTTTAAGATGCCAGCTTCCGGAAGGAACAGACGGAACCGGATACTGGAGACTGACCGTATATGCACTTGGCTATGCAGACTACAGCTTTGTAGTACAGGCTACAGATGCAAATATTGTAAAACCAGCGGAAGATCCGGCAGACACAACAGCTCTTACAAAAGAGGTCGAAACAGCAAAAGCACTTGCGGAAAACGATTATACAAAAGAATCCTGGACAGCAATGCAGACAGAGCTTCAGGAGGCAGAAGAGCTTCTTGCAAGAGAAGATGCAACACAGGCAGAGGTTGATGAGGCACTTGAGCATCTTAAGGCAGCAGAAGCAGCTCTTGTAAAAGTGACAGTTACTCTTGACAAAACATCTGCAACCATTTACACAGGAAAAACAGTTACTCTGAAGGCAACTTCAAATGATACAGCTAAGACAGTAACATATACAACCAGCAACAAAGCAGTAGCAACAGTATCAAGCACAGGTGTTGTAAAAGGTGTGAAAGCCGGAACTGCAGTGATCACAGCAACTTGTGGAAACGCAACAGCAACCTGCAAAGTAACTGTAAAAGCTCCATCTGTAAAATTCGCAAAGAAATCTGCAGTTGTTTACAAAGGAAAAACAGCCACTGTAAAAGCAACACTGGCCGGAGTATCCTCTGTAACATATAAGAGCAGCAATACAAAGATCGCAACAGTAAACAGCAAGACAGGTACCGTAAAGGGAATCAAAGCCGGAACTGTAACGATCACAGCAACAAGCGGAAAACTGAAAGCAACCTACAAGCTGACAGTTAAGAACCCGACCTTTACACTTACAAAATCCTCTGCAACAATTGCAAAAGGAAAAACAACAACCATCAGATCCAAAGCAACACCAGTATCCACTGTTACATACACAACCAGCAACAAGAAAGTTGCAACCGTAACAGGCAAAGGTGTTGTAAAAGGAATCAGCAAAGGTAAAGCAACCATCACAGTTAAATGCAACGGAATTACAAAGAAATTTGTGGTAACTGTTAAATAATACAACGGTTCATCAAAGAGTAGGAACCTCTGCCGCAGGTATACGGAAATATCTGCGGCAGAGGTCTGCTCATTTTCTGTGGCGGTTCGGAAAATGACCGGAAACGCCGTAAAGAGCATATACCTGACAGAAGCCGCACAAAAAGAGGGGAGAAAAAGAATTATGGAAAAAGATTTAAAAGACAAAAAGCCAGCTGAAAATGGCACACCCAAAGTACCCTGGCCAAAACTGATCCCTGCAGCTGCTGTCATTGCGGCACTTGTATTTTCAGGTATAAAAGCACAGGGCTCTGATGAAAGTACGGAATCTGTCCCGAAGGCAGATTCGACGGTAATGTCTGCGTCCGAACTGGAAAAATATTTCGGATATGAAGAGGAAACTTCTGTTTCCGGCGCCAGCACGGCAGACAACAAAAAGAGCAGTACGCCAAAGAAAACCACATCAAAAAAAAGTACGAAAAAAACAGCAGCAAAAAAAAGTTCAGGAAAAAGAACTGTATCAGAATCTGCAAAAAACAGTGGCGGTGCAGCCGGCCAGGGATCTACTCAGACACCGGTGGCAGATGTTCCGGCCAATGGATATAAAGACGGAGTTTACGAAGGAACCGGAACCGGATTCGGAGGAACCATTCGTGTGCGTGTAACAATCAGCGGAGGAAGGATCGCGGCGATCGATATTCTGGATGCATCCGGGGAGACTGCTTCTTATTTTGCATCTGCCCAGGGAGTGATCAGCAAAATGATCGCGGGAAATACTCCAAATGTAGATGCAGTCAGCGGAGCAACCTATTCTTCCAACGGAATTATCCAGGCAGTACAGAATGCGTTATCCCAGGCAGCGGCAGATGGAAGCAGCCAGCAGGTCACCCCTGCACCTGTGGCAACCTCCACACCAACGCCAACAAAAGCCCCTTCAAAGAAACCAAAGCCAACTGCAAATCCAGATCCTGACAGTCCGAAAAAATATCTGGATGGTACATACAAAGCATCCGCAAAAGGTTACAGCGGAGATGTAAAAGTGACCGTAACCATCAAGGATGGAATCATCACAGCGGTAAAACAGGAAAACTCAGATACTCCGATGTTTTTTGAAAAAGCGTGGAGTGTGCTGGAAGAGCAGATTGTGGGAACGAATTATGTAGACGATATTGATACCGTCAGCGGAGCAACCTACTCCTCCAACGGAATTCTGAATGCTGTGAAAAAGGCTCTGAAGTCTGCGCTTAATCCAGAATATGGAAAGAAAGTAACTCCAACTCCGACAAAGAAACCGACACCAAAGCCAACGGCAACACCGAAACCAACGGCAACGCCGAAGCCGACCGCAACTCCGGTTCCAACGGCAACACCGGAACCTACAACCGATCCGGATGACCCAAATGTAACACCGACTCCAGATCCGGAGAATCCTGATGTAACACCGGAGCCTACCGAAGATCCGGAACCGACCCCTGCAGGAATGTATAATGACGGAACTTATCAGGGCTCAGCTTTTGGATATGGTGGCAAAACAAGACTGACCGTAACCATCTCAGGAGGTCAGATTGTTGAGATTACACAGACGAATAATGATACTCCGGAATTCTTTAATGAGGCATGGAATACCATTTATCCGCAGATTATGGCAAACCAGACTGCAGATGGCATTGATACTGTCAGTGGTGCGACACTCTCATCCGAGGGCATTCTCGGAGCAGCGCAGAAAGCACTTGCACAGGCAAAAAAATAACCGAATTAACTGCAAAGCAGTTATTCGGTTATGAGCAAGTAGCGAATGCGGATTGCGAATATCTGCTTGACTATAACCAACACTCTTGATCTAAGTCAAAGTCCCCGGGAACTTCACAAAATCCAGGAAGTTCCCGGGGTTTTTATGTTCATGTATAAGGAGATATTCTACCTTTTTACCCTTATATCGACAAAAAAATAACAGATCAATACACAGAATAATAAAAAAAAAGACAGAATATATAAAAAGAAATTTGAATTACATCAATAATTAACGCAAAACATCCTGGAAAATACAGCCATAATTTTATTGCATACAACTATATTTTATGTTATGTTTGAATGTGTGTAATTAAAATTGTTATTTATGTGACAAACAACGCTGAAAGGAGAACAAACATGAGCAGTAAAATTACGATCATCGGAGCAGGAAGCGTAGGTGCAACCATCGCCTACACCTTATCACAGAAGAGCATTGCCTCAGAAATCGTCCTGATCGACATCAACAAACAGAAGGCAGAGGGCGAGGTCATGGACATTGACCAGGGAACCAGTTTCCGTGAACCGATCTCCATCGTGGCAGGAGATTATCCGGATGCAGCTGATTCTGATATTGTCATCATCACTTCCGGTATTGCCAGAAAGCCAGGACAGACACGTATCGAGCTGACACAGACTAATGTCAACATCATGAAAAGTATCACTCCGGAGATCGTAAAGGTGGCTCCTAAGGCGCTTTATATTATTGTAAGTAATCCATGTGACATTATGACGTATGCATTTGCAAAAATTTCCGGTCTTCCGGAGCGCCAGATCCTTGGCTCCGGAACTGCACTGGACACTGCCCGTCTCCGCTGCAGACTTTCCCAGCACTATGGCGTATCGGAGAAAAATATTCACGCCTATGTATTCGGAGAGCACGGAGATACCTCCTTTGTACCGTGGTCAAGAGCCTTTGTTGCAGGTGCGACCCTTGATGAATTTGACAAGATCGTTCATGAGGATCAGAAAGATCTGCCGCCACTTGACAGAGAGGAAGTTCTGGAGTATGTTCATACTTCAGGATCAACTGTTATTGCCAAGAAAGGTGCCACATTTTATGCGGTAGCCGTATCTGTCTGCAGACTTTGCTCGCTTCTTCTTGCAGCATCTGATACAATAGTCAGTGTATCAACCATGCTTCACGGAGAGTATGGCATTGAAGACGTATGTCTTAGCACTATGGCTTCCATCGGACCGAATGGTGTGAAACGAATTGTCCGCGTTCCTCTGACCGAGGAGGAGACAGAGAAGCTTCACGCAAGCGCTAATGCTCTGAAAGACGTGATCGCACAGATTGATCTTTGATAAATGTCAGAAGCTGTGTAAAGAGGGAAATGCAGCCTCAGGCAAATTTGAAACAACGGGAGAAAGATAAAAATGGATATTATTCAGGTAATTACCAGAGAATTGAACGTTGAGAAATGGCAGGTCGAGGCAGCAGTCAAACTGATCGACGAAGGCTGCACCATTCCTTTTATTTCCAGATACCGCAAAGAAGCAACCGGTACACTCAATGACGAACAGCTTCGTAACCTTAACGAAAGACTTGCCTATTTAAGAAACCTTGAGGACAAAAAAGCCCAGGTTCTCGGAAGCATCGAGGAACAGGGCAAGCTGATTCCGGAACTGAAGAAACAGATCGAGGCAGCGCAGACACTTGTAGTGGTAGAAGATCTTTACCGCCCATATCGGCCGAAACGCCGTACAAGAGCTATCATTGCCAGGGAAAAAGGCCTGGGACCGCTGGCGGATATCATTCTTCTTCAGATGACGAAGAAACCTCTTGAGGAAGAGGCGAAAGCATTTCTTTCAGAAGAGAAAGAAGTCAAAACTGTGGAAGAAGCCATCAGCGGCGCCAGGGATATCCTTGCGGAACATATTTCTGATGAGGCAGACTACCGTATCAGCATCCGTAAAAGAACCATGGATAAAGGAACGATCTGTTCCGTTGCGAGAGATGAGAAAGAGCAGTCCGTATACGAGATGTATTATGATTTCGAGGAGCCGGTGAAGAAGCTTGCCGGCCATCGTGTCCTTGCCCTGAACCGTGGTGAGAAAGAGAAATTCCTCACTGTAAAGATCCTTGCACCTGAGGAAGAGATCATCCGCTATCTGGAGAAACAGGTGATCGTCCGCGACAATCCCAATACCACACCGGTGCTGAAAGAAGCCATTGAGGACAGCTACAAACGTCTCATCGGACCGGCCATTGAGCGTGAAATCCGAAGTGCCCTTACAGAGGCAGCAGAAGACGGTGCTATCCATGTCTTTGGCAAAAACCTGGAGCAGCTTCTCATGCAGCCTCCAATTGCGGGGCAGGTAGTTCTTGGATGGGACCCGGCGTTCCGTACGGGATGTAAGCTTGCAGTGGTAGATCCAACCGGAAAAGTTCTGGATACTACAGTGATCTATCCAACAGCGCCTACCAACGAGAACAAGATCCGTGCAGCCAAGGAAACCCTCAAAAAACTCATCAGCAAATATCACGTGACCCTGATTTCCGTAGGAAACGGAACCGCATCCAGAGAGTCCGAGCAGATCATCGTGGAACTTCTTAAGGAAATCCCGGAAAAAGTTCAGTATGTGATCACCAACGAGGCAGGAGCTTCCGTATATTCTGCAAGCAAGCTTGCAACAGAAGAGTTCCCGAATTTCGATGTGGGACAGAGAAGTGCCGCATCCATCGCAAGACGTGTTCAGGACCCGCTGGCAGAGCTTGTAAAGATCGACCCGAAATCCATCGGTGTGGGCCAGTATCAGCATGACATGAACCAGAAGAAGCTTGGCGAAGCATTGAACGGCGTTGTAGAAGACTGTGTTAATAAAGTCGGCGTGGATCTGAATACCGCATCCGCATCCCTTTTGGAATACATTTCCGGAATCAGCAAAACCATCGCAAAAAATATCGTCACTTACCGTGAAGAAAACGGCCGTTTCCAGACAAGAAGAGAACTTCTGAAAGTTGCCAAGCTGGGACCGAAAGCTTTTGAGCAGTGTGCAGGTTTCACACGGATCACAGGGGGCAAAAATCCTCTGGATGCAACCAGTGTCCATCCGGAGAGCTACGACGCAGCCAAAAAACTCCTGGAAAAACTTGGCTACACACCGGAAGATGTGGCAGAGCGTAAACTTACTGGCATTTCCAGACAAATCCGCGATTACGGAAAACTGGCAAAAGAGTTGGAGATCGGTGAGCCGACTCTTCGTGATATCGTAAAAGAGCTGGAAAAACCGGCCAGAGATCCACGAGATGAGATGCCGAAACCGATCCTCCGTACCGATGTCCTGGATATGAAAGACCTGAAAGAGGGTATGGTACTGAAGGGAACTGTCCGCAATGTTATTGACTTCGGTGCTTTTGTAGATATCGGAGTTCATCAGGACGGTCTGGTCCATATTTCCGAGATGAGTGAGAAATTTATCAAACATCCGCTGGAAGCAGTCAGCGTGGGAGATATTGTGGATGTCCGTGTTCTTGGCGTGGATCTGAAGAAGAAGCGTATCAGTCTTTCCATGAAGGGAATTAATAAATAAAGAGAAACATTCAGTAAGGCGCAGCGGGCAGGAATGCTTCGCATTGCATTACGAGACAAAATATAACAGAATTGCGATACAGATGCAGCAGTGGTTTATACCCTATACTTTATGGAACCGGAGAAATCGGTTTTACAGGGAAAAACCGCTGCTGTATTATTATATTACCAGATGCGGATTATAGAGAAGATTTATATCAGGATAAACAATGAAGAGATGATGAGAACGTGATGCACCCTGAAAACCATATTTTGATCCGTACATATTGAGTGATCGATCAGACAGGAGGGATTTTATTTGGACAGTACTGTACAGACAGTGCAGGAGGTAGGAAGTCAGGTAAGCCAGTATAAGCAGATGTTTGAGAATTATCTTCCGGACATCACAAAATTTGGAATCAAGGTTGTCCTGGCTATCGTTGCTTTTTGGGTAGGAAGCACGGTGATCAAATGGATCGTAAAGTTTGTCAGAAAATCTCTGACAAAATCCAGACTGGATACAGGAGTGGCACAGTTCATGTCATCTCTGGTCAAGATCGTGCTTTACATACTTCTGCTCTTTAACATATCCATAAGCTTTGGCGTAAAGGAATCATCCCTGGCAGCACTTCTTGGAACTGCCGGTGTTACTTTGGGTCTTGCACTGCAGGGCGGACTTTCCAACCTGGCAGGAGGTATGATGCTCCTTCTGTTCAAACCTTTCCAGGTAGGTGATTACATCATCGTCAACGGACAGGATGGAAGTGAGGGAACCGTATCCAAGATCGAGATCTGTTACACAACGCTTTTATCCATCGATAATAAGCACATCGTAATCCCCAACGGTACTCTTTCCAATACGACCATTACCAATGTAACAGCCAGAGACCAGCGAAGACTGGAGATCAAGGTAGGAATTTCCTACAATGCAGATATCCAGAAAGCCAAGGAAATCCTGGAAGACATCCTCACCGATGATCCGGACACCAGAGAGGACGAAGAGATGGTAGTATTCGTAGACGAACTGGCAGAAAGCTCCGTGATCATGGGCTTTCGTGTCTGGGTAGACACCGACCGCTACTGGGATACCAGATGGAGACTCAACCAGCGGATTAAGGAAGATTTTGATTATTACGGAATTGAGATTCCTTATAATCAGCTGGATGTGCATCTGCATAAATAAGAACGAAATTATTTTTGAAGAAAAAGCTCTTTTATATGGTAGGAAAACTGCTGTATGAAGGGGCTTTTTGTGGCTTGTATTGCGGACTTTTTTGTGTGAAAATAGAATATAAGAAAAAACAGGGGGATGGCAAATATTATGAAGATTATTAATTTTGGTTCTTTAAATATTGATAAAGTCTGCAGTGTGGAAGAGTTTGTTCAGCCAGGAGAAACCATTATGGCAACGGGATACAGTGTCAATGCCGGCGGAAAAGGACTGAACCAGTCAGTAGCAGCTGCCCGTGCGGGCGCGCAGGTACTGCATGCGGGAGCTGTTGGCAGTGACGGACTTTTTCTGAAAGAAATCCTTGCAGATGCTGGTGCGGATGTTTCCTGTCTGCGGGTCATGGATACAGAAAGCGGCTGTGCTTTTATTGAAGTAAACAGTAAGGGACAGAACCGTATTATTGTCAGTGCGGGAACAAACCGTATGTATACAGAAGAATATATCAAAAATGTGCTGGAAAAGGCAGAAGCCGGAGATTTTGTGCTTTTGCAGAATGAGATCAATATGGTTGGGGAAATTATCCGACTCAGTCATGAAAAAGGCTGCAGAGTTGTTTTTAATGCATCGCCGATTCCCGGGAAGCCGGAGGAACTTCCTCTGGAACTGGTGGATATCTTTATGGTAAATGAACTGGAGGCAGCAGCTCTGGCAGGGACTTCCACAGAAGGGGATTTCCGGGATATTCTGAAAGCACTTCAAAAGAAGTATCCAAAGGCAGCCATTGTTATGACACTTGGAAAAGAAGGGGTTTTCTACGGATATAAAGAAGAATTTTATTCCCATCCGATATTTAAAGTAAATGCTGTAGATACAACTGCGGCAGGAGACACTTTCTGCGGATATTTCCTGGCAGCACTCTGTGCGGAAAAATCAGTGGAAACAGCGTTGAGAGAAGCATCGGCTGCTTCCGCGATGGCAGTTTCGGCCAAAGGTGCGGCACCTTCCATTCCGGTACACAGTGCGGTGGAAGAATGGCTTTGTGGCAGATCATAGCAGCAGTTTTTATTGACAAACCAGTGCCACAATGCCATAATACCCCACAGAGATAGTATTTGGACTCAAAACTATACTCTGGCTGAAATCACTGGAATCTTATATAAATAACCAGCCGGAACCCGGGAAACGGGAACGGACGGATATATGAAAATTATAAAAGATACGAGCCTGTATCGATGATAACGAAGGTGTTACAACAGTTATGGAATTTTGAGAAACTGTTGAAGATCATGCTTTTCGTGTACAAAAAACAGGACTCAATATACAGGGAATCAATCAGAAGCGTTTCAGGGTCGAAGTGTACCCTGGAGCGCCTTTTTTGTGTCACAGAAAATCATTCCCTGCAGGAAAGGACTTATATAAGATGACAATAGAGATGTTAAAAGGAAAGATCCACAGAGCAACCGTTGTCCAGGCGGAACTGGATTATGTGGGAAGTATCACTGTGGATGAAGAATTGCTGGAAGCTGCCGGAATACTGGAATATGAAAAAGTTCAGATCGTAGATGTGAACAACGGCAGTCGTTTCGAGACATACACCATCTGCGGAGAACGCGGAAGCGGTATGATCTGCCTGAACGGAGCAGCAGCAAGATGCGTAAGCACCGGTGACAAGATCATCATCATGGCTTATGCAGGGTACGATCCGGAGGAAGCACGTACCCACAAGCCTGCAGTTGTATTTGTAGATGAAGAGAATAAGATCAGCAGAGTGACCAATTATGA
>OGRY01002080.1_pt1 | contig 13394 bp, 9 predicted proteins | sample 1553551 | NCBI WGS metagenome assembly OGRY01 (sample SAMEA2580101, study PRJEB22360) | human gut metagenome | biome: human gut; feature: human-associated habitat; material: faeces | place: Denmark | collected 2008/2010
TGCCGCACCTCGCTCGCCGTATCGGCACTTAGAATTATGCGGTATTGCCTTAACAGCGCCAGATAAAAATTACCCTTGGATAAAGGACGGAACAAACCATGACTGCGGAGATCATTTGTGTAGGAACCGAGCTGCTGCTTGGCGATATTGTCAATACCAACGCCCAGTTTTTGAGCCGCGAACTGGCGGAACTGGGCATCAGCGTGCTGCACCAGCATGTGATTGGGGATAACCCTGGCCGCCTGCGTGATTTGGTAAAGGAAGCCAAAAGCCGCAGCGATCTGCTGGTGTTTTCCGGCGGGCTTGGCCCCACGGAGGACGACCTGACCAAGGAGACTGTGGCCGAAGCCTTTGGCGATACCCTGCACTTTGATGAAGCAGAATGGCAGAAGATCGTGGACTTTTTTGCCCGTACCGGCCGCGGCGGGCGCACCCCCACGGCCAACAACCGCAAGCAGGCCATGGTGCCCACCAAGGGGCACAAGCTGCCCAACGCCCATGGCACCGCACCTGGTGCCTGGTTCGAGGATGACGGCTGCATTGCCGTGCTGATGCCCGGCGTTCCACGCGAGATGAAAGCCATGTGGGCGGAGGATATCCGCCCGGTGCTGCTGCAGCGCCAGAACTGTACCATCCACTCCAAAACGCTGCGGGTGCTGGGGGGCGAAAGCAGCATTGCCAGCAAGGTTTCCCCGCTGTTCGCCAGCGAAAACCCCACGGCAGCCATTTATTGCAAAACCGGCGAGAGCGAGATCCGTGTGACTGCCCGCGCCGCAACCGAGGCGGAAGCCGAGACGGCCTGCGATGCCCGCATTGCGGAGTTCCGCAAGATTTTGGGCCCCAATGCGTATGATGTGGATGTGCCGGGGCTGGAATACACTGTGGTGCACCTGCTGCAGCAAAAAGGGCTGCATGCTGCCACCGCAGAAAGCTGCACGGGCGGCCTTGTGGCAGAAAAAATCACCAATGTGCCCGGCTCCAGCGAGGTGTTCGGCTATGGCTTTGTGACCTATGCCGAAGCCGCCAAGGCAAAGCTGCTGGGTGTTGACCCGACTTTGATTGAACAGTATAACGTGGTTTCCGGCCCGGTGGCCGTGGCGATGGCTTACGGCGCTTTGCAGGCATCGGGGGCAGATCTGGCCGTGGGCATTACCGGCATTGCCGGGCCCGGCGGCGCACTGCCGGGCAAACCGGTAGGTACCGTCTACCTGGCCGGTGCGGATGCCCGCAGCGGCAAAGCCTGGCTGATGCGCCTGGAACTCGGCGGCTATGCCGAGCGCAGCATCATCCGCACCCGCGCCGCCCTGTACGCCCTGGACCTTCTGCGCCGCATGGCCCTTGATATCCCTCCCGAAAACGCCCACCCCGTCCCCTCCAAAGATGTCAAACCCGAAACCCTTGATATTTAACAATAACTTTAATAGGCAATGAGAAAGCAAAAACCACCCACCAATTACTAATTCCTCATTCCTAATTTCTAATTTGTTTTCTGCCAACTTTGTGGCACGGCAAAACTCCTAACTCCTCCCTCCTGACTCCTAACTTCAACTTTCCACCAAAGGGGTGTTTTAATGCTGCAAATCCAAATGCGAATCCTGCGTGTGTTTGGGCTTTCCAAAGCGGAGATGAACTCCATCATTGAGAACGCCCAGGCCGAGGGCAGCCCCAGCCTGCGCCTGCAGGAGCGCGATGGTGAATACCTTGTCTGCGTGCAGGCATCAGCCCCCACCCAGGCAATGGCGGATGAATACTGCGAAAAGTGGGTGCAGAAACTGCGCACCCGCTTTGGCGATGCCTGCTATGGCTTTGAGGATACCACCCTGGCCCAGGCCGCGCTGGATGCCCTGCTGAAAAAGCTGGACGAGCTGGAACAGGATTTGAGCCTGAAAGATTACGGAACGATTATTCACGCCGTTTTGGAAAAGTTCAACAACCGTCATCCGGCGGATTTTCCGGAGGATGCAAAAGCCGAGTTGCTGGAGCTTGGACGGGAATATTTTGCGGAAAACGAAATTGCGATGGAAACGCGGGCTTTCTGGTGGCCGACGTTTGAAAAAACGGTCGACTGGCTGGTCGGCGCCGAGCGTAATTATCGGCCGCAGGTAAGGGAAGTTCACAGCGAAGTCGAAGGAAGCTTCAGTTTCGAAGCGCCGGCCGGCAAGTTTACGATTACGGCCAAAGCCGACCGGGTGGATGAAATGACAGACGGAAAGATTAATGTCATCGATTATAAAACCGGATATGCCCGCAGCGTAAAAGAAGTGGAAAGCGGTTATGCCCCGCAGCTGCCGATAGAAGGGCTGATAGCCAAATTCGGCGGATTTCAAAATATTTCGGCGGCAGAAGTCGGCCGGCTGATATACTGGCAGCTCGGGCGGCAGGAAACGGTTATCGAGAACAATATGAATGAGCTGCTGGATAAAAGTTATGAGCGGATTGTGACACTGGCCTCGGTTTTTGATTTTGAAAAAACGGCCTATATCAGCCAGCCGAATCCTAAACAGGCGCCGAAATATTCGGATTATGAACATCTGGCCAGGGTGCGCGAGTGGTCAGTAACGGAAAACGAAGAGTGAGGCCTTTTGATGACTGACGATATTATCGCGATGCGAAAACAAAGGGGCGAGCTGGCGACGGCGCAACAACGGCGGGCGGCGGATCCGGCGCGCTCGGTGTGGGTAGAGGCTTCGGCGGGAACCGGCAAGACCAAAGTGCTTTCCGACCGGGTGCTGCGGCTGCTTCTGAACGGTGTGCCGCCGGGAAGAATCCTTTGTCTGACTTATACCAAAGCGGCGGCGGTGGAAATGAGTTCGCGCATTGCCGGCCGGTTGAGCCGCTGGGCGGTTGCCGGCGATGACGATTTGCATAAAGAACTGTCAAAACTTTTGGGGAGCCTGCCGGAGAAACATAAAGACTATGCCAGGTTGGAGGCTCAGGCACGAAAACTTTTTGCCGTTTTGCTGGACACTCCCGGCGGAATGAAAATTCAGACGATACACAGCTTTTGTCAGGAAGTGTTGAAACGTTTTCCCCTGGAAGCGAAGGTATCGCCGTATTTTGAGGTTATGGACGACCGGACGGCGGCAGAGGCGATGGACGATATTAAAAGGGCGCTGCTGCAGAAAATCGAAACGGCGCCGGAAAGCCGTGCCGGGCAGGCACTGGCTTATCTGACCCGGAACGTAAGCGAGTTTCAGTTTCCGAATATTATGAACTCGATTGCGGCGGGACGGAACAAAATCGTTCGTCTGTTTGCGGCTTACGGCGACGCCGGCGCGGTAATTGACGAGTTGAGCCGGCGGCTGAATGTCGGGGAGAAAGACACGGCCGAAGGTTTGACGGAAGCGTTTATGGCGCGGATTGACCGGGCGGAAACGCTGCGGCTGATTGAGGCCTGGCGGCACGGCGGGGTAAAGGACAAGGCAAAGGCCGAGAAGCTGGCGGCGGTTTCGGAAGCCGGATTTCCCGCGGAAATGTATGAAAATTATAAAACGGCGTTTTTAACGCAAAAGGGCGAGCCTTATGCCAAAGCCGGCGACAGGGAAACGCTCAAACATTATGCGGCGCTTCCCGAGAGTGCGGCGGCGGAGGCCGAACGGATACTGGCTTTGGAAGACAAATTAAAATCGGTGCGTCTGCTGGCTTCGACAAGGGCGGTTTTGTTTTTGGCGGAAGACCTGATCAGCGGTTATACCCGTTTTAAGAAAGTCCGTTCGAAAATGGACTATGAGGATTTGATTGTGCTGACCCGCGCCCTTTTGGAAAACCGTGCAGTGGCGGACTGGGTTTTGTTTAAGCTGGACGGGGGCATTGACCATGTGCTGATTGACGAGGCGCAGGACACTTCACCGGATCAATGGGCGATTGTCAAAGCGCTGACCGCGGATTTTTTTGCCGGCGAAGGCGCGGGTGAGGCAGTGCGGACGGTATTTGCCGTCGGAGATCGGAAACAGTCGATTTACAGTTTTCAGGGTGCGGATCCGCGCGGTTTTGACGAAATGCGAAAGTATTTTGCCGCACAGTCGGCGAATTTTGACCAGATTCATCTGGATGTTTCTTTCCGTTCGACGGCAGCGGTTCTGGATACGGTTAACGAACTGTTTCGTGACGAGGTGGCTGCCAAAGGCGTGGCCGGCGAAGGCGAGGACATTACGCATATTCCGTTTCGTTTCGGCGACGGAGGCAAAGTTGAGCTTTGGCCGTTGATTGAGCCGGAAGAAGGCGAAAACAAGGATATCTGGCTGCCGCCGGTAGAACGCCGCGGCAGCGAATCGACCAGCGCCAGGCTGGCGCGGCAGATTGCCCGGCGAATAAAACAATCCGTCGAAAGCAGGGATATTCTGGTTTCACAGAATCGGCCGGTGCGTTACAAGGATTTTATGATACTGGTGCAGCGTCGCAACGCTTTTGTGGAAGAGATGGTTCGCGAATGCAAAAATGCCGGGGTAAATGTCGCGGGAATTGATAAAATCCGGCTGCTGGAACAGATTGCCATACAGGATTTGATTGCTTTGGGGCAGTTTCTGCTGCTGCCGAATGACGATCTGACGCTGGCAACGGTTTTGAAGTCGCCGCTGTTCGGTTTGAATGACGACGATTTATTCCGTTTGTGTTACGGCCGCGGTACGGCAACGGTTTGGGCAAGGCTCGGAAAAGATGAAAAATATGTGGCCGTTTACGGGATTTTGCAGGATTTGCTGGACAAGGCCGACTATATTCGGCCGTTTGAACTTTACGGTTATGTGCTGAGTACGCTCGGCGGACGCAAAAAATTCGTGGAGCGGATGGGGTATGAGGTTGAAGACGGTCTGGACGAGTTTGTCAATCTGACGCTGGCATATGAGCAGGAACACGTTCCGACGCTGCAAGGATTCATTGCGCGGATTAAACAGGATGAAATTGAAATTAAAAGGGAACTGGAGCAGAGCGATGCCGACGTGGTGCGGATTATGACCGTGCACGGTTCCAAGGGACTGCAGGCGCCGATTGTCATTCTGCCGGATACGGTTCGGGTGGTCGGAACCAAAAAGGAGGGCGGTCTGCTGTGGGACGATATTTTTTATTATCCGCTGACGGCCGGAGATTATGAAAAAAACTGTACGGAAGTCAAAAACAGGGAAGCCGAACTGGCGCTGGAGGAATACCGCCGCCTGCTCTATGTGGCGTTGACGAGGGCGGAGGACCGGCTTTGCATTTGCGGTTATCGCAAAAAAAACAAAGCCTCGGACGAATCCTGGTATGAACTTTGCCGTCGTTGTTTTGCCGGCATCAGCGAAAAAAAGAATGACGGAACGCTGGTTTATGAGAAGGCACAACTGCTGACGGTAAAAGAAAACGAACTTCCGGCGGAAAAAGAATTGCCGCGTCCCGTGTTTTCGTGGATTTCGCAGGCGGCGCCGGAAGAGGACGCGTTGTCAAGACCCTATACGCCGTCCAGACCCGATGACGATGAACAGGCGCTGGCCTCCCCGCTTGGCGAAAACGGAAACAGCCGTTATCGCCGCGGCCGCCTTATTCATAAACTGCTGCAGTTTTTGCCGGACGTCCGTTCGGCGGATAAGAGACAGGTTGTCCGCGATTTTCTGGCTAAAGAGGCTTACGGTCTGACGACGGATGAAACGGAACGGATTTGCGGCGAAGTAATGAGTTTACTTGAAAATCCCCGCTTTTCGGCGTTGTTTGGCGCAAATTCAAGGGCGGAAGTGCCGATTATGGGCGTGGTAGACGGCCGGATTGTTTCGGCACAGGTTGACCGTCTGGCGGTTTTTGACGACCGGGTTCTTGTTGTTGACTTTAAGACCAATCGTCCGGCGGCGGAAAAAGTTGCCGAGGTTCCGTCTGTTTATGTCCGGCAGCTGGGAGCATATCGGAAGCTGCTGGCAGAAGTTTATCCGGGACGGAAAATCGAAACCTGGATTTTGTGGACCGATACGGCAAGACTGATGGAAATTGCATAAATTTTGGTTGTTTTTATTTTATTAGCCTTTAATATAAATAAATCATAACTTATATAACATTTATCGTTACCACAAAAATTGAAAGGGAATAAGATGAAGCAAATTACTGACAGTCAGTTCGAATCCGAGGTTCTTAACTCTAAAGGTCTGGTTCTGGTTGACTTCTGGGCGGAATGGTGCGGTCCCTGCCGTCAGCTCGGCCCGGTTCTGGAAGAAGTTTCCAAGGAAATGGGCGACAAGGTTACCATCTGCAAGATGAACGTCGACGAATCTCCGAACACGGCTGCCCAATACGGAATCCGCAGTATTCCGACGATGTTCCTGTTTAAGGACGGCAAACAGGTTGACGTTAAGGTCGGGCTGAATTCGCAGGCTTCACTGGTTTCCTGGATTGAATCTCATAAATAAACAATTAAAGTTGTTTGGCAGGCGGCTTGATGCTGCCTGCTTTTTTATTGGTCTTTATTCAATCAAAAGATTAATTTGATAATTTTTGATAAATTACAGTTGCCATAAAAGTTTTTTTATATTATAATAGCGCCAACAAAAGGTTGCATAATAGCCGGAGATGTGTTTATATGGAAGATGTATGGAAGTTCACAGGTGACTTCCAGTATTCTCAAACGCGAGAATCGAAGCGGTAAGAGGCTTTTACAAGCAGCGGGCGGTATTGATGACGATTTTATCGTATCAATACCGTTACTGATATAAACCGGTTATTTCTGCGATTTCTGTGGGAAATCGTGGTGTTTCTGTAATAAAAAGCATTTTGCTTTCTAATATCAGAACTAGCGCTGCTTAGTACTCTTACACGCCACGATTTTCCTCCTTTTTACGCAGAACCCGATGGAAATTCGCAACGAACAGACTTCAGAGATTTTCGGAATTGTTCAGCAGAACATTCGTCAGTATCTTATTCGCCGACGATTGGAAGAACAGCTTTCTTTTCGGCAGCTGTCCGAGAAATCCGGCGTTGCCGAAGAAGTTTTGGCCGGTATCGAAAGCGGCGGCAGAGAAATAAGCGTCGACTGTCTGCTTAAAATTCTTGATTTTTACCGGCGGATTTCTGCCTGACTCTCTTTTATCGGTTTAAGAAGCGACTATATATTCCGTAGGACAATTTTACGGGAAGTTTTTGTATGCTTTGGGTTATTGACGGTTTGGTTTACGGCTTCTTTACGGCGATTTATACGCTGTTTAACCAGCATTATAAGCTAAACGGTTATGTGCTCGGAATCTGGCGCGGTTTCGGCATATCGCTGGCTTTTATGCCCTTTTTGTACTTCTTTCCGGTACCGGAAAGCGCGTATTACTGGTTTCTGCTGATTTTTCAGGGGCTGTTAATCGGCATTTATGATTCGCATCTGTTTTTTGCCTCGGCGGATTTCGGCGCCGGGCCGACGTCGCGTTTTATGGCGATAACGGCTCTGGTAACGACTTTTTTATGGTGGTTTCTGACGCCGGAACAGTTTGAACACCTGCTTGGCAACGGAACGGTGTTTATCAGTCTGATTCTGGTTTTGTTCGGATTTACGGTCAGTTATTGGCAGATGGTACAGAGTCCGGTGTCGCAGAAGCTGGTGCGCTATATTCTGCCGGCGGTGTTTGCCCTGGCGGGAATGAGCATTGCTACCAAAGAAATCGCCGTTCATTCACAATCGGGCGTGTGGGGCGCGATAACCTATTATCTGGCGGTGGCTTTGTTTGTAAGTGGCTGCTATAATTTGTTTTTTTATCTTCGAACTCAAAAAAAACGCGGATTTAAACAGTTTGCTGCCGATGTTTTTAACCGGCGGACCGTTTGGCCGGGCATTTATATGGTGGCGTTCAGCGCGGCGCTGATTACGGCCAAAACGCTGGCGCTGCGGGTGGCGCCGAATCCGGGATATGTGACGGCTTTGCTGCTGGTGGCGCCGATTTTTGTATATGTTTTGAATCGGACTCGCAAAATTCCCGACGACGTGTCGGTCAAAGCCGGATTTTCAATGATTTTCTTTTTGCTGCTGTTGATTTTGCTGGTTAACGGCGATTACGGAATCACCGATTAACAGCAGAGTTCCTCAATCAGCCGGTTTAAAAGCGGAAAGCCTTTGGGGGTAGCGTGAATGTGGTTTTTGGTAATTTCGAGATAGCCGTTTTCCGCAAGACTGCAAAGGCGGTTTTGGTTTACCGCGGCGGCGAAATCAATGCCGCAGCATTCTTTGAAATGCCGCTTGTCGATGCCGCTGTTCAGGCGCAACCCCATGATGACAAGCTCTTCGGCACGTTCGGCAGGCGTCAGTTCTTCAAGATTGCGAGGATGGGTCGAGGCATAAATTCTGTTGCCGATACGGAAACGCCCGTGCGCCGACTTGCCGATGCCGATATAGTCGTCTCCCTGCCAGTAAAGAAGGTTGTGACGGCAGGGTAAACCATAATTTGACACTTCATATTGCGGGTAGCCGTGACAATTCAGATAATCATTGGTAAAAGTGTACATTTCCGCGGCGGCGTTTTCAGCCAGCGGACGAATGCCCTTGGCAGCAAAGACGGTGCCTTCTTCAACGGTCAGCTGATACAGTGAAATGTGGCGAAAGCCGAATTTAACCGCCTGTTCCAATTCCTGCTGCCAATCGGAAAGATTTTGTTTGGGACGGGCATAAATCAAATCGGCCGAATGGTTGTCGAAATTATGCAGTACCTTATCGACGGCCGTCAGGGCCTGCGCCAGATTGTGCGTGCGGCCGAGAAACTTCAGGTCGCGGTCGTTCAGCGCCTGTATTCCCAAAGACAGGCGGTTGATTCCGGCGCGGCGCAAGTCGGCAAATAAGTCCGGACGGTCGGTGTTCGGGTTGGCTTCCAGACTGATTTCCAAATTATCGGCAGTTGGCCAGAGCCGGCAGATACGGCTGATTATTTTTTCAATAAACCGCGGTTCAAGCAATGAGGGCGTACCGCCGCCGAAAAAAATGCTGGTTACGGTTTTGGTTTCGGTCAGCCGATGGTAGAACTCCAGATCTTCCAGATAAGTGTCGACGATTTCTTCCTGCGACACGTCTTTACAAATCTCCTTGTAGAAATCACAATAGGGGCATTTGCTTTTGCAGAAAGGCCAATGGATATAAACGCCAAAGGGAAAAACGCGCTTAGCGGGCAACTGCTTGGATAATGTCGTTTTCACGGGGCTTTCTTTACAAAATGAATTTTGATAAGTCGGAAGCTTCGGTATATTTAGCCAGTTTTTCTTCGACCATTTGTGCGGTAATGACTTCTTTTTCGCCGCTGCGGTCGGATGCCGTATAGCTGATGTCTTCAAGCAGAATTTCCAAGACCGTATGCAATCGTCTGGCGCCGATGTTTTCGACGTTTTCATTGATGGCGACGGCAATGTCGGCAATCTTATCTATAGCTTCCTTTTCGAATTTTAAATCAAAATTCTCAGTTTTCATCAGAGCAACATACTGCTCAATCAGATTTGCTTCCGGTTCGGTCAGAATGCGGACGAAATCTTCATGATTCAGCGCTTTGAGTTCAACGCGTATAGGCAGGCGTCCCTGCAGTTCGGGCAGCAGGTCGGAAGGTTTGGAAAGATGAAAGGCGCCGGAGCAGATGAACAGGATATGGTCGGTTTTGACCATGCCGTACTTGGTGGTTACGGTGGTTCCTTCTATCAACGGCAATAAATCGCGCTGGACGCCCTCGCGGGAAACGTCGCTGCCGCGGCGGTCATCTTTGCCGGCAATCTTGTCTATCTCGTCGATGAAGACGATGCCGTCATTTTCGACCGTTCTGATCGCCTCCTGAATAATGGTGTCATTGTCGAGAAGTTTGTCGCATTCTTCTTCCATCAGGACTTTATAGGCGTCGCCGACGGTCATTTTGCGGGTTTTGTATTTGTCGCCGAAAGGCTTGCCGAGCAAGTCGCTGAGATTCAGCATGCCCATTTGGGCGCCGGGCATGCCGGGAATGTCGATGGTCGGCATTGAGGGGTTGGTGTTGTCAATGACGGCAATTTCGATTTCACGGTCGTTCAATTGGTTTTCCCGCAGCAGTTTGCGGAACTTTTCCCTGGTTTCCTCCCGTGCCGACGGACCGACCAAGGCTTCGAGGACGCGTTCCTCGGCGCCGGTTTCGGCTTTGGCGGCAACGCTTTTGCGGAGTTCTTTCTTGGTCGAAGCGATGGCGATTTCCAACAGGTCGCGGATAATGGATTCAACGTCGCGGCCGACATAGCCGATTTCGGTAAACTTGGTCGCTTCAACCTTAATAAACGGCGCTTTGGCGAGTTTGGCCAGCCGTCGGGAAATTTCGGTTTTGCCGACGCCGGTCGGACCGACCATCAGAATGTTTTTCGGCACGATTTCTTCACGCAGGTGCTCTGAGACCTGCATGCGGCGCCAACGGTTGCGCAGAGCGACGGCCACGGCTTTTTTTGCTTCGTTCTGGCCGACAATGAAACGGTCAAGTTCGGAAACGATTTCGCGGGGGCTGAAATTGGCCATTTTTAATCTACCTTTTCTATAGTGATGTTGTGATTTGTATAAACGTCAATGTCGCCGGCTATTTTCATGGCTTTGCGGGCGATGTCCTCAAGGCTGAGCCCTTCCGTGCCGTACAGGGCTTTTGCGGCGGCCATGGCATAATTGCCGCCGGAACCGATGCCTATGATGCCGTCGTCAGGTTCCATGACTTCTCCGGTGCCGGAGATAACCAGCGAAACGTCACGGTCAGCGACAATCATAAAGGCTTGCAGCTGCCGCAGGTATTTGTCCATGCGCCAGTCTTTGGCCAACTCGACCGCGGCGCGCTTGAGCTGGTTGGCATGTTTTTCAAGTTTTCCTTCCAGACGTTCAATCAACGTAATGCCGTCGGCAGCCGCGCCGGCAAATCCGGCGATGATTTTGCCGTTGCCGATGCGGCGGACTTTGACCGATTTTGATTTGAAGATGACGGTTTCGCCGAGAGTTGCCTGCCCGTCTCCGGCCATAACGACCTCATTGTTTTTGCGGATACATAAAATTGTGGTCATGACTGAATAATCCTGTTTGTTGTTGATTTACCTGTATGTAGTTTTTTGAAAATGCTTTTGCAAGCGGCGGCAAGAAAAACCCCGCTGTCGGGCGGGGTTTGCTTCGGGTTATTTTCGTTCGTTGACGTCCATTACCGCCGGATCTTTCGGACCGCTGTTTTTCAGAATGGCCTCGGTCAGCGGCTTGTATTTCTGCCACGGACTCTTGTCGGTGAAAGGTTTGCCGCAGATGGAAAGGCCGAGCGAGCGCAGGGCTGTTTCGGTCGGAATGAACAGGTCCGGACTGTCATCGGTTTTTTTGCCGTCGGCGGCAAAGCCGTTGATTGTTCCGTGTTCGTCAATCAGCGCACCGCCGATGGTAACGGTCTGAACAAAAGTATCGATAATAATCTGAGCGCCTTTTTCATCGGAGTAGCGATAGCCGCTGACGGTACCGGCATTGTCCAGATATCCTTCGCCGTTTTCAAAGCTGCCGTCGATGTCAAGCAGTCCCAAAGCCAGAAAACCGTTTTGACCGACGTCGGGAAGGTCGAGGTTAAGCGACAGCGGCGTGTATTTGGTTTTTTCGTCGAGAACTAGCAGCGCGGTGTTTTTGCTCGGATTAATACGGAAAGCCGTTGCTTTCAGTTTGCCGCCGTTAATCGTTTCAAGATTGTAGCGGTTGTTGTCTTTGACAATCAGGTCGGCGGAAGTCAGCACAAACTGCTCGGAAACAATCAGTCCGGCGCCCCGTTTGCCGTTGCCGTTGGTAACGCTGACGATGGAGGCTCTTACTTTATAGAGGTTTTCCGGCGTCAGCTTGTCGTAAGGATTACGGTCGATGATGCAGAGAGAGTTGCCGCTGGCAAAGAAAGCCTGTTCGGCAGCTTCGCGCCGCTCTGAGTCGATGTCAATCCATGAATCGTCGACGACGGCAACCGTGTCTTTACTGCCCGAACCGCTGTCAATAATGCCGGAAGATTCTTCAATCTGCGGTTTTTCGGGTTCAAATTCGGAAGCGGACAGGGCACCGCCGGTTTCATTGATGCCGCTGCCGTCGATAATGACGCCGGCCTCTTCTTCAATCGTGCCGGTTTCCGGCGGCATGACCAGCGTTTCGGTGCCGATTTCCGGCAGCATTTTGGTTATGCTGCCGTTGGAAATTACGCCGGAATCTTCAACGATTTCGGTTACCGGCGCTTCAACGACGTCGACCGTTTCAAGCAAAACGACGTCGCCGGGAACTTCGGCAATCTGAAGCGTGTCGTCGGCAGGAATTTCCAGAACTTCCTGTGTGACGGGAACCATTTGGCACATTGGCAGCGGCTGGCCTTTTTCGTCCAGCTGGCCGGGGGTCATGGCGCAGATGCTGTAGTTTTCGTCCGCCGGCAGAACATTTTGTTCGGTCATTTCCTGCAGGGAACTAAATTCGGAAGCTTCGGCCTTTTTGATTTCCGGCTCAAATTTGCATCTGACCGGGTCGGAAATGCGCTCGGCTTCAATCAGCGCCTGTCTTTCGGCAGCGAGTTCGTCGGGATGAACACGGGTAGCGAGCTGTTTTTCAAAGCCGGGGAGGTTGCGCAGGTTGGATACGGCGTCGGCAAAGGCGTCTTCAACCAGACGGATTTCGGCATTGTATTCGCCGTCGCTGACTTCGCCGTAGCCGGTTGAAGTTCCTTTCCAGTAAACGTTGGTTTTGGTTATGTCCATCAGCCGCCAGGTTACGGTCATTTCCGAAGAACCGGTGCGTTTGTCTTCGGCGGCGGACTTGTCCCAGTCGTATTCATCGCACAGGTTCATGTAATAGTCGGTAATTTCCGCGGTCAGGATATATTCGGGCAACGGCGAGGGACTGGTTTCCAGACACAGGCCGGAAGGCATTTTTCTGATCGGATAGCAGTTGCCGACCATTTCGTTGAAAATGGGAATGAACTTCATATCCTTCTGCATAATCCGCCCCTGATTGAGAATGGCGTCCTTTTCAAAACGGCGGCCAGCCGAAAATGCGGAAACGGTATTGTCCGAGTTTGGTGGAGTAAGGCGTGTACTGTCTGCCTTTTTTGATGCGGAAATCGACGTATTCAAGGGTTATCGGGGCAAAATTTTTGCAATCGCGATAAACCGATTTGTAAATTTCGTCGTCATAGGCAACTTCGTAATTCCGTACGGCCGGTTTTTTGGGTTCGCAGTTGACGCATTTGGTGGTCGGGCAGTTGACGCAGCTGCCGCCGGGAAAGATACTGCCGTCTTTGTCTTTGGGGTTGCAGCTGGTGCATTCGCCGCCGGGAAAAATGCTGCCGTCCTTAGAGGAAGAAGCTGCGGTTTCAGGCTTGAAAAAGCTTTTGGCATTGCCGGCGGCAACTGCTTTTCCGCAGGCGGAAAAGGTTCCGCAGAGCAGAACGGCCAAAAAGAGAAAAGATTTAACAGCCTGTTGATTTTTCATTATTTTT
>OGRY01002082.1_pt1 | contig 13384 bp, 8 predicted proteins | sample 1553551 | NCBI WGS metagenome assembly OGRY01 (sample SAMEA2580101, study PRJEB22360) | human gut metagenome | biome: human gut; feature: human-associated habitat; material: faeces | place: Denmark | collected 2008/2010
GGTTACGACCGAGGGAGCATCTTCTTCGGTATCGATCCAAAAATCGCATCCCATTCTAATTTTTTTATTGTCGAATGTAATCATTACTTTTAATCTTCCTTTATTCTATGAGTTATGGGAATAATAGCATGTAATTTTAATGCTTTTTCCGTAGTAATTTATCATCAATCTATGGTGGCAAAAAGATTCTCATATTTACTTAGTGAGGTGAGATAATTGTTCTTATATTCGATAAGACGTATTTTGGAGAAAGGGATTCTTTGTGATTGTATAAAGTTCGTCTGTTCATCTATTTTATTGAGAACAATGGATTTTCGGTTGAGCTTGGAAATTTTCCCGACAAGGATATAATCGTCCGATTCCAATCCTATCGCTATGTTTTCTTTTTTCTCCATGAAGGTACTGAAAATGTGCATGGTATTTGTACAATCTATACCCTTTCCTTCATATTTCCACATCGGTGAATAGTTTAGAGAAAGGATTTTTGCCGAAATTCTATCTGTTGAAACTATATTTTTTTGTTTAATGAAATTTTTATTGATAAATAAATATCCGTCGAAATTAAAATCTCTCTGACTTTGGTGAAGAATAATCCATTCTTCATTTTCTTGAATGACCACACCTTTATATATTTCATTGTGGTTATTAACCTTGATTTCCCAGATTTCCAATCGGGGGATTTTTGTGGAGTCTGTCGTTATATATTTTTGATAAGCGCACGAGTAACGAGTGTTCACTCGAAAAAAGCGAATCTTCTGTAAAGGAAATTTTTTATATTCAACCCATTGTGCTTGTTTATCTAAAATCCTCATTGTTATGTATTGTTCGTTGATATTTTTTATTTCTCCAAGCCAAAATTTATGAGCTTTGTGTTGCCATATCTCAACGAGTTTCTCTTTATCTTTATCAAATAAGGCGGGAGGAAATAGAAGCGTAGAATTTATGAGCTTCCATTTTGAGTTGGAAAATATATAGTCTGCTATTCTGTCTGTTTCGATGTGAAAATGGTCTATCCACTCTCGATTGATGAATGTATATCCATCGAGGACATAGTCATATGTATTTTCCAAAACAGCGACCCAATTGTTATCATGGTTCACGTAAAGGCCAGTGATAGGCTCTTTTCGTTGTTTTATTTTTATGGTAACAAGATTCTTATTTGTAACATTTTCTCCTTTTATCTCCTTTTTCATCTTCTGTTTATGATTCTTGTTCTGTATATTCGTCTTCCCAAGTTTCCGGGTTCCAGTTTTTTTCAATGCGGTCTATTAAAAATTCTATACCCCAGATTCCATAAGGAGGATATTTCTGTTGCTTTTTTGTCGGTTTTTTTACTAGTTTTCGCTCCAAAGTATGGTTATTGACTATAACCCACCCTTTGAACACTCCGCAAACCGTTTCTACTGTTTTGAAATATTTAGGGACTTTGAACTTTTTGACTTCGGAAAAGCCGACTTTGCGAATGTATTTTCTTCGTAAAGCTATTCCCAACGGAACGAAACATATATATCGTTCTTTCTGTTGTGCTAATTTTTCCAAATCGACAGGTTCATGGTATACCCCCGGAAGCAAGCGTATCAATGTCGTTTGGTCTACTTCGGCCATGTATTGGATATATGCATTCCCTATTGCCGTGGGGACTTCAAAAATATCCCCGATTTCAATCTTCTGTATTCCCATGTGTCTGATAGTTTAGTCGTCGAAGTAAGGCGTACTTATGTAATATAGATAAAAATCTACCGGGATATTCAGTTTGGCGATTCTTTTCCACATGTCGGGCCGTATTCTGAACTGGAAGTTATAATGTCCCATACTGCAATGGAGTATCAGTCCGCTGTTTTTGAAACGGCGGAAAACTTTTCGAAACGACTCTAAACGGCTTTCTATCAAGTCCAATATTTCGTTGGATTGATATACCAGATCGAAATAATTCGATGCTTTTCGGTTGTCGAACGTGTCGTAAAACCAGACGTTTTTCTCATCGAAGACCGGGTGAGTGCCGAGCTCGGTGTAGGGTATGTCGGGGTATCCTTTCCGTTTGATACGGGTGGGGGATATTCCGGTCATCTCGGTAACGATACCCGGGTCATTCTTTCCGGTCTCGATATAGAGCGTACAGCCCATTTCAGTTCCGGCCTTGATTCGGTTAATGTTATTTTTCTTGCTGTTACTGAGCAGGTACAGGTCGAAGTCGACCAACAATCCGTACGGAGCGATACGCTTCCACAGTTCAGGCGGAATGCGGAATTGAAGTTTATGCCGGTTGGTATAGCAGAAATGAAGGAGGCATTTGTATTTGTAGTTCCTAAAAATCTTTTGGAAAGAGCTTTTCTGTTTCTCGATCATTTCGAGCATATCGATCGATTTGAAAGGTATCAGATGGTCGTCTTTTTCAAAATAGGCAGTACCGGATAATTCCCACAGGTTTTGTTTAAAGAACTTTCCGGGTATTACCTTACCGGGTATTGCATTGTGGGGTCTTGTTCTGAATATTTCGCCTTTTGTTGTGGCCCACGATGGTTGTATACCGGTCATACGGGTTACGACCGAGGGAGCATCTTCTTCGGTATCGATCCAAAAATCGCATCCCATTTCTATTATTCTATTTTTTAATAAGCCCATAATAATTATATCATTTATTTGAAAGTAGGGTCATTTACATTTCGATATACAGGCTCAAAATGCCTTCCATCGATGCTGTAATAGAGATCACCTTTTTTGTCAGAGTAATAATTGATATCTCCCAAATTCCCTTGACTTGATTTTTCTCCATGAACATCAAAGCCTCTATTTTTTAACTCTTTTGTGTATTTTTTGGGGAGTTTTTTATAATTTTTTTTCTTGTTCTTGCCTTTTTTATGGCGTTTATTATCTTTTGAATCATCATTGATATTGCTATTATCTGTATTATAACTATCATATTGTTGCTGAGAAGTATCGCCTTGTAAAAGAAGCAGAAATATTAAAGGAGATGCATGCGATATAACTTGTGTGATTGCTGCCATCATTTGGGGATATAGATAAGCGAAAGTTCCTACGGATTGCGAGGCTAAAAGCATCCATGAATAAGAGTAAGATGATCCAGAAGATTGTCCATTGTATTGATGTGTTTTTGCCGTGACAACTACTTCCGGAAGTTCTTTTCCTAAAATAGGATCGGAGGAGTCGTCATCTTCATTTTCGATGTTCTCGTCGCTATCGTCGTCATTATGGTTTAATTTTATCATACCAGAGGGGTCGATATAATTCACCGGGTCGTTCCCACAATGGGCATAGGGCGATTCGTGATAAAAATGCTCGGCCAACGGGTCGAAAGAGGTGAACCGATGCATGGCAGGGGAGTAGTGACGACGGCCGTTGTCGTAAGAATCGAAGCCGTGCATCTCTATAAATTCCAGTTCACCATATTTGTAAGGTTGTTCGTCGGCACGATAGCATTCGTCATAGGGAAGTCCGTCGGGATAATATTGCATACGTTGATGCACTTTGACGAGCCTGATGGGGGGCAGGACTATATTTGCCGATGAGCTCAAAGTCTTGACAGGCTTGATGATATTGATTTTGATATTACTGTAAACAGTGCGTACATTTCCCTGATAGTCGGTGGCATAGTATCGGAACTCTTTTTCCCGGCAATCGTAGTAGCCGTATCGGTTGTGAACGCGAATGAGAGAATCGCAGGCAAACGGCGAGCCGATATATTCCAGCGGTCCGTTCCATGCCGACATCGAGCTCATTGCCCGTATGGTAAGGCCCATGCTGGCCAATGTCTCTCCGCGAGGAACGATTATCGCCGAATAGGAGGTGGTATATTGGGCTTTTATCTTGCGTCCGTCTGCTAAATAGTGGTAGATGATGGTCGACCCGTTTTTGAACTGGACGGTATCGGGCAAGTCGATCGCATTGTAGCGTATGGTCACGATGTCCCTGTCGAGATCGGCGGTCATATTGCCGTTACTGTCGTAATAGAAATCGTCTCCTGAGTGGTTATAATCGTGATATTCCTTTATGTTATAGGCAGACTGGTCGCCCGATATATCGGTAATTCGGGTGACTTGATTGCCGTTATAGTTCCACGAAGTTTCGTCTATCAAATGACCGTTCTCTCCACCGTAACGGTACAGCATGGCGATATTTCCCTGTTTGTCGTATGTAAACTCTTCGGTATAGCGTTCTTGTCCGTATTTTCCGGAAGAAGAGTATGCCGAAACCAATCTGTCCTGTTGGTCGTAGGCGAACGAATAACCATTGGTGATGGTATCGGTATTGTCGATAGAGGGAGTGAGCCATTTCATCGACGATATTTTACCGTTGTAACGCGGAGTTCCATCGCCTGTGTTATAATATAATTTCTGTTCGAAATCCACGTCTTTTATACTCGTGATGTTTCCTTGCAAGTCATATTCATACGAGGCATGTGTAGTCCCGTTATTCCGGCTTAACCTAGTTAATCTACCGAGTTCGTCGTATTGGAAATAACGGGTGTTGACCAAAGTGTCGTTGAGCGTATATCTAGTGCGGGTAAGACGGCTGTCGTGGTCGTAAGTATGTTCTGCCGATTCGGTGACAGATCCGCCGTCGGCTGTTTGGTATTCGGCGAAAGATTTCAATACGGTTCCCGAGAGGTCGCATTTTTGGTAGGCATAGCTGTATTCACCGTTTATGTTGCGGGTACAAGAGGCAATGTGATTGCCGAACCGGTCGTAATACAATGCTTCTATTTCGAATTGGTCATCGTTGGTCAGTGAATACACTCTTTTACCGGTAAGGTATGTTTTTGCGGCGGCTTGCTGCGAGTATCCTGTTTTTCTCTTGTAGGTCAATCGATTGGCGACAGAGGTATCTAAAATGTCGAGAAAGCCATAGTCGTCGTAATAGTAGACCGTGAGTAATTGGTTTTCATCTTGGGAGAATAAGTTGTTGGTATAGCCGATTCCTCGCCATGAACCGGGCGATAGGTCGGGGTTTTCGTTGAACAATATGTTTCGGCATTGAAGCGTGGCTTGTTGGAATTCTATGTTTCCCGACGATATTATATAGGAGAAAAGCAACCGGTCGAAACAGTCGTATTTATAGACGGTCCATTGGTCTTTTTTCCGTTGATTCCCGTTTTGCGACATCGCCAACCGGTCTCCTTTGTCGTAAATCATTTTTATTTCGTCTATTCCGGGAAGCTTCTTATTCGTACAGTTTCCCCGTGCATCATACGTGTAGATGTAGCCATATAGGGCTAAAACACTATGGGTGCGATTCCAACTGCCGTCGGTATTAAGAGCATCGGAAGCATTGGGGGGCAAAACATAGATTAATTGCCCGAGGTCGTCATAGACATAATAGGTATCGCAATTCCCACCCCGGCGTTCCATAACTATTTGTCCAGATTTATCGGTATAGGTGAGAATCTTTTTCCCATCTTCATCGGTCGCTTCGGTTACGGAGAGTTGTCCTGCCGGATAATATCCAGATCGGTGCAAGATATCGTTCGATACGGTGTATTTACCGACTTCGGCGGGACGGTTGTTACGGTAAGTCATCGTTGCCGGATGGGAACGCCATTCTGTACCGGCCTTTCTCAAATCGGCGGGTCTGCTTAGCGGTGAACCTTCGTAGCTCGTTTCTACAAAGGGATTTTCGTCGTCGTAAAAATTCGTGGATAATGAAGCGTAGGTCGAGAATGGTATGTATCTTCCCCTGTTCGTCGACGAAATAGGAGTAGGCAGCCAGTTTTTATGTTCTCGTCCAGCTGCATCGTATTGGTAATAATCGATCAAATCTTTATGACCGGTAGTCATGCCTAACCGAACTACTTGTTCGGGTCTGCCCAATCCGTCGAAATAGGTTATTTTTGTCGCCACCCGAGAGCCCGAGGCGTTGAGATGTATAGATTTGCTGTCGACATCTATTGTACCGGAACCTTGTACCGGAGTGATTTCCAAAATATAATTCCTATCGCTGTCGAAATTGGTAACGAAAGTCGTATCGGGTAGAGGTATGAAGTCGGGATCGAGTACTAAGGTATCGAATCCTGTCGCCATTTGCCAGGGAATTATTATGGCAAATAATGAGAGTATGAAATGATGTGTCTTTTTCATGGCGATAGTATTTAACGATTGCGATAGTTGTATTCATACCGTTTAATGACAGCACCTTGCCATATAATTTCTTGCAGCAGGTTGTCGGAATTATAGACGTAGAGAGTCGTTATTCCGTTCGGATCGGTCGTTTTCTGCACTCCTATTAGCGGGGCTGCATTTATGGTCGTGATTTGAGCATGGGGTAATTCGTTTCGTAAGCGAGTCTCTATGTCCAAATACAGTCCGTTTTTATAAATGTTCTCTGGATTACCGGTAATTGCAGTTACTTCGGCAAGCGAGGCATTTACTATTTTAGCAACTGGGTATGAACCGTTATCTTTTGTCCAAAGATAGACTGTGCTTACTCCGTTTCTACCGGTCTCTGTCGCCAATTTCCCGAACGGATAATAGGTTCGTTGATTTTCTTGGAGAAAATCGGGTTGTAGCTTGTTTTTGTAATAGGTTTTTACCGGGTACATTCGGGTGTAATCACCCGGAATAGAGTCGTATATTACTTTCTTGCCAGAGATAAGCGATTGTTTACTTCCGCTTATTTTTGTTTGTTCTGTCGCAATGACTGTCGTCGATAGATTTCGCTGAGAAAGTAGGTCGCATATTGTTTGCGGATATCCTGGATATCCGTCGGACGGGTAGTAATAACGAGTATATATAGAATCTCCCAAGCTGGTACAGGAAAAAGTCCCTGTCATATTATAGAGGAGATTGTCGGAATAAAGATATTCTTCGGAAATTTCGTAAGGTACGGCCTCGTCGTCGTAAAGCCGTGTCGTTTTTCGTCCTAACCGGAACAGACCTGTGTGTATAGCATAATTGTCGATTGTGAAGTCGGGGTTGGAGTCTGTATCGCCTGAGATCATATTGCCGTTTACCGTGGGAGAGAATATGCCTGCAATTTCTTTATCGTGACAGATTTTGTTCAGGTGAATGGGAATGTCAGGTTCTGATGAAGGGCAGTATAAGTTTGATCGTACTGATATGCCCATTATGTAAGACAATTCGTCTTCATAATATTCATATTCGGTATGCTCTTGAACATTATTCCCTTTATATACTTTCCTGTCGATGATATAAGGCTTGTGATAAAGCATTTGCCAAAATTCACTTACAAATCCGCTTCCGCCTTGATTGTATTGATAATTGTATTTTTCTACTGTTTTCCCAGCCGGGGTGTATTCGGCAACTTCGTCATACCATATCAAATAGCTATTTCGATATAAGATGTTTAGAGAACTTTGGGTGATAATTTCATATATATATCCTGTGTATGACATATCGGATAAATCGTAACGTTTACGTTGTATCCAATAGTCCCAGTCGGACGGTAATGTAACTAATTTTCCATATCCCGATTCGTTATTCCCATATTTATATGTTTTAGAAACGGTTTGATTATTTTCGGGGGTATATATATTCATCTGTTTCAGACGCAGTCCGCATATAACGATGGAATTGTCTATGGGATTGACTGCTTGATTTTTTTCATATTCGAATGAAACGTATCCGCCGGTAGGATAAACGATTTTTTGTAGTATGTTGGCTTGCATGGCAGATTCGACAGAGCTTCGTGCATTCCCTATATTTTTATTGAGCGCTTTTAACACCGTATTTTGAGGTATCATATCGATATAAGTGGCATTTTTTTTCCCAGTATAATAACCATATAAATCTTGGGCATAAACATTTTCGAAAGTGGTAGGGTTGTATTCGAACGAATATTTTCCTGAGCCCGGTATTGTCACTGACTGTAATAAATTCTTATTGGTATCGGTTATAAATGATATTGTTTTGATCAGTTGGGAATTATTGCCATAGATTTTGATGTTTTTCAGAATTTCTTTTCGAGAAGAGTGATATTCGTAGGTAACTTTACCCAATGGAAATGTAATAGATTTCAGAATGCAGTCACCTTGAACAACCGGGTTGTTGACGGAAATAATTTCCCAATCGTTGGACGTGGTATAAACTAATTTGTGGGATTGGGTGGGAGTCGATGTTTTAATGATTTCTCTCCCATAGTTAAAACTAATTTTTTGACTATCGGTGTATATAATCTCTTTTAAAAGATAAACTTGTTTACATGCAGACGTCTCTATGGTATAATCGCTGTTGCCTCCGTATATGTAGACAACCCCTTGATCATCGGTAACTTTGAATCCTTCTGCGGTCCCGATAACTTCGATTTTTAAAGGAGTTTGTTTTATTTGTTTAGCAGTGAAACAATTGTTGTTTTTTTCGATAATAAAACTCGTATTTTGGTCAATTGTATTTATGAAAAATATATCATGTTCTCCATCGTATCCCCATATAGCTTCTTCGTCAGTATTTGGTCTAGCCCAATAACTTCGAGGGAATATTGATGTATTATAATTTAATGGTAATAGTTTGCAGTGTTCGTCCACTTTTCCGAATTGCATACGAGTAATTCTTAATCCTGGTAATATGCTCCAACCATATCCTAATATACCGACGGGATCTTCGACTTTTATTCCAGAGGAGTGATAGGATAAGTTAAAGGAAATTTGGGTATCATCGGGAGTAGGTATAGAAAATAGAGGGATATTGATATTTGTCGTACCGGTCGATTTTGAAACCGGATAAAAATCATATCGGTTAAGTTGAGCTGATAACGGTGTAATGAAACTTGTATTGTAATCTCCAAATGGCATTGATTGTGCAATGGAATTTTTTGAGAATCCTAATAATGCACAAAATATCAGCATGGTATTTCGATAGAATTTCATAGTACGCAAATTGGGGTGTTTCTTTTCTCAAAGAAAGGGAATATTTATTAAAAAACAAAATATTCTCAAAAAAAATAAAAGGCGATTAACTTTAATGAATTAATCGCCTACAAAAAATATATACTTATACTCATTCGTCGGCCGATTCGTGTTTGCGGTATTCTTCGATCATATAGCCTTTTACTTCCTTGAATAAGCGAGTCGCAAAGACGAAGTCGTTCAGAGCTTCGTTAGATGATGTGAATATTTTGGCACGATTTCCTACCCACTCTCTGTGTCCTTTATTAATAAAGACAATATTTTCACCGATTCCTATTACAGAGTTCATATCGTGGGTATTGATGATTGTCGTTATATTGTATTCGTGTGTAATATCGCTTAATAATTCGTCGATAAGGATAGAGGTTTTCGGATCGAGTCCCGAGTTAGGCTCGTCACAAAATAAGTATTTGGGATTCAATGCGATGGCACGAGCTATCGCCACGCGTTTTTGCATACCTCCGCTGATCTCCGACGGATACAAATCGTTAACTCCTTTTAGATTGACACGCTCTAAACAAAATTCTGCTCTTTTTTTACAAGCGGCATAGGTGTCTCGTGTGAACATTCTTAGCGGAAACATGACGTTGCCCAATACCGTCTCTGAATCGAATAGGGCCGAGCCTTGAAATAGCATGCCTATTTCGTTCCGAAGTTCTTTAATTTGTGAAGCCGACATCGAAGTGATGTCTCTACCGTCATAAATAACTTGTCCTTTATCGGGTTGCATGAGACCAACGATACATTTCATCAATACCGTTTTGCCCGATCCACTTTGCCCGATAATTAAGTTTGTCTTTCCAGAGTAGAATTTGGCGGAGACATTGTGTAGAATGACTTTCCCGTCGAATGATTTGGATATATTATTAACTTCTATCATTAAAATAAAATTTGAGTGAGAACCACGTCGAGAAGTAAAACGATAACGCTGCTTACGACGACAGAGTCGGTACTGGCTTGCCCGACTTCGAGTGCTCCACCTTTCACTTTGTATCCATAGTACGAGGCTACGCTACTGATGACAAAGGCGAAGAAGAGTGCTTTGAATATGGCTTGCCAAATGTAATATTCATTAAAAAAACTTTGTAGTCCATAGATGTATTTTGACACGGATATTATGTCGGTGAATTGGGCTATCAAGAATCCACCCGTAATACCACTCGCCATACTGAACACGACCAATACCGGAATGAAAGAAACCATTGCCGCGATTTTGGGTAATATCAACAGATTGGCAGAGTTGACACCCATAATTTCGAGTGCGTCTATTTGCTCGGTTACCCGCATGGTTCCTATTTCGGAGGCTATGTTTGACCCGACTTTACCAGCCAAGATCAGACATAATATGGAAGAGGAAAATTCCAATAAGATGACATCTCGGGTAGCCAATCCTACGGCGTAGGCCGGTATCATGGGCGATACCACATTCTTTTGCATTTGTATGGCAATCACGGCTCCGATGAAAACGGAAATAGTAATGACGATGGGGATAGAGTCTATTCCTAATTTGTATATTTCGGAAATATATCTTTTGAAAAACTCTCTCCATCGGTCCGGTATTGTAAATACGCGTCTCATTAACAAGACGTAATCTCCGAACTTTTTTAATGAATCTTGTATAATCATATCCGCTAATTGGATTATTGAAGAACAAAAGTAATGAAAAAGAATCGATGAGCCATTATCTTTTATAGTAGAATTAAGTTCTTAATCATTTTATTTCGTTAAAACGGCTGATGGGATTGTCTATTTTCAATATCTTTGTCTCTGTGAAGATAGAATGCGGTTTGGCATAGTCAAGTCGAAAATGCAATTTTCGCTTGCCTCTGCGCTTACCTTTCACTATTTTTGCAGATAATTTTAAAGGTAGAAATATGTTTTCCAAATTTTTTAAGCATCAACCGGTGGCTGCCAATACCGAAGAGAAGGTTCATTTGAATGTTCAATCGGATTTGGAATCTTCGGAAAATAATATGGTGCTGCGAACCGAAGATTTGGTAAAGAAATATCGTCAGCGGACGGTTGTGAACCATGTGTCGATAGATGTTACACAGGGGGAAATCGTGGGGTTGTTGGGTCCGAATGGCGCAGGAAAGACAACGACTTTCTATATGACGACCGGATTGATAACCCCCAATCAGGGGCATATTTATCTGAATGATCTCGACATTACAGATTATCCGGTTTATAAACGGGCGCAAATCGGTATCGGGTATTTGGCGCAAGAGGCTTCGGTGTTTCGCAAGTTGTCGGTGGAAGATAATATCCGGTGTGTCTTGGAAATGACTCATACCACCAAAGAGTATCAGCGGGATAAACTGGAAAGTTTAATCGCTGAGTTTCGATTACAGAAGGTACGTAAAAATTTGGGAGACCAACTATCAGGAGGAGAAAGGCGTAGAACCGAAATTGCACGCTGTTTGGCTATTAGTCCTAAATTTATTATGCTCGATGAGCCTTTTGCAGGAGTCGATCCTATTGCTGTGGAAGATATCCAGTCTATTGTATATAAGCTGAAAGAAAAAAATATCGGCATTTTGATAACCGACCATAATGCGCCTGAAACACTGAGTATTACCGACCGTGCTTATTTATTATTCGAGGGTAAAATACTTTTTCAGGGCACATCGGAGGAACTGGCTGAAAATCCCGTTGTCCGGGAAAAATATTTAGGGCGTAATTTTATCTTCCATCGGAAAAAATTCCTTTGATTTCGAGACAAAAACTTTTTTATAAAGCACGTATAATAAAATTACCGTACCGATAAGGCTCGCTCCTGCCAGCCAGCTCGTAGGGGAACCGCTTGTGCCGACCGTCTCTATCAGATTATCGGGGGATTTGTCATTTGTAAAATAGGAAATGCATGCGACCGTGCTGTTATTGAACAGGTGGGCGAATATCGGTAGCCATAGATTTTTGCTCCATACCAATAGATATCCGAAGAATGCGCCTAATAATAATCGAGGTATAAAACCATAGAATTGTAAATGTATGGCACTGAACAGGAATGCACAAATCCACACGGCTACATGTGCCCGGTGATTTTTGTCTTGTACGATTCGTTGAAGAACACCTCTGAAAATCATTTCTTCGCCAATTCCGGTGAGGATTCCAATCCCGAAAATGACGGCTAAGAAATGAGAAAATGAATTTACTTGCAGAATTTGTTCGGTTATCTTTGTCGCAGCATTTTCTTGTTGACGCATCCATTGTTCAATATTATACAGCGCTTCGGGCAGGTGCATGGCTTCATTCCATTCTACGATTCTGTTAAGAGCCGGAGTCGCAACGATGAATAAAGCGATTATCCCTAACAATTCTATGATACGCGGGGCTTTATTCAAATAAAGGGATTTTCCTGCATTTCCCCAAAACAGAGTCGCAGCGATCCATGCCGGGAGAATGAACATGCCTATGTTTTGTAAATACATGGCTATCAACAATGCATTAGAGCCTTTTACAAAAAACATGGGAATGGCAACGATTAGAGCTCCCCATAAAATTAAGAGTAGCAGAATGATAAGCTTTATTCCTGTCGATGAGTTATGGCAATATCCCGAGATTCTCATGTATTCATTGTTTTTTCGTGTACAAATATAACGCAGATGTCATTAAAATATGCGGTTGTGTGGCAACTGTCTCATATTTTACGCAAAGGTAACGAAAATAAATATAAGGATAGTTTGTCAAAAGAGAAAGAATAAAAAGTGAACTTCTCAGCAATGATCTTTGAGCCTCACAGCAATCCCGTTGTGAGGCTTTCGCTTTACTTTTGTGTTTGTAAATATCCGTAGAATCGAAATATCTAACACATAAGACAAGTAAAACTATGAACATGGATTTCAATCTTTTCACGCCGACGAAACTGCTTTTCGGGCGAGGTAAACTGAACGAGCTCGGCAATCAGAAGCTTCCGGGCAGAAAGGCTCTGCTGCTCATTGCAAGCGGTCAGTCCGTAAAGACAAGCGGCACGCTCGACCGTGTGACGGCCCAACTGGATAAAGCCGGCGCAGCTTACGTCATCTGTAACAACATTCACGAAAACCCTTCGAAAGAGGTCGTGATGGAGGCTGCCGCCTGCGCCAAAGGAAACGGGTGCGACTTCATCCTCGCGTTGGGAGGCGGTGCCGTGCTCGACTCGGCCGTAGCTGTGGCGGCTATGGCCACCAATCCCGGCGACCTGTGGGATTACGTGTGCGGTGGCACAGGCAAGGCGCAGCCCTTACTGCATCCGGGACTTCCCATCGTGACTATCGCCACTACCTCCGGAACAGGTTCGGAAATCAACTGTTGGGGTGTTATCTCCAACCACGAGACCAACGAGAAGATCGGGTTCGGAGACCCTTCGCTGAATCCCGTACTCGCCATTGTGGACCCGGAACTGATGCGCACCGTCCCTGCCGAGTACACCGCTTATCAAGGATTCGACGCCCTGTTTCACAATACGGAAGTAATGATTAGCCGTTTCGTGAACGTACTGAGCGAGCCGATAGCGTTGTCGGCCATCGG
>OGRY01002103.1_pt1 | contig 13269 bp, 10 predicted proteins | sample 1553551 | NCBI WGS metagenome assembly OGRY01 (sample SAMEA2580101, study PRJEB22360) | human gut metagenome | biome: human gut; feature: human-associated habitat; material: faeces | place: Denmark | collected 2008/2010
TAGCGCCAACCAGCGCTTCTTCTTTCCCGAAGTATCCGGATCATTGCCGTTAGTAAGCAGCACGAATACCGAAGATTCTCCCCAAGTCGGGATAAACGTATCATCCGCCATCACCACAAGCGTATCCCCCTCACGGAGCACTACATCCTCCAGATGATCGACATAGCGCTGACCGTTACGTGTTTTGATCTCTTTCACTTCCGCACCATAGTGACGCTGGAAATTGAAATCACTCAGCTTCTTGTTGATACCGGGGAAACGGGCTCCCAATACAGCTTCTACACGATGCAGCTTCTCTCCTTCCTCCACTTCTTCATCGGGCACAGCCGTATCCGGACGTGCATCGGGCAAGAGTCGTTTGGAGAAAATGAAAAGATATATGATACCGGCAATGGCAATAAAGATGCCGACCTTTCCCAGTTCGAACATGGTGAAGCCTTCATAGCCGGCTTCCAGAATCATACCATGCACTACCAGATTGGTAGAAGTACCGATCAGCGTACAGATACCGCCAAGGATAGTCACATAAGAAAGGGGAATCAGGAACTTGGTAGCCGGAAGCTTTACCGATTTCGCCCAATGCTTGATGATCGGGGCAAAGATGACTACCACCGGAGTATTATTCAGAAAGGCGGAAATGAATGCAACGGACGGCAGGATACGCAACTGCGCTTTAAACACCGTCGTCTTTCCCTGCGGAAGCAGTTTCTTGATCACTTGCCCTAATGTACCCGACTGACGGATACCTTCACTAACCAGGAATAACAAGGCGACGGTAATCATTCCTTTATTACTGAAACCTTCGAGCATTTCCTTCGGAGTCAAAATACCCGCACAGAGAAACAACACCACTACAGAGAAAAGTATCATGCCGGGACGCATTTTGTCCAAGATCAAAGCAATTACCATCCCTAATAAGGATAACAGCACAAATGCAATTTCAAATGTCATAAACGCAAACAATTAGTGGTTTACCTTCTCTTCTCAACAATAAACCAGGGATTCAGCAAATCTTCTTTATTATACTGCAAAGGAACATCTTTTTTATCCGCCTGATAAATTTCCATTCCCGCAGCGCGCGCAATGGCATGCCCGGCAGCAGTATCCCACTCCATCGTAGGAGCAAAACGGGGATAAACATCCGCTTTACCTTCGGCAACCAAACATATTTTAATAGAACTGCCGCTGGAAATCAACTCGACATGTTTGTGTTCTTGCTTCACCGCATCAATGTACGCTTCGGTCTCCGGAGTCAGGTGTGAACGGGAAGCCACTACTACAAATCGATCCCGCTGCAGGTCTTGCGGCAACCGTACGGAAGCAGCTACCAGCTTATCAAGTGTTGCATCGTCTTCTAAAGTCGTAATGCCCGACAGCTTGTAGGCACCGATTTCCTGACCGGCAAAGTAAAGTTCTTTTTTGACCGGTAAATAAATCACTCCGATAATGGGAACTCCGGCTTTCACTAACGCAATATTTACCGTAAACTCACCGTTTCGCTTGATAAACTCTTTCGTACCATCCAATGGATCGACAATCCACATCACATCCCAATTGCGACGGGTATCATACTCTAAATGTTTCCCCTCTTCGCTCAGTACGGGAAAAGGAGTTTCGTCCAGAATGGTGGCAATTGTTACGTGTGCTTTCCGGTCAGCAATAGTCAAAGGAGAGTGATCCGCTTTCCGCTCTATTTCGAAGTCCGAAGCCGGATCGGTATAAATAGACAATATCTCCTCCCCCGCCTTCAGGGCTGCATCAACAGCGACAAATAAGTATTTATGTTCCATTTTATTACGCTTTAACGACCTTGTTTCCTACAAGGCATAATATCCCCCATTTAATAGAGGTACAAAAGTAAAAACTTTATCTCTTTAAAAAGTTTTTAAACAGCTAATTATAACTTCTTTTAGTAGAAAAGGGCAAAACTCTAAAAAACCTTTCATAGCTGATGCCGGTTGAGTACATCACTAATTAACATTGTTAAGTCTTTGCTCCCTATTATTGGTTCTCTATACACAAACAACACCTCTTTTACATTCAAACAACAAGTCTTTTGAATGTAAAGAAGCAGATTTAACACAATGTTAAACCTAAGCTTTCCAAAGCTTCAAACAAACAATTGTAAATATCTGGTTCCAAGACAAATAGAATTTCAAATCATTCTCCGTTCGAGTTTTTTCTTCCTCAGGTTCCCAAAGAGACAGTTGTTATTTAAGTAACCATATACTCTTTCAATATTTTTCCAATAGTATAAAATTATCTCAAGTCATGCCGTTTTTATATTAATCTTTCAGATTATGCATACAAAGCATTCACATATCCTTGCGAATATATTTTTTTTTCATAACTTTACATCATTCTATCAAAAAGGACTATAAAATTATTCAAAACCATCAATAATAACTAATCATAATCCCTACCACAATGAAGAAAAGTATTATTCTGTTATTCATCAGTTTACTTTTATCCCCGCTATGCATAAAGGCACATCAACCCGAATTCTCCACTGCCGGATTTTTCCGGCTGGCAGACTCCGGACGAGACGTATATTCCATGAATCCTGCATGGCGTTTTTATAAAGGAAATTGCCCCGGAGCTGAAACCGGAAATTTCGACGACCGGTCATGGACAGTAGTTTCTCTGCCTCATGGTATCGAATATCTGCCTACAGAAGCAAGCGGCTGTATCAATTACCAAGGCGAAGTCTGGTATCGCAAACACTTTACACCGGATGCGGCATTGAAAGGTAAAAAACTTTTTTTACATTTTGAGGCAATTATGGGCAAAAGCAAAATATACGTAAACGGTAAATTGCTAGCCGAACATTTCGGTGGTTATCTGCCGGTGGTCGTCGATGTAACTGATGCATTGGAATTTGGAAAGGAAAACCTGATCGCCGTATGGGCTGACAATAGCAATGACCCCAACTATCCTCCCGGAAAACAACAGGAAGTGCTGGACTTCACTTATTTCGGAGGAATATATCGGGATTGCTGGTTGATAGCACACAATCAGGTATTCATCACCGATCCGAATTATGAGAACGAAGAAGCAGGCGGAGGACTATTTGTCGCTTATAACAATGTATCGGACCACTCTGCCGAAGTATTACTGAAAATACAGATTCGCAACTCCGGGAGAAAAGCTTTCAAAGGTGTAGTCGAATACGAACTTCAGCAACCGGACGGACAACAAGTGGCTTCCCTAAACTCTGTCATCCGGATCAAGCCCGGAAAATCAACCTATTCATCAGATAAGCTGACCGTAAAAAGTCCGATGCTATGGAGTCCGGAAAATCCGGCATTATATAACCTGATCGTTCGTATCCGTGACGAAAAGGGCAATCCGATAGATGGTTACCGGCGCCGGATCGGAATACGCAGTATCGAATTCAAAGGAGAAGATGGATTCTGGCTGAACGGTAAACCTTATGAAGCTCCGTTAATCGGAGCCAACCGGCACCAGGATTTCGCAATTGTGGGCAATGCGGTACCTAACAGTATTCACTGGCGGGATGCCAAAAAGCTGAGAGATGCCGGAATGAAAGTAATTCGTAATGCTCACTGCCCGCAAGACCCGGCCTTCATGGATGCTTGTGATGAATTGGGATTATTTGTAATCGTCAATACCCCGGGCTGGCAATTCTGGAATGATGCCCCGGTCTTTGCACAGCGGGTATACAGCGATATCCGTAACCTGGTTCGTCGAGACCGCAATCATCCTTGCGTATGGATGTGGGAACCGATCTTGAACGAGACATGGTATCCGGCAGATTTCGCCCGGAACGCACATGACATTGTAGAAGCAGAATATCCATATCCCTATTGTTATAGCGGATGCGATAGCGAAGCCAAAGGGAAAGAACATTTCCAGATACTTTTTACCCATCCGCTCAATGGAGACGGAGGAGCCTATTCAACTAACGATATCAAGAAACAGCTGACTTACTTCACACGTGAATGGGGTGACAATGTGGATGACTGGAACTCGCACAATTCTCCCAGTCGCGTAGCACGCAACTGGGGAGAGCAGGCCATGCTTATACAAGCACAGCACTATGCCCGTCCATCCTACAAATACACCAGCTATGATGCTCTTTACCGCACTCCGCGGCAACATGTAGGAGGCTGCCTCTGGCACTCGTTCGATCATCAGCGCGGCTATCATCCCGATCCCTTCTACGGAGGTGTCATGGACGTATTCCGCCAACCGAAGTATTCTTATTACATGTTTATGGCACAACGGTCGCCCATAAAAGAAGAGCGCCTTTTCCAAACCGGTCCAATGGTTTATATCGCCCATGAAATGACACCGTTCTCCGGCAAAGATGTCACCGTCTATTCGAACTGTGACGAAGTAAGACTCACTTATCTCAAAGGCGGACAAACGCAAACCTATGTACATAAACAGGAAAAAGAAGGAATGCCCCACCCCGTCATCACATTCGAGAATGTATACGACTTCATGAAAGATAAAGCACTTTCACGCCAAGGTAAACAAGCTGACGTTTACTTATTGGCAGAAGGATTGATTGACGGTAAAGTAGTCGCTACCCACAAAGTGGCTCCGGCACGACGTCCCGAAAAGCTGCTCCTTTGGGTAGACAATGAAGGAACAGACCTGAAAGCCGACGGTTCTGACTTCGTCACAGTCATAGCTGCCGTTGCCGACAAAGATGGAAATATCAAACGCTTAAACAACTATACCATCAAATTTCAAATAGAAGGTGAAGGACGTATTTTAGGCGGAGCAGGCAATTTGGCTAACCCGGCCCCTGTCCGTTGGGGAACAGCCCCGATATTAGTTCAGTCTACTTTGAAACCCGGAAAAATAAAAATCACAGCCAGTGTCTTGTTCGAAGGCTCGCAGATGCCAAGCAGTGCCGTGCTGGAATTGGAAAGTAAACCGGGAGACTTCCCCCAGATATACGACCGGGAAGAGTCAGCACTTATTCCGAACTTCACCGGACAAGAGGCAGCAAACGCCCTGGCTCCAAAATCAGAGGCGGCATTGGAAAAAGAAAGACTACAGAAAGCTGAAAATGCTGCCAAGCTAAAAGAAGTAGAGCAACAGCAGGAAGAGTTCGGTGAGAAAAAGTAATCATATTCCTATTTACTAAAGGAGAAATGTGTCAAAACTCACCACAGGAGACACAGAGTAACACAGAGCCGATTTTAAGTTATTGATTATTAATAAAAAGACTCTGTGATACTCTGTGTTACTCCGTGGTGAAAAGAGTTATGACTTTACCTTTGCACCGACAGATATGCTTGATGCCTTATAGGGCGATATCCTTTAGATCAGATTCCCCTGCCCTACTTAAAACAACTGTTTATATAGGCATGAAAAGAATTACAGCCCTATCTTTTTTGCAATAAAAAATGTATAGCCATAATACTCTTTATACTTATGGTACAGTTCTTCTTCAATGGATTGAAGCATACTAAATTCCTCAGCAATTTTATTTCCGGCATATTTAGTTAAAAAAATCTTCTGAGCTGCAACTTTGGGGGTAAAGTAATGATCTGTCCAACAATTTTCAGGCAGAATAAATGTAGCGACAGGAAGATAGCCTGCCTTGTGAATTTTGGCTACTTGATTAGGAATCGTATCGATTTCGGGATATGCATCCATCCAGAAGTCATTGATTTCCGCCGGACGTTCGTCCGTAAACCATGAACATTCAGAAACTGCAAGATACCCTCCTTTCTTCAAATACTTACGCCATTCATTCAATCCCCGTTCAAAACCAATATTATAGATAGCCCCTTCCGACCAAATCAGGTCTAACTCTTCATTTCGGAAAGGAAGATCATCCATGGAACCGACAATGCCTGTCACCCTGTTTTGCAAGCCCGACTGTCTTGCATTACGATTGAAAATATCAATAAAGCCGGAAAGAAAATCGAGTCCTGTAACCTGCCCCGTCACATGACCGGCCAATACCATGGTCTGACCTCCGGTTCCACAGCCGATATCGGCGATAAGGGATTTTTCAGTGAGATTATCTATAAAACTCAATGCTTTCAATGTTACCTCAGGACTTCCGGGACCCTGTCGTTCCATATTGGAAAAAAAATCGCAGATTAAATTAAGTTCGAAATCGTGAATTGTTTTATTTTCGTTACTCATTATCTTAATATATTTCGCATACACGAAAAGCATAGTAATACTTTCAGCATTGCATGCAGATTAAACTTGAATTATAATAATAAAGAATTGCTCCCGAAAAGAGTTTTCCGAGAGAAGACGAAAGGACAATCTGTTGCAAAAAAACAGATTGTTTACAAAACCAAATCCGATCTAAGAGTATTTGTCATGCCGCAAAGATACATAATATTTTGAGAACCTGTTTTAATGTTATCAATAAAAAGTGTATCTACCCAAGTGGTGAAGCAAAAAAGAAGGCATCCTTCACAGGATACCTTCTTTACCGGGAGACAACATCCGTCACTCCCGAAATTACCAAAAAGATTTTTTTATTAATAGATTCTATATAACAACCAGGCGCCCTGGAAGTCTTTTCTACTAGGATATTTAGCCTTGAAAGCATCACGTGCCTGCGCAGCAGAAGCCCTATCGGCAAATGTATTTACAATCACACGATACATAGCTGTCTCAGCATTAAAAGCAATAGTTGCATTATAACCTTCTTTGTCCAGAAAATCTTTCAGACCTTCTGCATTTGCTTTCAAACCGAAGCTACCGCATACTACGCTATAATCTTTCAATCCATCAGCACCTGAAACAACTGTTACCTTTTCCTGACGAACGCCTGCAGCATTATCAACAGCCTTTTTAGTTTCTACCGGAGCAGCAACTACCGGAGTAACTTCTACGGGAGCTTCTACCTGAGGCTCAGCCAATTCCTGTTGTTTAGCTTTCTCGTATGCCTTTTTATAAGCGCTTTCGCTGGATTTACATGAAGCAAATGCCAAGGCAACGCATACGCCCATCCCTAATACTACTAATTTTTTCATAATCTATACACATTTAGTTAATAATCTTGTATCCATTCTTTTGAAGGGGACAAAATAATAGAATTTTTATCACCCCACAAAACAATCTTCCTAAAAAACACTTTTTTAGATACCTCAGCAGTCTTTTTTCTTATAAGAAATCGTACCGGTTGCCTGATAAGTGGGCATCACCAGCACTTCTGCTATCTGTATATGTTCGGGAGCAGAGGCAGCATAATAAACTGTTTCAGCTATGTCGTCTCCAGTCAACGGACGAATACCCTTATAAAAAGCATCGGCAGCATCCTTATCTCCACGATAACGGACAACCGTAAAATTAGTTTCCACCATTCCCGGTTTTATGTTTGTCACACGAAGCGGAGTATCTACCAAATCAATACGCAAACCGTCCGAAAGTGCTTTGACAGCGGCTTTAGTGGCGCAATATACGCTTCCGCCGGGATAAGCCGCATCACCAGCTATCGAACCGATATTAATGATATGCCCGTGTCCGCGTTCCACCATTCCGGGAACCACTATACGCGTCATAGCCAACAAGGCTTTTATATTAGTATCAATCACAATATCCCATTCGTCCAGGTTTCCCTCAAATTCTTTATCCACACCAATCACAAGACCGGCATTGTTCACCAATACATCAATACGTTTCCACTCTTCTGGTAAAGAAGCCAGCGCCATGGTCGCTGCATTCCGATCACGTACATCAAACGGCAACAGGCAGATACGTACTCCGTATTTAGCTTCCAGTTCTACTTTCAACTCTTCAAGTTTTGCCACGTTACGGGCATTCAGAATCAAATCCGAACCTTGCGAAGCAAACTTACGCGCACATCCTTCACCAATGCCACTGCTTGCTCCCGTTATAAAAACGATTTTACCTTTCATTTCTTCTTATACAAATTTAGATTACTTATATAATGAAAGGCAAAAGTACGCTTAAACCTCCGATGATATGCCCTTCACCTTAGTTAAATAAGATTAAAGCATTACAGAAAAAAGGATTTACGTCTTACGATTACCCTATCTTTGTGCTATATAACATAACAGAGCCGAGAGGCTCATTCAATTATTGTACATGACATTTGAAAATTTGAATTTGATAGAGCCTATCTTAAAGGCTTTAAGACAAGAGGGTTACACCTCTCCCACCCCAATACAAGAACAGTCAATCCCCATTTTACTTCAAGGAAAAGATTTATTAGGTTGTGCTCAAACAGGTACCGGTAAAACAGCTGCTTTTTCTATCCCTATCTTGCAAAAATTGTATAAAACCGACCATCGTAAAGGTATCAAGGCACTTGTGCTGACGCCAACCCGGGAACTTGCAATTCAGATAGGTGAAAGTTTCGAAGCATACGGACGGTATACCGGTCTGAAACATGCCGTAATCTTTGGAGGAGTAGGACAGAAACCACAGACTGACGCTCTACGGAGCGGTATTCAGATACTGGTTGCCACTCCCGGCAGATTATTGGATTTGATATCACAGGGATTTATCTCCCTGAGTTCACTTGATTTTTTTGTATTGGACGAAGCAGACCGGATGCTGGACATGGGATTTATCCATGACATCAAACGCATCCTGAAACTGCTACCGGCCCGAAGACAAACTTTGTTTTTTTCGGCGACCATGCCACCGGAAATAGAAACGTTGGCAAATTCGATGTTGACTAAACCGGAGAAAGTGGAAGTGACCCCGGCCTCTTCGACTGTGGACATCATCTCACAGCAGGTCTATTTCGTCGAGAAAAAAGAAAAAAAGGACTTGCTGATCCATCTGTTGAAAGATACATCAATCGAGTCGGTACTTATCTTTACGCGTACAAAATACGGAGCCGACAAATTGGCACGTGTACTGACTAAAGCCGGTATCGGAGCTGAAGCGATACATGGTAACAAAACTCAAAATGCACGCCAGCGTGCTTTGACCAATTTTAAGAACCATACCCTTCGCGCCTTGATAGCAACCGACATTGCTGCACGCGGCATCGATGTAGACCAATTATCACACGTAATCAATTACGAGTTGCCCAATGTTCCGGAAACTTACGTGCACCGCATCGGTCGTACCGGACGTGCCGGACATGAAGGAGTGGCCATCTCTTTCTGCGAATCAGAAGAACTGCCCTACTTAAAAGATATCCAAAAGTTGATAGGGAAAAACATCCCGGTGGTAAAAGACCACCCGTTTGTCACGACCGAAGGTATCAAGGCCCAGGAAGAAAAGCAGGAAGAAATCAAGGTTAAAGCCAAAGCCAACAAAACATACCGCGGGAGCCGGGCTAATGGCGACTTCTGGAGACGGAAAAAGCAAAAAACAAATCAACCGTCTTCCACCAAACAGGAAAAAAGGAAATAGATACTCTCGGATTCAGACAAAAACAATCCTGCCCGAAGGGTATGCCATCATTCACCACAAAGTAGTACAGATCAAGCTTAATCTATTGATAACTAATAACATTTATCTGCATAGGCCTGTATAATCTGTGGTGAATGAGAGTTTCGGCACATCCTCCCAAACGCCGCCCGGCATTTACATTAAGATTACTTCTGATTTTAAGCTGAGTATTTTTTTTCTAAAAAAATTAAGGCAAACAGAACAAGTTTTCAATAAAAATGTTAGCTTTGTAATATGATCATTTAAAAACAAAAGATTATGAAAGGACTTAATGTATTAGCAGCTTTTCTGGGTGGTGCAGCCGTTGGTGCAGCCCTGGGTATTTTATTCGCTCCTGAAAAAGGAGAAGATACTCGTCACAAAATCGCAGAGATTCTTCGCAAAAAAGGTATCAAGCTGAATCGTAACGAAATGGAAAACCTCGTTGATGAAATTGCAGCTGAAATCAAAGGCGAAGTAATTGACTAAATGAACAAGATCAAAACAGAGCTATCATGTTTACAGACGATAAAAGCATTGAAAATATCCAGCAGCTGTTTGCTGAGTTCAAGAAGTTCCTTGTACTCCAGAAAGAATATACCAAACTGGAATTAACGGAAAAGTTAACTATACTCTTATCCACGTTAATAATGATTTTAGTGCTCACTATCTTAGGTATGGTAGCCCTGTTTTATCTGTTATTTGCCTTGGCTTATGTATTGGAACCTCTGGTAGGCGGACTTATGGCAAGCTTCGCTATCATTGCCGGCATCAATATACTGATTATGGCTTTAGTCATTATTTTCCGCAAACAGCTTATCATCTCCCCGATGGTAAACTTCCTCGCTAACTTGTTTTTAACCGATTCAAAATAAATGAAGTTATGAGTGCGCAAACACCTGCCAAAATTACATTAGAAGAGATCACCCAACGCAAAAAGAAGCTCTTAAATGAAATTCAGGCTCAAAAACGAGCTATGACGGCCACCACCCGCGAAATATTCTCGCCTCTTGCACCCGCCGCCAACAAAGCGGATTCGCTCATGCGTTCGTTCAATACCGGCATGGCCATCTTTGACGGAGTAGTTTTGGGTATCAAGATCATGAAAAAAATGCGGACGTACTTTAGAAGACTAAGATAGCAATCCGGGTATGACAAGAAGGATCAGACCCCTACCCCGTCCCATCTCATCACTACCACCCATTCTGCCGGCTGTCCGTTTCCGTAAAGCCGATGTGGAATCGTACCGATCACTAAATCACAATGGGTTGCAAATACATTCTTCAACTCCTTCAGCAGTGCATTCAACAGAATTTCCAGATGTATCTCATCCATGATACAGCTGACGACACGCACGTACTGATAAACGTGTAAATCCTTCCCCTGCCGCATGGCACTCACATCCCTTCCGGAGATATGCAACTCATCTTCCAGAAAAGAATACGAAATCGATTTGTCGATATTCATCAGGTTCACTACCATACTTCCCAAAAATTCATAAGGTCCATGATTTTCTTTTGTCATGTTTACTCTTTGTTTAAAATTTAATAAAAAATAGATATATATTTGGTTATTCAATCTGTTTCAACCTATGAAACAAGTTCTAATTCCCCCTCCTTTACCTTTGCACCCGCTATCCCGATAGTGGGATATACAATCATAAAACATCAAAATCAAATGCAAGTACTCGAAGAAATTAAAGTTTCCGTTTACGAAAATGTGTATTCCAAAAAGCCTAAAATCATGTCTTTCCTCGAAGTCATCTTTATGTGTATTCATCCGGTTTATGCTTCCATCATCCAATCCATCCGGCGGTATCATCAGGAAGGCGACCATGAAGCCGCCCAAAAACTAAAAAGCCAGATCCCCTGCTTCACTCCTGCCGGCACCTTCGACGGAGCGCATGCCATCCGAAATTTCCAGTTGCCCAGTCACATTATCGGACTCGACTACGACCACGTTCCCAATCGGCTGGAGATCATCCGTCTTTGCGCTGCCGACCCTCATACCGTAGCTGCTCTGGAAAGCCCTACGGACGGCGTGAAAATCTTCGCCTATGTGGAAGGCATCGAAGGCCGTCACCGGGAAGGGCAGCTACTGGTCAGCCGTTACTACGACCAGCTGACCGGCCTCATCAGCGATCCCGCCTGTAAAGACGAAAGCCGCCTGTGCTATTTCACCTATTCACCGGACGGATACGTAGCCAGTCTCTATCAGTCATTCGTTCTGGAAGCAGCTGTGGAAACACAACCGTTCCAGCCGACAGCAGAAAACCTCCCCTCTCCTCCGCTACCTGCAAAAGCAAACGAAAACTCCGAGAACTTCTCGGAAGAGGAAGTCAGCTTGTTCCTTTCGTCCTACATTTTCTTAAATCCATTGACCGCCGGGCAACGACACACCAATCTGTTTAAACTCGCCTGCGAAGCTTGCCGGAGAAGATATTCGCAAGAAAGCATATTACGCGGGATTACGGTTTATTTTGAGCACTCCGACTTTCCCGCACAGGAAATCAGGAGCATCCTACAATCTGGTTACCAAAAAGTTACCTCTACTCCATCCGTCTCCGCCTCTCCGCTTTGCTCTTCTCTTCATAAGGACAAAATGACAAAAGTGACATATAGCCCATCCGAAAACGTCTATGAAGCAGATGAAGCGTATTGGCAAGGCGAAGAATTCAGAAAAGAAACGCCCTGTTTTCCCAAAAGCGTGTACAAATATCTGCCCGATCTGCTGAACGAATGTATCCTCGAAGAGGAAGGTGATCGTGAACAGGATCTTTCCTTTCTCTCCAACCTCACCGCATTGAGTTCCGTACTGCCTGGCACATTCGGCATCTATAATCACAAAAAGTATTCTCCCCATTTCTACAGTTTCGGCATTGCCCCCGCTGGGAGCAACAAGAGCATTGCGCAAACAGGACGTTATCTGCTGGAAGAGGTCCACGACTGGATACTTTCCAATAGCGAACTTCAGCAGAAAATTTATAACCATAAGTACACCCAATGGAAGCTGGACTGTACTTATAAGAAAAAGGCACATGAAGAGTGTCCCGAAGAACCGGAAAAACCAGCTTACAAAATGCTTTTTCTCCCTGCCACTACCAGCTACAGCCGTATGCAGATCCAAATGCGGGACAACGGTCCGCAAGGAAGCATCATATTCGATACCGAGGCGCAGACGCTGGCTACAGCCAATCATCTGGATTGCGGTAACTTTGACGATATGCTCCGCAAGGCATTCGAGCATGAGAATATCGATTCCGCTTTCAAGATCAATGGTTTAACCCCCATTTATATCCGTTTTCCCATGCTTGCCATGTTCCTCACCGGCACCCCGAGTCAGATGGCTTCACTGATAGAGACTTCGGAAAAAGGACTTCCGAGCCGTATCATGCTCTACACTTTCCGCAGCATTCCGAAGTGGAAGCCCATGGGAGATGACAGTATCTCGCTCGAAGAGTCTTTCAAACCGCTGGCACATCGTGTCTTCGAGCTTTATCATTTCTGCAAGAATCATCCTGTATTGTTTCACTTCAGCCGTTCTCAATGGGATTATCTGAATCATACGTTTTCTAAGCTGCTTGCCGAAGTGGTTCTGGAAGGTAACGATGACCTTCAGGCCGTTGTCAAGCGGTATGCCTGTCTTGTGATGCGCATCAGCATGATCCAGGCACGCATCCGCCAGTTCGAGGCGAATGATGGCGCACCGGATATCTATTGTGAGGATGTAGATTTCGATCGTTCTCTCCAGATCGTTCTCTGCTGTTATGAGCATAGCAGGCTATTATTGTCTTCCATGCCGTCTTCCCAGCTCCATCCGTTGAAAGATCCGAACAGTACACGGAAGTTCATCGGCGAGTTGCCAGAAACATTCACTACCGAAGATGCAATGCAGATCGGCGTAAAATAC
>OGRY01002111.1_pt1 | contig 13240 bp, 14 predicted proteins | sample 1553551 | NCBI WGS metagenome assembly OGRY01 (sample SAMEA2580101, study PRJEB22360) | human gut metagenome | biome: human gut; feature: human-associated habitat; material: faeces | place: Denmark | collected 2008/2010
TTACCTTTAGTTATCAAACCAATCCAAGTGATATGATTCCCTTTGATAAGCAAGTACCTTGTTACTTAATTTGGACTACGCCAAAAACCCATGAAATTATTAGAGAACATTTAAAAGAATCAAGTATGTATTCAGGTATTGTTGAAGGAATTGGACCTAGATATTGTCCTTCTATTGAAGATAAAGTGGTTAGATTTAGTGATAAACCACGTCATCAGATATTTATAGAGCCAATGGGAGAAAATACAGAAGAAATGTATGTGCAAGGAATGAGCTCATCACTTCCGGAAGACGTGCAAATAGAGATGTATAGAACAATAGCTGGATTAGAAAATGTGGAATTTACAAGACCGGCATATGCTATAGAATATGATTGTATAAATCCTATGGAACTTAAGCTATCATTAGAGCATAAAAAAATAGAAGGAATGTTTTTTGCAGGACAAATAAATGGAACATCTGGATATGAAGAAGCAGCTGTTCAGGGCTTAGTGGCAGGAATTAATGCTGGTTTGAAAATAAAAAAGGAAACTCCATTAATTTTAAAAAGATCAGATGGATATATAGGTGTTTTGATTGATGATATAGTTACCAAAGGGACAAACGAGCCATATAGAATGATGACCTCAAGGGCAGAATATAGATTACTACTAAGGCAGGACAATGCGGATTTAAGATTGACACCAATAGGATATAGGGTAGGCTTAATAAGTGAAAAAAGATATAATGAATTCAAAAATAAAAAAGAGATGATAGAAGAAGAGATAAATAGATTGAAAAAAACAACAATAAAGCCAACTGATGAAGTAAATCAATTATTAAGAAAATTTAATTCTTCTTCAATAGATACAGGTGTAAAATTAGCTGATTTGCTAAAAAGAACAGAAATTACATATGAAATATTGCAACCAATAGATATAGAAAGAGAAGATTTACCAAACGAAGTAAAAGAAGAGGTAGAAATACAAATAAAATATGAAGGATATATAAAGTTACAAGAAGAGCAAGTAGAAAAATTTAAAAAATTAGAAAATAAAGTAATACCAGAAAAAATAAGATATGATGAAATAAAAGGATTACGATTAGAGGCTAGACAAAAATTAGACAAAGTAAAACCTATATCAGTAGGACAAGCAAGCAGAATATCAGGTGTTTCACCAGCTGATATATCAGTATTATTAGTATATTTAGAGCAAATGAAAGGAAAAATTTAAGAATGGAAAACTTTAATAAAACAATTATAGAATTATCAAGGAAAATTGATGTTGAAATAGATGAACAAATGTGCAAACAATTCTATCAATATATGAAATTACTATTAGAATGGAATGAAAAAATTAATTTAACCGCAATAACAGAAGAAAATGAAGTAATATTAAAACATTTTATAGATAGTTTAACAATAAATATGTTACTTAAAAGAATTATAAAAGAGTTTAATTTTTATGAAAAGTTTATTTTAGTTGGGGATATAAATGCTAGAATAAAAAGAATAAATTATTTATTAGATTTATCTTTAAATGAAGAACAATTAGGTTTTACAATTAATGATTTTAGTGATTATTTAGATGAACTAATAGAAAGTAAAAGTGAAATAAAATATAAAGAAAATAAAAGTAGCAGTAATTCTGTTAAAATAATGAATATTCATAAATCTAAAGGGTTAGAGTTCCCAATATGTTATTTTGCAGGTTTTCCAAAAACATTTAATATTAGGGATTTAAAAAATAAGTTTATGTTTGATAATAAATATGGAATTGTAACACCTTTTTATAAAAATGGTATTGGTGAGGCTTTTGTAAAAGCATTAGTTAAAAATGAATATTTAAAAGAAGAAGTTGCTGAAAAAATAAGGTTATTTTATGTAGCTTTAACTAGAGCTAAAGAAAAGATTATTATGGTAATGCCAAAATATGAAGAAAGAAATAATCCTGTTAATGAAATAGAGTTTATAGATGGAATAAAGTTTAAATCTTTTTATGATTTTTTAGTGGCTTTATCTGGTAATGTTGCAAGGTACGAAAAAGAAGTAAATATAAATAATTTAGGTTTAACTAAAGAATATGAGTTTAGTAAAGTAATAAGAAATAATACTTTAGATAGTAATGATGAAATAATGGAATTTATTGATTGTAATATAGATTATGAAGAAATAGAGACTAAGCACGCATCTAAAATAATTAAAAATATTATAAGTAAAGAAGAAGCAAAAACATTAGAATTTGGGACAGATATGCATGAAATACTTGAGTTAACTGATTTTAAAAATGTTAAAACTAATAATAAATATATTAATAATTTACTTGATACATTTAATTTTAAGGATGCAACTATTTATCAAGAATTAGAATTTGTTTTTGTAAAAGATGATATAAAATATCATGGTATTATAGATTTAATGCTTGAATATAGTGATAAAATATGTATAATAGATTATAAATTAAAAAACATTGATGATGAAAATTATATTAAACAACTAAGTGTTTATTATAATTATGTTAAAAGTATTAGTGATAAAAATATTGAATTATATTTATATTCAATACTTGATAATGTTGTGAAAAAGGTTGGTGTTTAGATGAAAATAGCAATTATTGGAGCTGGAGCTTCAGGCATGGTAGCTGCTTTAAATTTAGCCAAAAACAATTTAGTTTATGTATTTGAAAAAAATAGTGATGTAGGTAAGAAATTATTATTAACTGGAAGTGGTAGATGTAACTTAGGAAATGTTGATAATAGTTTAAGTAAATATCATTCAAGCAATGATGAACTTATTAAATATATAATTAATTATAGTAATTTAAATAAAGTTAATGAATTGTTTAAAGAAATTGGTTTAGTTATTAAAAATAAAAATGGTTATCTTTATCCTTTTAGTGAAAAGTCATCAAGTGTTTTATCAGCTTTAAAAAATGCTTGTTTAGAAAGTAAAGTTAACTTTAGATTTTGTTCTACAATTTTAAATGTTGAAAAAATTAATGATAAGTTTATTGTTAATGGTGAAAAATTTGATAAATTAATTGTTGCTACAGGGGGATGTAGTTACCCAAAAACTGGAAGTGTTGGAATTGGTTATGATATTGCTAAGAATTTTGGCCACAATATAACTGATTTATTTCCTTCTTTAGTGCCACTTTATACAAAAAATTCACTAGAAAAAGAATGGAAAGGAATAAGGTGTGAAGCGATAGTTTCTTTATATGAAAATGATAAATTTATTAAAAGTGAACATGGAGAACTTCAACTAAATAGTGAAGGTTTAAGTGGTATTTGTATATTTAATTTAAGTAGAAATATAAAATTAGGTTTAAATAATAATTGCAAAGAAGAAATAAGAATTAATTTTACACCGTGGACGAATGATTTAAGAAGTTTTTTAGAGAATTTTAAAGATAAAAAAGTATCTGTTATATGTGATGGTTTTATGGATTATAAGTTAACTAATATTTTATATAAACATTTAGGTATTGATACTAATAAAACTTGGAATGAGTTAAGGGATTTAGATAAAAATAAAATAGTGGATGCTTTAACGGATTTTAAAGTAGATATTAAAGATACGAAAGGTTATTTAGATGCTCAAGTTACTTGTGGAGGAGTATGTTTAGATGAAATCAATTTAAATGATATGAGTTCTAAGTTCGTAAATAATCTATATTTTATTGGTGAGGTTTTAGATTTAGATGGTGATTGTGGAGGATATAATTTAACAATTGCTTTTATAACAGGACTTTTAGCAGGTGGTAATAATGATTAGAATTAAAAATATTAGAACAGAAATTAAAGAGAATATCGATATTTATGAACTTGCTAGTAAGAAGTTACGTGTTTCTAAAGAAAAAAATGATGAAGTAATTATACATAAAAAATCTATTGATGCTAGAAGTAAAATGATGTTTGCATACTTTTTTGATTTAGATGTAAAAATAAGTAATGAAGAAAAATACTTAAGAAATGATGTTGTGAAGGTAGAAAATGAAGATTATGTTTTACCAAAGAGAGGTAATGTAGTCCTTGATAAAAGACCAATAATAATTGGAACTGGTCCAGCGGGTTTATTTGCTGCTTATTTCTTAGCTAAAAATGGTTATAAACAAATTATATTTGAGCGAGGAGAAAAAATTGAAGATAGAATAAAAACTGTTGAAGATTTATGGCAAAATAATAATTTTAAATTAAATAGTAATGTGCAATTTGGTGAAGGTGGAGCAGGTACATTTAGTGATGGTAAGTTAAATACATTAGTTAAAGATAAAGAAAATAGAATGAGAGAAATATTTAAAATATTTGTAGAATGTGGTGCTCCGAAGGATATAATGTATGATAATAAACCTCATATTGGAACTGATATATTAAGGCAGGTTATTGTAAATTTAAGAAAAAAGATTATCTCTTTTGGGGGAGAAATTCATTATAATTCCTTATTTCAAGATATAATTTATAAAGATAATAAAATAAAATCTATTGTTGTAAATGAAAAGCAAATAGATACAGATATCTTAATACTTGCAATTGGTCATTCTGCTAGAGATACATTTAAAATGTTAAATGAAAAAAAGATATTTATGGAACCGAAACCATTTGCAGTTGGTGTTAGAATAATTCATCCTCAAGAGGTTATAAATGAAAATCAATATCCAGTTAACTATCCTTTTTTACCGCCGGCATCATATAAATTAACTTATAAGAGTAAAACAGGACGTGGTGTATATAGCTTTTGTATGTGTCCAGGTGGCTTTGTGGTTAATGCTAGAAGTACAAATAATGGTATTTGTGTAAATGGTATGAGTAATTATAAAAGAGAAACAAAATATGCAAATAGTGCAATTGTTGTAACTATTGGTCCAGATGATTATGGTTATGGTGTTTTAGATGGTATGTATTTTCAAGAAAAGTTAGAAAGTAAAGCTTATGAAGTTGGTAATGGTTTAATTCCAGTACAAAAATATGGAGATTATAAAAATAATGTTGTTTCTAATAATTTAAATATTGATGTTTTTAAAGGTAAAACTTGTTGTGGTAATTTAAATGATATTTTTCCTGATTTTATAAACGAAAGTTTAAAAGAAGGAATAGATTATTTTAATAATAAGATAAATGGTTTTAATAGTAATGATGCTATTTTAGCTGCGCCGGAGGCAAGAACTAGTAGTCCAGTTAGAATAAATAGAGATGATGAATTTAATTCTAATATAAAAGGTATTTATCCTTGCGGTGAAGGGGCTGGTTTTGCTGGAGGTATTACTACTAGTGCGATGGATGGTTTAAAAGTTTTTGAAAGTATTTATAAAAAGTATAGTGGGGTTAAGTAAAATATTTATAAAAATAGCTTGTAAAATATTGCTAATAAATAATATATTGTGTTATAATCTTTAAGAAAGAAGTGAGGTGCGAGAATGAAAACATTTAAGAAAAATCTACCTGAAGGTGTTAAAAAACAATTTGCTTTATATAAAGGTGTAAAGGTAAGATTAATAAATAAAAATACTAAAAAGAAAGCTAAATAATAAAACTTTCAACAAAAATCGACAAGAAGGATGAAAATCCTTCTTTTTTTGACAAAATCTCCTATGTACATTTAGGTTTTTAAATGTTAGATTAGTTGGCGAAGGAGATGATTTTATGAAAAAAATCGTAGTTGTTTTAGTAGTATTTGTCGCTAACATAGTAAGTGTTGATGCCATGAAATTGGAAGTAAGAAAGGAGGATGAAGTTGATGAGTTTGATAAATGGTTAATAGCAAATTTAGCAAATCCATATGATGAGATGAAAAATAATGTTATTCAAAAAATGATTTTAGAATATGTAAATCCAAATTATGAAGTAAGATTAGTTAATAATAATGTAGAAGTTGATACAAGTAAGGGGGTATTTGTACTTGAATGATGATATTAGATGTTATTCTTATAAAACTGGTGAAAAATATAATTATAATATTGTTATTAATGTGTCTTTGGGGATGTAATAGTGATGTAGTTGAAAGTGATTATGTTGATGTAAATAATTTAAAGTATTATGGTTATTTAGTTATACCTAAAGTTAATATGAAATTGGGTTTTTACAATGTTGATAATGAAAAAAATAATGTAGGAGAAAATGTAACTTTAATAGATACAGGCATTAATAATACTTATCTTTTAGCTGCTCATTCTGGTAGTGGACCTCTTGCATACTTTAATGATTTGAGGTATCTATCTGTGGGTGATAAAATTACTTTAATTATTGATGGTAATATAATGAATTATGAAGTTGTAAATATTAGAAATGAAATCAAAAATGGCAAAATAAATATAAAAAATGAAAAAAATCAAGTGATACTTACAACTTGTAATCAAGTAAAGAAAGGATATCAATTAATTATTGAAGGAAGTTTAATAAAATAGCTAGGCATTTAGTTAAAAATTTGGTATAATTATTTAACGAGGAGAAGAATTATGGCAAAGTCTAGAAGTGAATTAAGAAATGTAATTATGGTTATTTTATATCAAATTGATATTTATGAGAGTAGATGTGTCCCGTTTAATCTTGATGATGTTATTAAAGAAAATTTAAATGTTGATAATGACTTTGTTAAAAGTATTGTTTATGGTGTTACTACATATAAAGATGAATTAGATAGAATTGCTAATAAATATATTGATGGATGGACAATTGATAGAATTGATAAAACTGGAGCTGCTATTCTTAGAATGGGATTATATGAACTTAAGTTTACTGATACACCAGAAATTGTTGTAATTAATGAAGCTGTTGAACTTGCTAAGAAGTATTGTGATGAAGCTGTTAGAAAAATTATTAATGCTGTCTTAGATAAATATATTAAAGAGTAATTATGAACTTAACTTTAGAAGATATTGAAAAAATTACTAGATATGTAGATGGTTTTGTTACTATTAATGGTACTGAATATTATGTAAAAAGTTCTGTAGACGAAGGACTTCAGTTAGTTGCTAATGAAATTGCTTCATATTTAAATATTAATTGTGTTAAAGATTATTTTATAAAAACTAGTGATGATGCATATTATTTAAGTTTAAGTTTAAATAATTTTGGAACTTTTAAAAATGGTCAAGAACTTGGCTTTAATTCAAATAGTTTGTATGATATTTGGGTTTTTCTTGAGAAAAAGTATCCAAAATTTAGTAGACATTTAGTAAATGATTTAGTAAAAGTGTTTTTATATGATATATTTTTATTAAATGGAGATAGAAACTTAGGTAATATTGGTATTTTAGAAAGTGATGGAAAAGCTTATCTTTATATTTTAGATAATGAATTTGTTTTTAGTACTTATGAAGCAGATTTAAGAGCCAAAATTGGGTATGAAGAACGTTTGAAAAAGTCTTATTATAAAGATATATTAAATAATCATACACCTCTTAATGTAGAAAGAAACTTAGAAGGCTTAGAATATTTTATGGGGACATCTTCTAGTGAATATAGTGATTTAGTGGTGGATTTTTATCAAAAATTAACACCTGAATATGTCTTGTCAGTGTTTAGTAAATATGAACAAGATGGTATAGTTTTAGATAAAAATGAAAGAGATTATTATCTTGTTTTATATAAAATGAATTATAATTTAATTGGAAAATTATTAGTAGAAAGGGGACTTATTGATGGACAAAGAATATCTAAAAATTAGCGATTTAAATAATTATATTAAAAGAAAATTAGATGATGATATATTTTTAAATAAAGTATATTTAAAAGGAGAAATAAGTAATTTTAAAAATCATACTAGAGGGCATTTATATTTCACTTTAAAAGATGATACTTCTAGAATAAGTGCAGTAATGTTTCAAAGTAGTGCAATAAAATTATCTTTTGTTCCAGAGGATGGAATGAATGTTTTAGTAGAGGGAAGAATTAGTGCTTATCCTTCTCAAGGGTCATATCAAATTTATATTGAAAAAATGGAACCAGATGGGTTAGGGGCTTTATATATTGAATATGAAAAATTAAAAAAGAAACTTGCAAGCGTTGGTTTATTTGATGAAACCCATAAAAAAGCTATTCCTAGATTTCCTGAGAAAATTGGAGTTATAACAGCATCAACTGGAGCTGCCGTTAGAGATATTATGAGTACTATTAGAAGAAGATATCCAATTTGTGAAGCTATTTTGTTTCCATGTTTAGTGCAAGGAAGAGATGCTGCTCCAGATATTGTAAGACAAATAAAAAGAGCTGATGCTTATGGAGTTGATACAATTATTGTGGGCCGTGGTGGTGGTTCTATTGAAGATTTATGGGCTTTTAATGAAGAAATTGTTGCTCATGCAATATATGAATGTGGAACACCGATTATAAGTGCTGTTGGTCATGAAATTGACTGGACAATTGCTGATTTTGTGGCAGATTTAAGAGCCCCAACTCCAACTGGAGCTGCAGAAATGGCTGTTCCAACTGTTATTGATATTAATACCCTTTTAAATAATTACAAAATTCGTCTTAATAAAAATATTAAAAATATGGTTAATACTAAATTCATTAAATGGAGAAGTTTAAAAAATAGTTTTGTTTTAAAAAATCCAATGAGTATGTATGAAATAAAAGAACAAAAATTAGATGTTTTACTGGATAATTTAAATAAAGATATAAAAGTTATATTACAAAATAATGAGATTAAATTAAATAAAATAAAGATGTCTTACGTTATGCAAAATCCAATGAGTTTAATTGATAAGAAGAAAAATGAATATAATCTTTTAATTAATACATTAAAACTTGTTAATCCGTTGAGTATTTTAGAAAAAGGATATTCGTTGGCAACAATTAATGATAAAGTTATAAAATCAAGTACTGATGTTAATATCGATGATATTATTAATGTTAAATTACATGAAGGTAATATTAAAGCTAAGGTTGTAGAAAAATAGGTTTGTTAGACCATTTTTCCCAGTTGGGGAAAATGGTAAGCTTCATTGGAAAAAGTGTAAAGAAACAAAAAGTATTTTCTCGATTTTGTCGGCGCCGACAAAATTGGAAAAACACAGGACTCGTGAAACATTTTGGGTAAATGCAACAATAATGTGCAAAAATCAAAATGTGTCAAGTAAAACAAAAAATATTGTAAATACAATTTAATTTAAGGGGGAATGAAAATGAATGAATTAATGTTAAATAATAGTATTTTTGAAAATATAAAACATATTGATGAAAATGGTAATGAATATTGGTTTGCAAGAGAACTTCAAAATGTTTTGGAATATAAAAAATGGGAAAAATTCAATAATGTAATAAATGATGCGATTAGTGCCTGCAATCTTAGCGGTTATGAGGTGGCAGACCATTTTCCCCAAGTGGGGAAAATGGTCAACATAGAATCAAAAACTTCCAGAAATATTTCTGATTATAAATTATCACGTTATGCATGTTACTTAATTGCTCAGAATGGTGATAGTAGAAAGAAAACAATAGCTCTTGCTCAAACATACTTTGCGTTTCAAACTAGAAAAATGGAAATTACTGAAAGAGAATATTCTAGTTTAACAGAAGACGAGAAAAGGTTTTATCAAAGAAATTTAACTAAAAAAAGGAAACTATTCTTTAAATCAAGCTGCAAAAGATGCTGGAGTTAAAAACTTTGATAGATTTCATAATTCTGGTTATAAGGGATTATATAATGGTGAAACTGCTAATGATATAGCAAAGAGAAAAGGTTTAAGATATAGAGAAGATATCTTAGATAACATGGGTAGTGATGAACTTATAGCTAATTTGTTTAGAATATCTCAAACAGAACAAAAACTAAAAAGGGATAATGTAAAAAGGTGAAACTAAAGCAAATGATGTTCATTATGAAGTCGGTAAAAAAGTAAGAAAAGCTATTTCTGATATCGGTGGTACGATGCCTGAAGAGTTTCCAACACCAGAAAAAAGTTTAAAAACGTTAGAAAAAGAAAGTAAGAATAAATTAATTAGTAATAAATAAAGAAGGGATAAATATGAAACTAACTGAAAAACAGAAAGAAGAGATAGTATCTAAAGAACATGATTATGTTAATTTAGATGGTATTGAATATTTCTGTAAAATTGCTAAAAATGATTGTAATGAAATATTAGCATATAGATTAGCAAATATTGTAGGTATTAATTGTCCCCTTTATCACATTGTTAGAGTAAATAAAGACTTATATTATTTAAGTTATAGTTTTAATAATTTAGGAAGTTTTAAAAGTGGAAAAGATTTAATTGGAATAGATTACTTTTCTAATACTATATATAATTTGTGGTATGTAGTAGAAAAAGAATATCCCAAAGAATGTAAAGATTTAATATTTGATTTAGTAAAAGTATTTATTTTTGATATATTTATGCTTAATGGAGATAGACATGCTGGTAATTATGCAATTGTAGAAGAAAATGGGAAACCTAAAATTTATATATTTGATAATGAATCTATATTTGAATCTGTTTTTAGAGTTGAATTAAGTCCTAAGTATGATAAAAGAGACTTTTTAAGAAATGGTACAAGGATAATAAGAAATCCAAAAGCAACAATTGGAATGAAACAAAACATGGAACTATTAGAATATTTTTTAACAACATCATCAAATTATTTTTGCAAATTAGTAGTTGATTTTTATAATAAACTTGCTCCAGAGGTTGTATATTCTAATATTTTAGAAAAAGAAAAATCTACGGGGATTATTAATCATGATAAAGATTATAATATGGAACTTTTTAGAAGAAACTATGAATTAATTGGAGATTTATTAAAAGATAAAGGTCTCATAAAAAAGGAAGGAAGATAAAAATGAATGATTTAAAGTTAGTTATACCAGATAATAATGATAAAAAAAGTGCTCTTTTGATGCTGGAAGAAATAAAAGTAGCTGATGCAGGGTTACCTTGGCAATATTCAGGCCTTGCTAATTTGGAAGAGGCAACATCTTATGAAGATTGGGTTAAAGAAAAAGCAAATGAAAAAAATGGTATAGATTTAAGAGATGGTTATGTTCCGTGCACAACATTATTTTTAAAAAGAATGAGTGATAATAAAGTATGTGGTTCTATAAGTATTAGACATGAATTAAATGAATTTTTACTAGAATTTGGAGGCCATATTGGTTATTCAGTTACTCCGAGTGAACGTGGTAAAGGTTATGGAAAGTTACAACTTAAGATGGCTTTAGAAATTGCTAAAGATTTAGGAATAGAAAAGTGTTTAATAACTGCAGATAAAACAAATACTTTAAGTAATAAAACAATTATTTCAGAAGGTGGAGTATTAGAAAATACTGTTATGTGGAATAATGAACCATTAAATAGGTATTGGATTAATTTAAAATAATTGGTATAATAAATAAAGAAAGGAAATAAATTATGGAAGAAAATAAAAATTTTGAAGAATCTTTACAAGAATTAGAAACAATTGTAAAAGAATTAGAAAGTGGTAATGTTAATTTAGATGATGCAATTAATAAATATACAGAAGCTATGAAATTAGCTAAATATTGTGGAGAAAAATTAAATGATGCCACTAAAAAAGTTAATAAAATATTAACTGAAGATAATGAATTAAAAGAATTTAATGCAGAATAAGGTGAGAATATGGAAGTAAAAGATATAACAAATAGAGATATTGATTTTGCTAAATGGTATACTGATGTATGTAAAAAAGCTGATTTAGTAGATTATTCAAGTGTAAAGGGAAGTATGATAATTAGACCACTTGGATATGCAATATGGGAAGAAATACAAAAGAATATGGATAGAATGTTTAAAGAAACTGGACATGAAAATGTGCAAATGCCAATGTTTATTCCAGAATCTTTGTTAAATGTTGAAAAAGAACATGTTAAAGGATTTGCTCCGGAAGTCGCTTGGGTTACATATGGAGGACAAGAAAAACTTGAAGAAAGAATGTGTGTTAGACCAACTAGTGAAGTATTATTCTGTGACCATTATAAAAAAATAATAAATACTTATAGAGATTTACCTATTCTTTATAATCAATGGTGTACAATAGTAAGATGGGAAAAAACAACAAGACCTTTTCTTAGAAGTCGTGAGATATTATGGCAAGAAGGTCATACAATGCATAGAACTGCCGAAGAAGCAAGAGAAGAAACTTTAAGAATGTTTAATGTTTATAAAACTTTTCAAGAAGATTTTCTAGCACTACCTGTTATTACTGGTAAGAAAACTGAAAAAGAAAAGTTTGCTGGAGCTGAAGAAACTTATACTTTGGAAGCTATGATGTATAATGGTTACGCTCTTCAAAATGGTACAAGTCATTATTTTGGTAATCATTTTGCTAAAGCGTTTGGTATTAAATTTACGGATAGTGATAATACACTTAAAACTCCATATCAAACTAGTTGGGGAGTTTCAACTAGAATGATCGGAGCTATAATTATGACTCACGGAGATGACCATGGATTAGTTTTACCTCCGATGATTGCACCTTTTAAAGTTATAATAATACCTATCGGGGAAGTTTCAGAAAAACTTGATGAATTAAAAAATACTTTAAAAGAAAATGACATTACTTTTAAAGTTGATGAAACCAATAAAACTCCAGGATTTAAATTTGCTGAAGCTGAAGTAAAAGGATATCCAATTAGAATTGAACTTGGTAAAAGAGATTTAGAAAATAATCATGTTACTTTAGTTAGAAGAGATACTTTAGAAAAAATAGTTGTTCCTTTTGAAGAAATTTTACCTAAAGTTGAGGAATTACTTGTAACAATTCAAAGTGATATGTTCAAACGTGCTAAAGCAAGAAGAGATAGCATGATTTATGATGCTAAAACTTATGATGAGTTAAGAGAAATAGCTACAACAAAAGATGGAGGATTTATTAAAATCAATTGGTGTGGTAATGAATCTTGTGAAAATAAAATTAAAGATGATTTTGGCATTAAATCTAGATGTTTAATTAATGATGAAGAAGTAACTGGACCATGTACTGTATGTGGTGAAAAGGCAACAACTAGATTATATATTGGAAGACAATATTAATTTTAAAAAGTTCTATATTTTATACTAGTGGAATTGGTACAAGTAGTGACCCAATAAGAGTTAGTTAATTATAAAATAAAGTGCAATAGTTAAGCACTTTTTTTCTTGTATACTAGGAAAGTCATCCAAAATTTGCAAAATAAAACCTTGATATATGGCCGAACATATGATATAATTTAATCATCCAAGGGGGATGGTTTAATGAACACTTATAAAGCATATAAATTAAGAATTTATCCTACTGATTCACAAAGAGAATTAATTGAAAAAA
>OGRY01002115.1_pt1 | contig 13202 bp, 8 predicted proteins | sample 1553551 | NCBI WGS metagenome assembly OGRY01 (sample SAMEA2580101, study PRJEB22360) | human gut metagenome | biome: human gut; feature: human-associated habitat; material: faeces | place: Denmark | collected 2008/2010
CTATACAAAAGGATATGTGGTCGATTATGTGAAATTTAACTTTGGACCGAAATGGCTGAGAGGGATTATATTTAATATTTCAGATTTTTGTATTTTTATAGGTGCATTTTTATCCGTTGTGGCTTTCAGTTTCATTCTGTCAATTTCCTCGGCTTGAGCAGAATTGCTGTCCTGAATTGATTGTTCTATGAACTCATCAAGAGGTACAAGTCTGTCCATTTTGCCGGGAGAATGACTTTTTAGCCAACAAGCGTGTTTTCTGCCTGATTCTTCATAATCTGCTACAGGATATGACAGAATTTTCAAGCACTCATCATTTGTAAGTTGTTTCCCGCTTTCTGTAATACCGCAAAGGAGATTGAAAACCTTTCCGGTAAGTCTTCTTCCTGCAAGAATATCTACTGTGTAGAAAGCTATCTTGCACGGCTCTGCAACACCTTCAATAGTTAGTTTTCCTGTATCGCTGCACTCAACATTATTGATTATGCCTTTTGCAAGCGGAGAAATAAGAGCGATTTTCTTAAACTCTTTTAATGCTTTGTATCTTTTATTTTGTCCTCCGGTCCAATAGTAGAAAAGGAACGGAAGCTCTGTATAATCTGTTGCCTTTACGGTTTTATCTTCTTCGTTTATAACAAAATAGCAATCCGTATGTTTCTCGTTGTATTCTTTGAAGAAGTATTTTACAAGCTCCCACAAATCCGAATTGACTTTCTCAATTCTTTCGTCTGCATACTTCGGTGTGATTTTAACCTTTTTTGCAAGCTCACTTGTAAAGGTGGTAAACAGAACTTGTTCAGCTGATTCTACATCCCGTCTGTTTTCTTCTTCATACTGTGAGAGTGTTTCTTCGTATTCTGCATCTATCTGTGCTTTTGTTCGTGTTTGGAACTCTTTTAGGGTTTTGATAATATCATCTGTAAAACCTCCCAAGATTGCATCCGTCTGGCCAAACACGCCATCCGCCACAAGCATTCGCTTATTAACAAGCTCAAGCTTTCTGACATCAGCCATATTGCTTTTATTTAGGAAGTTCAGAACGATAACATCATTCTGCTGATTAAGTCTGTGGCAACGGTCAATTCGTTGTTCCATTTTCAAAGTGTTATAGAGTAAATCATAGTTTATAACAAGCGAAGCTTCTTCAAGGTTAAAACCTCTTGCACCGTTGTCGGTGGATATAATAATCTCTCCGTCTGTCTTAAACCCGGATATTTCTCTGTAATCCTTTGAACCATTGTAAATGTATGTTTTATAGATATCTTTCAAGGCATCATACAAATACTGTTGTGTTTCTCTTTTTTCGGTGAATATAACTGCTTTTTTATTTGCTCCGGCTTTCTTTAGCAGCTTGAAGCATTGTTCCAAAGACTTTACAAGCAATTTCAGTTTTTCATCTGTTTCTATATCATCACAAGCCGTAAGCATTGCCTTAAATTCGTCAAGTTCTTGCTCACCGCCGTTTGTTTTCTCAAGTCGCTTTATAATTCCTTCAATAGCTTTCCTTATTGCCGGAGTTGACGAACCTTGCAGGTCAAACAGCATAAGTGCAAGATCGTATGGCTTCATTTCGGGGAAGGCTATCTTTTGAGGTTTATCTATATATGCTTTTATTAGGTCATATAGTTTTTGCTCTTTGTTTGATTGCTCAAATTCGCAAGTGACAACTTTTCTTTCAGGAATTTTTGCATAATGTCTTGCCTGACTTCTGAGTGTTCTGAAACAATACTTGCTCACAAGTTCTGCAAGTTCAGGATAATTTTCAGGCTTCCTGAAATATCTTGACATATACTCTTGCTCAGAAGGGAGTATGCTTTCATCTATGAAATACATAAGTCCGTATAAATCAAGAATATTCTTTTCGATTGGTGTTCCTGTTAAGAGTAGTTTAAATGAGTCTTTCGCAATTCTCTTTAGAATTTTTGCTTGCTTGTTATCATCCTTATGAACTGAGGATAACAGACTCGCTTCTTCAAATACGGTTAAATCCCATGCAGTCTTTTCGATTAGTTCACTATACTGTGATGCGAAATCGTATGTGGTTAGAACTACTGCATCCTGCTCGAATGTTTCGCTATTTGTTTTTAGTTGTTCTGCATTTGCGATTGTGATGAACGGAATGGAATACTTGTTTTCAATAAGCTTTTCCCATTGAATGAGCAAATCACTATTGGGAACTACAATTAAGATTCTTGTTTTTCCTTCATACCATTTCTGCGTAACAACAAGCATAGCTTCAGTTGACTTTCCAAGCCCACTTTCATCCATCAAAACTACACCCTTTGTATACGGTGAGCGTGTTGCAAAAAGTGCTGCGCCGACCTGATAAGGATACACCTTTATATCTGATGAGGCAAAAGTCGGTATGAATTTATCGTCATCCTGCAAGCTATCAAGTATTCTTGCTGTGTAGTATGCATGAAACGGTGTTGCGGTCATAAGAATCTCCTTTCTGTAATTTTATCAGAATAACTGTACTAAAAACAGTACACCTTATTCTTCAACAAGCTCCATAATGTCATCCAGGTTGCAATCAAGTGCCTTACAAATTTTGACCAAAGTATCGGTCGTTACGCTTTCTCCTTTACTCATTTTAGAAATGGTAAAAGTGCTTATATCAGCTTTTTCTGCAAGTTCTTTTTTCAGCATATCCTTGTCAATTAAAAGCTTCCAAAGCTTTTTGTATGATACAGCCATCTCAGTCACCTCTTCTAATTAAAATATGACAATATATATTATAACACTTTATCCTCAACTTTACAATAGTTTGTGTAAAATTTGTTTAGGAAATTCAAAAATAAATTTAGCAAAAACTAAATTGTTAGAAAGAGAAAGCTGAATTGTAATTCAAGAAGTCGCATTTGTAAAACGAAATGCGACTTTTGTAATTGAAACGCAAGTTTGTAATCTGAAATGCACGATTTGTAAGTAAAATGCAAGTTTTGTAAACGAAATGCACGATTTGTAAGCGAAATGCAATACATATTTTCTCAAAAACCAGTTATTTTTGCATGCCAATATGGGATAGTTGCTTTGGAAAAAAATTTGTAACCCAAAATGCTACCCCTGTATCCCACCTAATATTGAGCGTATCCACCGTATCATTTTAATTATCTTTTAAGTAATTTCGGGTTAATAATAACCTGATTTTTTTCTACCTGTTTGTATCCCAACTTTTCAAAAAGTTCAGAACCGTAATAGAACTCAAATGCTTCAAATGGAGTTTTGTTCCCAAGCTTTAGTCTGCTATATGAGTTAATGTGATTCATCATAACATCAACATTTTCCTGAGTTAAATCATCAAAGGTAACACCTTTAGGCAATACTCTACGGATAAGCTCATGATTTACCTCAATAGAGCCTTTCTGATGTGGGCATCCTGCATCGCAATAATATATGCTTGTTCTGCGGATTCCGTCTTTGGTAAATTCTATCATTCTTGGATTTGAAAATTCCGAACCCCTGTCGGTAAGTATGACCGGGAAAATCTTTTCAAACAGTTTTCTGCCTAACTTTACATATAGCATTTCAAATATATCAATAACCGACTGAGAAGTGTTAAAATCTCTCAAAAATCCCATCATAAAGCTCGTATGAGGAAAATGTATAGTTAACAACACTTTGCCGCCTACAGTGCCTATTACAGAGTCCATTTGTGCAGGGTGAATATCTGTCTTTTTGTTCAATAGCTTTTGATATTCTTCATAGCTTCTGCCGATATAACAACCTCTGTCAACCTTAAATTCCTTCTTTTTTCTACGCGGTCTGTATCGCACCTTTCTTGGAAGGTCTATATTTCTCGCATCAAAGAAGCCTGCATCAATGTAATTATACAAGGTCTTTTCGCTGCACATCAGGGTGTCGGCATTGTTGCAGAAAATCTGATGGATTGACTGACCATTAAGAATCAACGGTGTTACAAAGGCATTTAACCTTGCTATTTCTGCTTCATCACACAAAGCACCTTTACGAGAGCTTGAGATTTCCTGTTCAGCCATAATATTCGCCTGAACTGCACTGTAAATGGTTTTCTCAAGAGTGCATTTGTTTCTTTCTTCACATCCGTTACAAACATACGGAGGTTTAATTCTTACAATACAAACCTGCTCCGCAAATTCAGGGCAGTAGTCATTACAATGTCCGCAGGTTCGACACAGCTTGCATGAGGTTTTAACGCACTTTTCTCCACACACCATACCCATTTTGCAGGTTTCTTTATGCATACAAGCATTGAAACCGAAACCACTGTAACCGCTTTTTTCAATAACAGAATGCCTTCTGATTTCTCTTGAAATAGTAGAACGGTCTTTGTTGATTTTCTTTGCGATTTCTCCAAAAGAGCATCTTTGAAATATCATACTCTCAATTTCTAATCTTTCTTCAAAAGTAATATATCCAGACATAAATGTCACATTCCTTTCCAACTCGATTTTGGTGAATACATATATACAACACACGAAAATACAAGCAAGTGGGAACTCGCATTTCCTGTTGTAAACAAGATTAGATTGATAAAAAAACAAACGGAAACGAGATTGAAATCATTCAACTTCATTTCCGTTTTGATTTAATTATTTCTGCTGAATTATAAATTGAGAAAAGATTCATTTTATCGTAATCAATATATCGTTAGATACGCCAAAGGCACTCCGATTGGAGTGCCCTTGTTTAGTTTTGTGGTTCTATTTAATTCGCTTTAATAAATCTTTCAAGAATAGCTGCGGCTTCTGCTCTTGTAGCATTGTCAAGAGGATTCAAGGCGGATTCTGTTTTACCCTTGATAAGTCCTGAGCCTACTGCGTACTGCATAGCGCCGATTGCATATTCTGATACGTGATGAACGTCGTCATAAGAAAGAATGTTTGTATTCTCACCGACTGATACATCGTGTCCCTTGAAATCAGCGTAGCGGTGCATAATAGCCGCAATCTGCTCACGGGTGATGCTCACGTTTGGTTCAAAGGTTGTAGCGGATGTACCGTTTACAATTCCGTTTGCCTTTGCCCAAGCAACTGCCTTTTCGTAGTAGCTGCCATTTTCAACATCTACAAAAGATTTATCATTTGTGATTTCCGGTTCGCCTTCAGCTCTGTAAAGAACTGTTACAAGCATTGCTCTTGTAAGGTCAACATCCGGTGAGAAGTGATTTTCACTCGTTCCGTTCATAAGACCAAGGATATGAACAAAGTCAACCGACTTTTCAGACCAATGATCTACGTGGTGAACATCAACAAACTCTTTCTTGTTGCCACTCATAACAGATACAGTTGCGTTTCCGTCTGTTGTAACAGCAACACCGTTATCGTTTGTTTCAATCTCTGTAATGTAGGTGTTATTTCCGTTTTCATCGGTTACAACAACCATCTGTACCTTTTCGGTATCAGGAACAGGTATTGTTACCTCTGACTTTCCGTCAGCCTTAACCTCTGAGGTAGTTTCGCCGTCCGTGGTTGTTTCTGTCTTAACTTCTGTACCATCTTTGCGAACTTCCTCGGTTGTCGTGCTGCCGTCAGCTTTTTCGGTTGTAACAGTCTTTGTACCGTCTGTATCTTTTTCAGTTGTAACGGTAGTTCCGTCTGCTTTTTCTTCTGTAACCTTTTCGCTGCCGTCCTTGTTCTTTTCGGTAGTTGTAGAGGTTCCGTCAGACTTTTCAACCGTTGTTACAGTATTACCGTCTTTGTCCTTTTCAGTGGTGGTTACTGTACCGTCTTTCTTGGTTTCAACTGTTGTAGTTGAGCCATCGGTATTGGTGGTAACCTCTTTCTTTGTACCTGTTGTCTTATTCTCTGTTACCTTTGTTGTAGAGCCATCTTCATTCTTTGTAGTAGTGGTTGTTGTGTTGGAAGAACCACCACCGCCGAAAGAAGGTCTGCTGCCTGTCTTCTCATAAGCAACCGTTACAATATTTGAGTTTTCATCATTGGTTACAGTTTTTGCACCTTCTACAGTATAGCCATTTGTTGCAACACCTGCTACGGTGTGGTTTTCATCAGGCGTAATTGTAACTGTAGCTGTGTACTCGGTGTTATAACCAAATTTATCCGTAACCTCCGGCGACCAAGTGACTGTCGCCGTATAACAGCTACCTGTAATTTCAGTCTGCGGTGTAGCATTTTTTACAGGTGCAGTAAGCGAAATTGCATTGTCGATTGTTTTCTTTGCAATTGAAACCGTGTATTCACCAACAACAATATTATTGTGGAATTGATCACCCGCAATAATGCATGTAACTGTGTATTCGCCGGCAGCTTTTCTCGTTGGAACCTCTGCTGTTGCCTCTGTTCCGCCGATATAATACTTCATTGTTCCGCCCTCTGCCGTTCCCGGAATCAACAATTCCTGTTCAGCGCCGTTATATACAAGATCTGTTTTTACGGTCGGCTCTGTATAAATCGGATCATATTTCGCCAAAGCGATATTTACGGACTCAATATTTTCTTCCTTGATATTCACAATATCACCATAGCAGATGCCTTCAAAACTTCCGTGTTCAGCAATAATAGATTTCATCGCATCATAATCAAACGTAAGTTTAATTCTGTTTTCAACTGCATCAATTGTAACAAATCCGGTATCTTTAAAAACAGCAAGTGCGTTACCAAGTGCATTTTCGGAATCCTCAACAGAAGGCACAAAACCGAATGCATTGGTTTCAAGGAATTCATCGTCTATATTGATAAAATTCTCACCCTCAAGGAAAACAACGAATGGTTTGTCTTTGAAAACCGTAAATGTATCGGTTGCTGCATCGTATGCGGAACTTGTTGCGTCAATGGCTATACCCGTAATTTTCGGGATTAATTTCGTCCACTGTGCGTAAATTGTTGTATCTTGTTCAAATACAGTGTCAGTTGTGATTTCATTGCCACCGATTTGCGCATCAAACCAACCGTTAAAGGCATATCCCACTCTTTCCGGTGTCGGCAGTGATGTAAGCTTTCTATAATCTGTGTCCAGTGTCACAGAAGCAGTATCCGCACCGTTCGAATCTAAGGTGATGCTGTATTTTCTCGGCTTAACATTCAATTCAAGATACGTTGGCGCATCCGGCGAACCGGTAATCTCAGCCCGAATCTTAACAATATCCGCTGTCATGTCTTGCATAGCAAAGCTATCTAATGTTTCATCCAATGTTGCCTTGTTCAGAGGAGCAGATGCTTTGGTATCCTCCGTAGCTATGTTGTAAAAGCCCAAATGATTGCCAGCGGAATTTTCCAGAGCTACATAGATTTTCTGCCCGATCAAATCCTGACCGTTAATCACTAAATTGAGCGTATGCTGCGAATCATAATAGAAGGTATTTGTCTCTGCATCGTAAGCTTCATTGTCGGAATCGAAGACGATTTCTTCAATAACAGGCGATATCTCTTCAAACGTAATCAGAACCACGCCGTCAGCGCTCTCTGCACCATTGACGGTTACATTGCCGTCGCTGCCGATAAATACATGAATATCTGCCGGCTTTGCATATCCCCACGGGACATCCTTAATACGAACGGTGTAGTCTTCATCTGCTGGGAAGCCCTCAAGCTTCCACTTTCTATCAGTAAATTCAGCCAAAGTCCGTGCAGCCACAATTTCCTCGTCCGAGTTCCAAATCTGAACTGTTATATCCCCTCGCGTTTCCACATCAAACGTATGCTCCGCTTTGATGGTGAACCCTATTGGCACAAATCCGGCCAGAAGCACGCCATCCTCGGTTACCATACCGGCGGTAACAAGCTCGCCTTTTTTATTAATTCTGAATGTCACATCATTGAATTTTGTAAATCCGTTTGGCGCTGTTTCAGCGTGGAGTGTAAACGCTTCGTCTACATTCAGACCTTTAATCTCTTGATAACCACCATGGGAAACCCATTCTTCCACAAGATTGCCGCGATCATCAATAATCTGAAGCGTAGCGTCTGCCAACGCAGAGCCGTCCTCCATATCCACAGCAGAGATACGAACCTTCGATATTTCATGCTTGATCAGCAGAACTGTATTGTCGTTTACATCTGTGTCTGTTGTACCGCTATAGCTAATTCTGCCTTTCTCATCGATGCTGAAGGTGGTGTCTGCCGGAACGATGTACCCCGCAGGTGGCCGGGCCACATGCAGCGTATATGTTTCATTCATCGTCAGACCTTCAACGAAACGTGGCTCCTGAAAAGAAACCCATTCTTCCACAATATAGCCGTCCTCATTGATAATCTGAATTGTTGCACCTTCGAGTACTTCGTCTCCATCCATATCTGTAGCGGAAATGTGGGCCTTCGTCTTATTAAACGCAACCAATAAAATCACATTGCCGTCATCATCCGTTGTCGTTGTACCGCCATACTCGATTCTGCCCGATTCATATAGAACGAAGTTGGCATCATCCGGAACGGTATATCCGTCAGGTGGCAAGAAAACACGCAGTGTGTATGTTTGATTGCTTCTCAGACCTTCAACGAAATGCGGTTCATTGCGGGAAATCCATTCTTCTACAACATCGCCACTATCGTCGATAATCCGGAGTATTGCACCTTCGAGCGCAGCGTAGCTGGCAACATCCACAGCGGAAATGCGCACGCTCTGCGGAGGTGTATATGTATTTGTGATAATCAGTTCATCTTCGCCGTCGTAGGTAACCGTAGCGTACAGCTTGTTGTCTTCACCCTTGGTTACATCTACGACAACCTCGTGCGCTGACGTATCATAGGACATACCCGGAACGGCGCCTTGCACCTCTCTGATTGTGTATACATAGGTACCCATTTCGTCGTAAATAATCGCTTCAAATCTTGCAGACGGCATATCTTTCGTTGCCACCGCCGAAGTGTTTTCAGGCATAGGTGCGCCTGCGGTTACCGCCTGAAGGTTAAAGGTAAAGCTACTTTCCGCATCCCAGTTATTGATTTCCTTAACCACTTCAAATTGAACCTCAGCCGGTGTAGGTGGAACCTCAACAAAGGTTGCATACACGGTCACAAAGCTTGCCGGCATCGTGAAAGTGCTGTTTGTTACAGGTACATCCTCGCCGCTTTCATCTTCAACCCTCAGAGTGCCCGGCGCGTAGCCTTCTGCAGGCGTGAGCGTAATCGTAACGGTTTCGCCCTCAGCCGCTTCTGTCTTATCGGATGTAACCGGGCCCTTTGAGTTCGATGCAATCCTTATGTCGTAAGTTTCGGGCCCACAGGTAACTGTAAGCTCTCTGGTAGCACTAGCATACGCCCACTTGCTTGCTTCTTCATCCCATCTTAACTGCACAGTTATGTAATTTGGAATATATCCTTCAGCTCTGTGTCCCGGCAGCTTATCTTCCAGATATTTTCCTACATTGTAGGTAATCTCGCAAAGTCTGGTAGTCGCATTAATATCCCCTACGATAACGTATGCGCTGTCAAAATAAGGCACAGTAATACTGTGCGACTCATCTGCCTCGCAAACAAGCTTGAACGGAGCATTTTCGTCCGCCTTAAAATCATCGATGCTGTCCGGCTTGCACGGAGATACGCCTACCACTTGTATCTTTTTATCAGAAGTTATATTGGTGATGGTATATACCCCGTTTTCGTCAGGTGTCAGCGCGGTCAACGCTGATGCATCGTCCTCTCTGTTGCCCGCCTTGACAGCGAATTCTGCGGTCTTTTCATAACCGTCCGTTATCTCTACAGTAAAAGCGTAGCTGTCGCCATGCTTTATAGGTAAAACCGTATCCGCTGTTCTGTTTATAGTATAGCCTGCGTATACGGATCTCGTTACGGAATACACCTGCGCAAATGTTGCCGTAACCACTACTTCAGCTGCAGGCATCAGGAATGTGTACTTGTTATCGGTAACATTTTCTGTTACATCCTCGCCGTCTACCGTGAGCGTTTTCAAAGCGTAACCCTCATTCGGTGTAATCGTCAGCGTAACCGTGTCGCCCTCTTCAGCTTCGGAAACGTCTGCTTCGACTGTGCCGTTTTCAATGCTGTCCGAGATAGTAACAGTGTAAGTTGTGGGTGTTTCCGGTGTAGAAGAACCGCTTGGCGTCAAACCGCAGAAAGAAACACCGTTTTGCGAATATAGCATAATATCACTGAGCGTGGAGTTGCTTTCCGGCTCAGTTGTTCCGTGATAATATATGGTGCTCAGACCATCACAGTTTCTGAAAACATTACTGCCAACGGCAGTGACGTTGCCCATAAAAGTCAAGGTGGTCAGAGAGCTACAGCCTTGGAAAGCTAAATTGCCGATGGCTGTAATGTCTCCCTTAACAGTCAGTGTCTCAAGGCTGGAGCAACCTCGGAAAGCAGTTGCTTCAATGGATGTTACGCCTTCTTCGATGACGACGTTGGAATATATTTCAGTTATCCACATCCCACTGGTCAATGCTCCGTTACCGAAGATGGTCGTTGTTCCGTTTTCGTCGTCATTTTTGTAGTACAGCTCGCCTATCACACCGTCATATTCCGGCTCCGCCGCACTTGCCGTAAGCGTAAAGCCCGGCATAATGGTCATCAGCATAACAAATGCCACAAACCACGCTGTTAATTTTCGAAACTTTTTCATAAAATCATCCGTCCCTTCTTTAAATGTGCAATGTGCAATTATTACTCATTTCTCATTTTCACGCTTTTTGTTATCGATATTAAAAGTGCAATAATTTCTTTAATATCATTTTCAATACTGTCAAACTCGCCTTTGGTTAAATATTCTGTTTTAAAAAGCAATTTTAACCAGTATTGCGTTTCATTAGCTTCTTTCAGGGCGATATACATCTTTGCATTAAAGTCCGATTTACTTTGCCCCATTTGCACTTCTGAAACATTCGCACCAATGGAGGTCCCACTCCTCAAAAGCTATTTTGACAACACAAACTCTTTCTTCTCCGTTGCCAGATACTTATACAAATTAACAATCCTCACCGCAAAATCAAAACTCTTTACTTCAATTACATTCTCTTTCATTTCAAATTTCCCATTTATCATTTAATCAAGTCTTTTCACAAAATTGCCAAACATATCCGTGGCAATTTTCACACAGTCGAGGGAAATGACTTTTTTGATGGTTTTTTTGCGGTCGCTTTCAGGAATGTTATATATTTTCATCATTGAATCCAAAAACAAACTGATTTTATCGTTCAACGTAAAATATCTGTTTTTCGGAGCTGTAAATGCTGCAAGCTCAATTCCGCCCGTGACATTTTCCACTCTCCTGAAATCTTCCTCCGTCCAATCGGGCAGTTTACTTTTCAGCAGATGATAGTTTTTCTTTGCAGCCCAATCCTTTATATAATCAAAGGTTGCAGGATGGCTGTATGCCGAATAGTACAAATCATACGCCTTGTCATCTGTTTCACACAAGGCAATCTGTACGGCAATCTCTATTGCATAAGAAAAAAGACTATCATTTGACTTTGCCTCAGAATCGTCAATAACGTCCAAGTGAAAATCCATAAGCTCCTCGATAAGAACACGGAGCATATCTTCTTTAACCTTATAATGATATGTTATAGTTCCAAGCCCGATTCCCGATTCCTCTGCAATCTGCCTGTGAGTTGTTTTTGAAAAACCCTGTGTTAAAAACAGCTTTGTTGCACTTCTTATAACCTTAATTTCCGTATCAGACAAGGGGGTAATCTTTCTATGTCTTTCGATAATGCTGTTCAGCATTTATAATCATCTCCTTGTTTCGTTTTAGTACAAGTACAATTATAACATAATGACATTAGAATTTCAATAGGTTTGGATAAATTTCTAAACTATCTGGGGCATTTTTTTGCAAAACAAAATGCAATACCAGTCTGTAGGTATGATTTATACACTTAAAAATATAAATCAAACAAACAAGTATTGCATTTCACTTTACAATTGAGGAATCGAAATGTGCTATAATTTATGTATTGATGTCAAACTTTAACGGTAAGGATGGGTAGATATGATAAGTTATAGACCTTTCAGAGTTCTGGTTGCGGAAAAGAATTTGGAAACAACTGCTCTTGCACAGGAATTGGGTATTTCTCCAAGTACAATGGCAAAACTCAATGCCAAAAAAGAAGAAAACGAAGCGGTTTCATTGAAAACCATCGATAAGTTGTGTAAACATTTCGGGGTTTCGATAGACCAGATAGTAGAAATAAGATAAGGAGATTGTGTCATGGCAGTTAATAATGCAAATATAGGGTTTGAAAAGCAAATCTGGGATGCAGCGTGTGTTCTCTGGGGACATATTCCTGCTGCTGAATACAGAAAGGTTATTGTTGGGTTGATATTCTTAAAATATATCTCCACAGCCTTTGAAAAGAGATATAATGAGCTCGTTGCGGAAGGCGAAGGATTTGAAGATGATATTGACGCATATATGGAAGATAACATCTTCTTCGTTCCGCCTGAAGCTCGTTGGAGTACCATCGCATCTGCGGCACATACACCTGAAATAGGTGCGGTAATTGATAACGCAATGCGTGCAATCGAAGAACAGAACCCTAAACTTAAAAATGTTCTTCCGAAGAACTACGGCAACCCAGACCTTGATAAGCGTGTATTAGGTGATGTAGTTGACCTTTTCACCAATAATATGAATATGGAAGATACAGAAGAAAGCAAAGATTTGCTTGGTCGTACCTATGAGTTCTGTATCGCAAATTTCGCAGAGTACGAGGGCGTTAAAGGCGGCGAATTCTATACACCATCCAGCATTGTTAAGACTATTGTATCTATTTTGAAGCCGTATGATAACTGTCGTGTATATGACCCTTGTTGCGGCTCTGGTGGTATGTTTGTACAGAGTGTCAAGTTCTTACAGGCTCATTCCGGAAACAGAAATAAGATTTCTGTTTATGGACAGGAAAGCAACGCAGACACATGGAAGATGGCTAAAATGAATATGGCGATTCGTGGTATTGATGCAGAATTCGGTCCGTATCACGCTGACACCTTCTTCAATGACTTGCATCCTACACTCAAAGCCGACTTTATTATGGCAAATCCGCCGTTCAACCTTTCAAACTGGGGTGCGGATAAGTTGAAGGATGATGTCCGTTGGAAATATGGTATGCCCCCTGCTGGTAATGCCAACTTTGCGTGGATACAGCATATGATACACCACCTTGCTCCTAATGGTAAGATAGGCCTTGTCCTTGCTAATGGTGCGTTGTCAACACAGAGTTCAGGCGAAGGTGAAATCAGAAAGAATATTATAGAGAGTGACCTTGTAGAAGGTATTGTTGCACTCCCTACACAATTATTTTA
>OGRY01002122.1_pt1 | contig 13165 bp, 6 predicted proteins | sample 1553551 | NCBI WGS metagenome assembly OGRY01 (sample SAMEA2580101, study PRJEB22360) | human gut metagenome | biome: human gut; feature: human-associated habitat; material: faeces | place: Denmark | collected 2008/2010
TTCGTGGACAAGGTTCTCAAAATGGTGACAACGTACTTTGGGTAGTTGACGGCGTTCCGGGTGCTCCTATTGCTTCAATGAGTGATATTGAATCTATTGTCGTATTGAAAGATGCCGCGTCTGCTGCTATTTATGGTGCGCAATCAGGTGCGGGCGGCGTTATCCTGGTTACTACCAAAAAAGCTAAAGCGGGTATTCCTACTCTTAGCTATGAAGGTACTTACGGCATTCGCCAGGCTACAAATTTGCCGGAACCGTTAAATGCCGAGGAAGAGTTGGAGATGCGTAAACGCTCTTATGCCAACGCGAATGTGACTTTACCTGACGGTTGGAATATAGAAAAGAATCCATGGATCGGTACTACCCGTACAAACTGGATGGATGAGATTTTTCGTACAGCTTTCTATCAGCGTCATAATATTGCTTTAAATGTAGGTACCGACAACTATTCCAGTCGCTTATCTTTTTCATTTGATAACGATGAAGGTGTATTGATTAATACTTATAATAAGAATTATGCAATTCGTTATAATGGCAAGTTTGATTTGAATAAGTGGGTATCTATTAGTGAGGATTTGGTATGGAAGAATACTGAGAATCGTTCAAAAGATACAAACGACGCTTATACAGGTCCTGTTTTATCTGCAATTTATATGCCGGCAAGTGCTACTGTCTATAATCCGTTGGATGGTACTTGGGGAGGTACTACTACGGAGGATCCTGAATACATAGCTAAATATGGAAGCAATTTCGCCGGTGCTCATGGTGATGCGGTCAATCCGGTACGTTTACTGAGAGCTGAAAACCGTTTTAATAGAACCAGCGATGTGTGGAGCACTACCAGTTTGCAGATAGCCAATATAATACAGGGCTTGAAGTTTACCAGCCGTTTTACTTATAATCTGAAAACCAATAATTATAAGAACTTCCGTCCCATTCAAGATGAACCGGGTAAACCTAATAATTCAAATAGCCTGGATGTAACCAACTACCGTACAGATGCTTGGAAAACGGAGAATACTCTAACTTATGATAATAGTTTCGGAAACCATACAGTTGGTGCCTTATTCTCTACTACAGCCGACCATTATAATGTACGCGGACTGAAAGTAAATGGTAAGAATTTTGCTGATGAAAGTCCGTATCTGCAGTATCTGGCATATGCAGGAACTACTTCTGCTACAGATTATTTGACAGGGCCTGATGCCAACGTTTCATTAGTAGCTCGTCTCGCTTACTCTTATGATGATCGTTATTTTGTGACGGCATCTTGGCGTCGTGACTATGCCGGTCGTTTACCGAAAGAGAATAACTTTGGTGATTTCCCCGCAGCTACCTTAGCTTGGAAGATTTCTAATGAAAAGTTCTTTAAAAAGAGTGATTTCATCGGTATGTTGAAGTTGCGCGCTTCTTGGGGGCGTGTAGGTAATTTGGGTTCTATTGACTATAATTACAAGTCACTCTTATTAGGAACATCATACTGGCAAGAACAAGCTCAATATGGTGTGATAAATAATGCAACCTGGAATAATTTTGTATATAATTCCACTGCAATGAATAGGAACTTGACATGGGAGACTTCTGAACAGTGGGATTTAGGTTTAGATGTTGAACTGTTCAAAAATCGTTTGGCATTGTCTTTTGATTACTTTGATAAACGTACCTTTAACTTGATTCAGAAGCAAACAATGAATTGGCCAAGTTCTATCGGATTGGACCCGTTGTTGATTAATCAAGGTGAGATTCGTAATCGTGGTATTGAAATACAGGCTAACTGGAACGATCGCGTTAATAAGGATTTTTCCTACTTCGTGTCGGGTAATTTTTCATATCTGAAGAATTGTGTGTCAGATATTGGCGTAAAGAATGCTGATGGTAGCCCCGGCGTATGGACAGATAGTGATTCTAAATTCCGTAACATACCTTATACTCGCCAGACTGCCGAGGGAGAGCCTTTGAACTCTTACTATCTGATTAAGACTGACGGTATTTTTCAAAGTGATGCGGAAGCGGCCGCTTATGTGGATAAGAATGGAAAACGTATCCAACCGAATGCCGTAGCCGGTGATTTGAAGTTTATTGATTATAATAACGATGGTAAGATTGACGATAAGGACCGCCAATATTGTGGAAGCGCTACTCCAAAAATAACGTATTCATTTTCATTTGGCGCTACTTACAAGAAATTCTCTTTTAGTGCTATGTTCCAGGGAGTAGGGGGGGCTCAGGCATTTTATGCTGCTAAATCTGTAATTCTGAGTGATGCGGATGGTAATTTCAACCGCGTAAAAGATATTTTGAATGCGTGGAGTCCTACTAATACATCTTCTAATATTCCCAGACTTTCGATGAATGACCCGAACTCCAATTTCTCTACGGCTTCTGACTGGTATCTGGAAAGTGCTTCTTACTTGCGTCTTAAGAATTTGACTTTATCTTATGATTTGACCGATGTTCTTCAAAAATGGTCACATCTAAGGGAACGTAACAGTCGTATGTCTGTTTTTTTCAGTGGTGAGAACCTTTTTACGATTACTGATTATTCCGGTATGGATCCGGAGTGCGGAGGATGGGATGCTATGAAGTATCCTGTATCCAGAGTATTTTCTTTTGGTGTTAAACTAACTTATTAATAAAAACAGTTATGAAAAAATATATACCATTATTGGCGTTATCGGCACTAACCTTTTGCTCTTGCTCTGGCTTTTTAAATGTGCAGCCGGAAGGTAATCCTGCCACTACATCCTATTTTTTGAATGATGAACAAGCGATTGATGCCATTGACGGACTTTATGCTCCTATTCATCAGGAAAAAGGCTTTGGACGTGAGTTGTTTTGGGAACAAGGTGCTGCTTGTGATATAGTATGGGCTAAATCACGTGGCTTCAACTCATTGGCCACCTTTAACTATAACGGTGATGAAAGTCCTATCAGTGGTGGATTTGATTTATTCTATCAGAATATGGCTCGTTCCAACTGGATTATCAAGCAGTTGCTTGCCAAAGAAAAAAAAGGTGGATTAAGCGATGTAGAACATCGGAGTTTGGGTGAAGCTTTCTTTATGCGTGGCATGGCTCATTTTTGGATTGCTTACCGTTATGGAACGAAAGCCCAAGGTGTACCTTTTGTGCGCTATGAAGATTTTGAGGGCGATTATGATAATTCCATACCTCCACAGCAGGCTTCTGTAATAGACAATTATAAGTTTATTATAGAGGATATGGATAATGCCATTTCTTATTTGCCGAAATTCGAAGAATATTCAGATGATGATAAGGGACGTGCTCACAAAGCTGCCGCTGTAGCCTATAAAGCTAAGGTATATGCCTATTGGGCTACATGGGATGAAACTCAATGGAACAATGTAATTGCTATGGTTAATTCTCTGGAAACTGATTATGGACGTGGTTTGGCTGATACTTTTGCCGAAGTGTTCTCTTCGGAGTTTACGGATTTTTGGAATAAGGAATATATTTGGTCTATTCCTTCCAATGGTGGCTCTACAGGCGGCGGTGTTGAATTCCCCGGAGTGATTTTGGAAGATAAAGCTTGGGGTGTGTATAATGGCTGGGGCCACATAAAGCCTTCTTACGATATTTATGAAGAAATGGCAAAAGACGGTGCTGGTAATGATCGTCTGGTGCGTTCTATTTTGGAATATAATCAAGAGTTCGAATTTTTTGGTGAGAAACGTAAATTCTATACTGATACAAACTTGGATGTAGGTTTCCAGATTAATAAATATATGGACCCGTTCAAACATAAGGATGCCGATACTAAAGGATACGTTAACACAAATGGCAACTGGCCCACTGCTCGTGTAAATTTCCCATTGATTCGTTTTGCGGAAATGCTGCTGTTCCGTGCCGAAGCCTATTTAATGACAGATCAACCTGGTAAAGCGAAAGAAGATTTGAATCGTATCCGCAGACGCTCTAATTTGAAAGAGTTAATAGATATGCCTACTATGGCGGATTTATATCATGAACGACGTTGTGAGTTGGCTTTTGAATATACTGACCATCTGTTTGATTTGAAACGTTGGCATCGCTCGTCAAATGTTGTAATCAAAGAATTGGCTGCAAAAGAATTGAATGCCCATCCTCGTATCCGTAAGTATGCGGACCGTTCTAATCCGGAGTCAACTTTTACAATAGAGCCATATGCCGACTATCTGAATAAGACTCCTTATCAAGATTATATGATGGTATTTCCTTATCCGGCTGAACAAATTACTAAATCAAACGGTAAGTTGATACAAAATGACGGTTATTAGCTAATTTGAAACATCTAACTTGATGAAACAGAATACTTTTATATATGCAGCTATTGCGTTTTTTGTTTGTAGCTCTTGTACATCCGGTAAATATTCTCCTGTTGACTATGTAGATCCCTTTATTGGTACAGGTTTTCACGGTCATACGTATCCGGGGGCAACTGTTCCTTTCGGTGCGGTACAATTGAGTCCTGATACCCGTGCGGGAAATTGGGATGCCTGTGCGGGATATCACTATGATGATACAACTCTAAAAGGCTTTTCGCATACACATCTAAGCGGAACCGGATGTATTGATTTGGGTGACATTTTGTTTCGTCCTACAACTCTAAAACCGGATCTGACCGCCGAAAGCATTTGCCGACCGGCTAATTTCTCACATAAAGATGAAAGGGCGTCGGCGGGGTATTATTCGGTGATATTGAAAGATGAAGGGATAAAAGCGGAATTGACCGCAACAACTCATACCGGAATGCACCGTTATACATTCCCTTCCGGAAAACCCGTTACTATTATTGTCGATTTGGCTCATTTACTTGACAATGAATATATCTATGAAGCGGAATTGGAACGGACAACATCTAATGAGATTGTGGGAATGCGTAGAACCAGAGGTTGGACAGATAATCAATATGTTTATTTTGCAGCCCAGTTCTCAGAACCTTTTCAAACTGTTGAGTTTGTACAGGATAAGAAGATAGTTTCCGCCGAAACCAAACAGGTGGGTACTGACTTGCAAGCGATTCTGACATTCGCTGACAAAGATGGAGAACCTATAATCGCCAAAGTAGGATTGTCATTGGTAAGCGTGGACAATGCGCGTAAAAATTTGGCGGAGGAAGTGAAAGACTTCAATTTTGATGCTGTGTGTGCTGCCGCCCGGAATGACTGGGAACAAGCGCTTTCATCTATTACTGTCGAGGGAGGCGGTACAGACGATTTGAAAAATTTCTATACTGCCATTTATCATGCTATGGTTGTTCCTAATGTAGTGAGTGATGTCAACGGTGAATATCGGCGGCATAATATGCAGATAGGACAATTGCCAAAAGGGAAAATGCAATACTCCACTTTCTCTCTTTGGGACACTTTCCGTGCATGGAATCCTTTGATGACGTTGATTGATACTGCATTAGTCAATAATATGGTGAACTCTTATCTGGATATTTACGATGCTTCCGGAGAACTTCCTATTTGGCCGCTTTCTGCCGCAGAGACGGGAACAATGATAGGATACCATTCGGTGTCTGTTATTGCTGACGCTTATTTGAAGGGGATTAGAGGATTTGATGCGGAAAAGGCATTGGATGCAATGAAGGTTTCCTCTGAAAAGAATAAAAAAGGAGCGGATTACTATATAAAATATGGATTTATCCCTTCGAACATAAAGAAAGAATCTATATCTTGCTTGCTGGAATTTGCTTATGATGATTGGTGCATAGCGCGTATGGCTCAAGAAATGGGAAAAGAAGATGTTTATCGGAAATATATTGAACGTTCCCAGAACTATATCAATGTGTTTGACGGTTCTACCAAATTCTTCCGTGGAAAGCGGATGGATGGCAATTGGGAGACTTCTTTCAATCCATTCGAGGTAGGACGTTCCTATACGGAAGCTACTGCTTGGCAGTATCGCTTTTCCGTACCCTATGATGTGAACGGAATGGTGCAATTGTTTGGGGGCAAGGAAAAATTTATCACTGCACTCGATTCTATATTTATCGCAGACCCAAATGTGCATGGTGATCTTGCGGATATTACAGGGTTGATAGGACAGTATGCTCATGGTAATGAACCCAGTCATCATATCGCCTATTTGTATGATTATGTAGGGCAGCCCTGGAAGACACAGGAAATGACACGCCACTTACTTGATGAGATGTACCAACCTACTCCGGGAGGTATCAGCGGCAATGAAGATTGTGGACAGATGTCCGCATGGTATATCTTGTCCGGTCTGGGCATTTATTCCGTTTGTCCGGGAAGCAATGAATTTGCATTGACCACCCCTCTGTTCGAGAAAGCGGTGCTTAAGTTGGCAAATGGAAAGAGACTGACTTTGCTTGCCAATGATCCGAAGAAGAATATCTATATCCATAAAGTAGAGTTGAATGGAAAACAGATAGATACTAACTTTATTACTTACGCTCAATTGATGGAAGGAGGAGAGCTTCGCTTTACTCTATCAGACAAGCCGGACAAAAGCAGAGGTATTTCGGAAGAGGCTTCTCCTTATTCTTATACCAAAGAAAAAGTGGTTTCCATTCCTTATGTAGATAGAGATCTGAACTTGTTTATGGATAAGGTGACAGTAGCTCTTGCCACAACGACCGAGGGCGCGGAGCTTAGATACACTCTGGATGGGACCGAACCTACAGAAAAGTCTTTGCTCTACGATAAACCATTTAAAGTAGATATGACTACACAGATTAAAGCAAAAGGATTTAAAGAGGGGTTCCGCCCGAGTAGAACTTTGTCTATTACAGCTACTAAAGCTGAATTGAAAGCGTCGCTTCCGGTACATCCTTCACGGAACGGTACATCCTATAAATATTTTGAAGGAACTTATCAAAAAGTGGCTGATATTGAAAAAACTCCATTGTTAGAGGTAGGTGTATTGCCGGAACCCTCTATAAAGGAAGCAAAACAGAAAGATCATTTCGGTTATATATTCTCTGGTCTGATTAATGTTCCCGAAGATGGAGTTTATATTTTCCAGACTCGTTCGGATGATGGTAGCGTTTTGTATATAGGCAATGAATTGGTGGTGAACAACGATGGGTCACATGCCGCTATTCCTGCTACAGGATATATTGCGTTGGAAAAGGGATTCCATCCGTATATACTTTATTATTTTGAGGATTATGAAGGGGAGCATTTAAGCTGGTTCTGGAAACTTCCTTCTGCAAAGGAATTAGCACCGATTCCTACTTCAGCCTTGTTTGTAAAATAATTAATGACATAATGCCATGGAAAAAATAATTTTATTAGTTTTGCCATTTTTCGCTGCATCATGCGGCCTAGTGAAACAACAGGCATCTGCACCGGAGCCTGTCAACGTCATGTCTTTCAATATTCGCTATGATAATCCGGAAGACAGTCTGGACAATTGGAGATACAGAAAGGATCGTGTGGCAAATGCTATTCATTTCTACGACGTGGATATATTGGGTACACAAGAAGTGCTTCATAACCAGTTGGAAGACTTGAAGCTGCGTTTGCCGGAATACGGCGTGGTTGGAGTAGGCCGTGAAGACGGTAAAGAGAAAGGAGAATACAGTGCACTTTGGTATAGGAAGGATCGTTTCAACGTGCTTGATTCAGGATATTTCTGGTTGAGCGAAACACCCGAAGTAGCCGGTTCAAAAGGTTGGGACGGTGCTTGTGAGCGTATCGCTTCATGGGTCAAACTGCAAGATAAGGTTTCCGATAAAGAATATTTTGCCTTGAATACCCATCTGGATCATGTGGGGGGGATGGCACGTCGTGAAGGTATAAGCCTTATGCTGGATAGAGTGAATGAGTTAAGTGATGGATTACCGGTAATTGTGACCGGAGATTTCAATTCAGAACCGGAATCAGATGTGATCAAACACGTCACAGATTCTGCCAATCCGGAACATCTGACGGATGCTCGCCAGGCATCTTCCATTGTTTATGGGCCTTCCTGGAGCTTTCATGATTTCGGAAAGATTCCCTATAACAAACGTCCGTTGATTGACTATGTATTCGTACGCAACGGTCTTAAAGTCTTGAGATATGGTATTTTGGCTGAAACGGAAAACAACGGTTTTTTGTCAGACCATACGCCTGTACTGGTAACGGTTGAATAGTGTATAAACTTAAGAAAGAGACAACTTAGTTAAAGTAATGATAACAATGAAAAATATATTGAGAAACTTCGTATTCATAGTTTGGGCAGTTGCATTATTGCCCGTCAATGTGTCGGCGCAAAATCGTAGAGACAAGGAGCAAACGTATGTATTGGAACAACCGTATGAAGTAACCAAGATAACTCCTTCTCAAGGAAAGAAGATAAAAAATGTCATTCTGATGATCGGAGACGGCATGAGTCTTATGCATGTATATTCTGCATGGACAGCCAACCGTGGTAAACTCTTCTTAGACAACTGTCAGGCTGTAGGTTTGTCGAAAACTTACTGTGCAGATAAACTGATTACTGATTCAGGAGCGGGGGGGACAGCTATTGCTAGCGGACAGAAAACAAACTATCACTATGTAGGTGTAGATACTTTGGGACATCCTTTGAAATCATTGGTTGATTTTGCTGCTGCCAAAGGCAAATCTACGGGAATTGCAGTAACCTGCCGTCTTTGGGATGCTACTCCTGCTGATTTCTGTTGCCATAATAAAGACCGCGATGCTGAGAGTGAGATTGTGACAGATTATGTGAATTGTAATGCGGACTATGTATTTGGTGGGGGTGCCAAACTCTTTGAAAATCGCGAGGATGGACGTGATCTGTTCAAGGAGTTACGTGAAAAAGGTTTCCGGACTCCCCGTAGTTGGGATGAACTGGCAGGTATAAAGAGCGGTAAAGTATTCGCAGTTCCTTATCCGGTAGACACCCCGCTTCCTGCTGAACGTGGTGACCTCCTTGCACGTGCTTCATTGAAAGGAATTGATTTGCTGAATCAGAACAAAAATGGTTTCTTTATGATGATTGAAGGTTCTCAATTGGATGATTACGGGCATTTTAATGATCTTGATCTGCTGATGCAGGAGACACATGACTTTGACCGCACTATTGGCGCTATTTATGAGTGGGCAGCCAAGGATGGTGAAACACTGGTTGTTGTTACTGCAGACCATGAAACTGGTGGCCTTACATTAGTAGATGGTGATTTAAAGGAGGGTAAAATCGTATGTAAATTCTCTACAGGCGGGCATAGTGGTGTGATGGTGCCGGTATATGCTTTTGGTCCCGGAGCACAGGAATTTACCGGAATTTATGAGAATACTGCTATCTTTGACAAGATAAAGAAATTACTCGATCTTTAAACTAAAACAATATTTCCCATGCTGAAACACATTTTGTTTACATGCTTCTTTTTCTTTACGGCAATTCCGTTGCTGAAAGCTCAGGGCTGTGGCAATGATGAAAAATATCATTTGCCTTATAAAAACACGTATGTAAAAGAACCTTTGGTAGCCGAGAACGAGTACCGCATAGCCAAACCCGAAACCGTTGAACCGAAGAGTTTCGAAGAAGCCCGGCAGATTCTTCCTAATCCTATTTGGGCCGGACACGAAAAGGAACTTGAAATGTATTGGAGAGCATGGGAAATAGCTGTTGGCAATATCCGTGCTCCTCAACAGGGGTCAGGTTTCGTATCAAGTTATCTGGATACGGCTTACAACGGTAATATCTTTATGTGGGATTCTTCTTTCATCCTAATGTTTGCACGATATGGTACACGCTTCTTCCCTTTCCAGCGTACATTGGACAATTTCTATGCCAAGCAGCATCCCGATGGTTTTATCTGCCGTGAAATAAAGGCCGACGGAGCCGATTGCTTCGAGCGTTACGATCCGGTCAGCACTGGTCCTAACTTGATGCCTTGGTGTGAAATGGTTTATTATTACCAGTTCGGTGATACGGAACGCCTGCATAAGATATTCCCGGTACTTTGTGCGTATTACAAGTGGTTGAAACTCAACCGTACGTGGCGTAACGGAACTTATTGGTCAAGCGGATGGGGAACCGGTATGGATAATATGCCCCGTGTGCCCGAAGGTTATAGTCCTATTTACAGTCATGGACATATGATTTGGCTGGACACCAATCTCCAACAACTGTTTACGGCCAACTTGTTACTTGAGATGGGATTCTATCTCGAACGTTGGCAGGAAATAGAGGAATTCGAAGATGAGGCTAAGATGTTAGGGAAGTATATCCATGATAATCTTTGGGATGAAAAGACCGGTTTTCTGTATGACCAATATGCTGATGGTACACTCTGCAAAACAAAAGGAATAGGTGCCTATTGGACATTGCTCACTGATGTGTTGGATGATAAACAGCTTGACCGTATGGTGAAAGAATTAGATAATCCGGCAACGTTTAACCGGAAATTTCGTATTCCCTCTTTGTCGGCAGATCATCCTAAGTATAAAGAGAACGGGCGTTATTGGCAAGGTGGCATATGGCCGGGTACCAACTATATGGTGATGCAGGGACTTGTAAAGAAGGGATATCATAAATTGGCCCGGGAGATTGCTTTGAATCATTATGCCGAGGTTCTGGAGGTATATAAAAATACAGGGACATTTTGGGAATACTATTCTCCGGAGAAAGCGGAGCCCGGATTTATGGCGAGAAAAGAATTTGTGGGCTGGACTGGGCTTCCTCCTATTGCCGAACTGATAGAGTTTATTATCGGCATTAGGGGAGATTATGTCAATCAACAGATAATCTGGGATATGAATTTGACTGAAACTAATGGAATAGAACGTTATCCTTTCGGTTCGGAAGGAATCATAAACCTGAAAGCTGAGGCACGTCGTTCTGCAAATGATGAACCACGTATCGCTGTTGATACGAATATCGGTTTTGAGTTGCTGGTGCTTTATGGTGGTAAGGAAAAGAAGGTGAATGTAACTCCCGGTAAGCATACCTATTAAAAAAGATTGTCTATGAAAAGAAATATGTCGCGGCGTCATTTCTTGAAAACAGGAGGACTCGCTTTGGCTGCTATGGCTATGTGCCCACCTTTGTCGTTTGCCTCCTCCGAAATGCCGGTGCAGAAGTACATTTCTCTGCGTCCTCCTGTGGGCAAAAGACATTTTGTATCGAAGGCGGTAGAGGCAACTATTGAGCAGACCAGGCCAAAAATAAAAGATGAGAAGTTGCGTTGGATGTTTGAGAACTGTTTCCCTAATACGCTCGATACCACCGTCAGGTATAAAATGAAGGCCGGCCGGCCGGATACATTCGTCATAACAGGTGATATTGACGCTATGTGGCTCCGTGATTCATCTGCGCAGGTATGGCCTTATTTGCCATTGATGAAAGATGATAAGGAACTGCAACTTTTAATAGCGGGGCTTATTAACAGGCAGGCGGAATGTATTCGGATTGATCCTTATGCCAATGCATTCAATGACGGTCCGTTGGGCAGTTATTGGGAGACTGACCATACACAGCATATGGTGAAAGAACTGCATGAGCGCAAATGGGAAATAGATTCTTTATGTTACCCCATACGTCTGGCTTATCACTACTGGAAAACAACCGGAGATGCCAGCATTTTCTCAGAAGAATGGATTCAGGCTATCACCAATGTGCTGAAAACATTCAAGGAACAACAGCGCAAAGACGGAGTTGGCCCGTATAAATTCCAGCGTAAGACAGAACGTGCATTGGATACATTGAATAATGACGGACTCGGAGCACCAGTGAAACCGGTTGGTCTGATCGTCTCCTGCTTCCGTCCTTCGGATGATGCGACGACTCTTCAATATCTGGTACCTTCCAATTTCTTTGCCGTATCTTCATTGCGCAAAGCAGCCGAAATACTTGATAAGGTAAATAAGAAGACTGCTTTGGCTAAGGAATGCAAAGACCTGGCAAAGGAAGTAGAGACAGCATTGAAGAAATATGCGGTATACAACCACCCGAAATATGGTAAAATCTATGCTTTTGAGGTAGACGGCTTCGGAAATCACTTCCTGATGGATGATGCCAATGTACCGAGCCTGCTTGCCATGCCTTATCTGGGTGATGTAGATGTAAACGATCCTATCTATCAGAATACCCGTAAATTCGTGTGGAGCGAAGACAATCCTTACTTCTTCAAAGGCAAGGCAGGCGAAGGTATCGGCGGACCGCATATCGGTTATGATATGGTGTGGCCGATGAGTATCATGATGAAAGCCTTCACCAGCAAGGATGATGCGGAAATCAAAACCTGTATCAAAATGCTGATGGATACCGATGCCGGAACAGGCTTTATGCACGAATCTTTCCACAAAGACGATCCGAAGAACTTCACCCGTGCCTGGTTTGCCTGGCAGAATACGCTTTTCGGAGAACTGATTCTTAAGTTGGTCAACGAAGGCAAAGTAGATTTATTGAATAGTATCAATTAATAGAATACCATGAAAAAGTTATGTGTATGGGCAGTTGCCGCCCTCTTAATGGCAGCTTGTACACCGAAAGCCGAGAAAACAACGGATTCCGGTTTATTGCAAAGTAACTTCCAGATGGAAGTGGATGGAAAGAAAACAGATTTGTATACCTTGCGCAACAAGAACAACATGGAAGTTTGTGTAACGAACTTCGGTGGTCGTATTGTTTCAGTGATGGTACCCGACAAGGACGGACAGATGCGTGATGTAGTGCTCGGCTTCGATTCGATTCAGGATTATGTCAGCAAGCCTTCGGACTTCGGAGCAAGCATCGGCCGTTATGCTAACCGTATCAACCAAGGTCGATTTACTTTGGACGGTACTGAGTATCAGTTGCCTCAGAATAATTACGGTCACTGCCTGCATGGCGGTCCGCAAGGATTCCAGTACCGTGTGTTTGATGCCGTTCAGCCGAATCCGCAAGAACTGGAATTGACTTACACGGCAGAAGATGGCGAAGAAGGTTTCCCGGGAAATATCACTTGTAAAGTGTTGATGAAGCTGACAGACGATAATGCGATCGATATCCGTTACGAAGCGGAAACCGACAAGCCGACCATTGTGAATATGACCAACCACTCTTACTTCAATCTTGACGGAGACGCAGCCCGTAATGAGGCGCATCTGCTGACAATTGATGCTGACTATTATACTCCGGTAGACAGTACCTTCATGACTACAGGCGAGATCGCTCCGGTTGAAGGAACTCCGATGGACTTCCGCACTCCGACTCCGGTA
>OGRY01002126.1_pt1 | contig 13146 bp, 10 predicted proteins | sample 1553551 | NCBI WGS metagenome assembly OGRY01 (sample SAMEA2580101, study PRJEB22360) | human gut metagenome | biome: human gut; feature: human-associated habitat; material: faeces | place: Denmark | collected 2008/2010
CTGCGCGATGATACGCATCAAATAATCTTGCTCGAACATACTCGCTCCTTAACACCCTTCCGGCGGGGTGAGTCCCAGATGCTCCCAGGCGCCGGCGGTGGCCTGGCGACCCTTGGGAGTGCGCATCATGAGGCCCTGCTGCATGAGGTAGGGCTCGTACACGTCTTCCACGGTATCGGGGTCTTCCGCCAATGCGGACGCCAAGGTGGGAAGCCCCACCGGACGGCCGCCGAACTGCACGCAGAGCACCTCCAGAAGCCGGTTGTCCACTGCGTCGAGCCCCAGATGATCCACCTCGAAGAACGTGAGCGCCTCGGCGGCCACATCCTCCGTGATGGCGCCGTCGCCGCGCACCTGGGCCCAGTCGCGCACGCGCTTCAGCAGACGGTTGGCCAGACGCGGCGTGCCCCGGGAGCGGCGGGCAATTTCAAGTGCGCCCTCCTCGTCGATGGCCACGTTCAGGATAGAGGCCGACCGGCACACGATGAGCGAAAGCTCCTCGGGCGTGTAGTACTGTAGGCGGAAGGCCACACCGAATCGATCGCGCAAAGGGCCGGTGAGCAGGCCCGTGCGCGTGGTGGCGCCGATGAGCGTAAAGCGCGGCAGCTCCAGCCGGATCGAATTGGCCGACGGCCCTTTGCCGATGATGATGTCGATCGCGTAGTCCTCCATGGCGGGGTACAAGATCTCCTCCACACTGCGCGGCAGACGGTGAATCTCATCGATGAACAGCACGTCGCCGGGGTTCAGATTCGTCAATAATGCGGCGAGGTCGCCCGGCTTTTCGATAGCCGGGCCGCTCGTGATGCGCAGATTGACACCGAGCTCGTTTGCAATGATGCCCGCAAGCGTCGTTTTGCCGAGACCCGGCGGGCCGTAGAGCAAAACGTGGTCAAGCGATTCTTTTCTCTGCTTTGCCGCCTGAATGAACACCTCTAAGTTTTCTTTTACCTTTTCCTGGCCCACATAATCCGCAAAGGTACGCGGGCGCAGCGGGTTTTCCACCTCCGCGTCCTCCGGCACATACTCCGGCGCAATGACGCGGTTTTCAAAATCCATTTCGTTGTCTCTGTCAAACGTCACGCGAAAAGCACTCTCCTTTCAGCGTGTATTAAAAGCGGCTTGCCATACTCTTTAAAGCGCCGCGAATAAGTTCTTCCGTAGAGAGGGAGCCGTCCAGCTTCGCCACGGCCTGCGCAGCCTCGGACTGTGTATAACCGAGCACAATAAGCGCCTGTACGGCCTGCTCGGCGTTCTGAGACGCGGAAACAATGCCCGCGTCGTCCGTGCCGGTCAGCTCCAGCGTGCCGCCCGTAAAGCCCATCTTCTTCACGCGGTCTTTCAATTCCAGCACGATGCGCTGTGCAAGCTTCGGGCCCACGCCGCTCGCCTTTGTAAACTTTTTGCTGTCGCCGGAGGCTGCCGCCATGGCAACGCCCTCCGGGGTCATTTCGGATAAAATGGAGAGCGCCGCCTTCGGGCCCACGCCGCTGATGGTCGTCAGCATCTTGTAGCAGTTCAGCTCGCTTTTTGTAGAGAAACCGTATAAATCAAGCGCGTCCTCGCGCACGTTTAAATGCGTATAGACCGTAGCCGTTTCGCCGATGCGCGGCATGTTTTTCTGCGTGTTCATGGAAGTGAAGCACTTAAACGCCACGCCACCGCATTCAATAGCGACAACGCCCGGCTCCATGTGTACAAGTTTCCCGGTAAGACTGTAAAACATCGCTTTTGTCCTTTCTATACCCTCTGTACTCTCTGTCCAAATAGACGGCGTTACCTCAAAAACTGCCGCAGCGCCGTGCCGGAGGCATGGCAGTGGCAAATGGCAATGGCGAGCGCGTCCGCCGTGTCGTCCGGCTTCGGCACCTCGCGCAGGCACAAAAGGCGGCGGGTCATTTCCATCACCTGCGGCTTTAAGGCCTTGCCATATCCCGTAACGGCCAATTTCACCTGCACGGGGGTGTATTCAAAAACAGGCACGCGGGCCTTCTGCGCCGCAAGCAAAATGACGCCACGGGCTTCCGCCACACCGATGCCGGTCGTTTTATTGTTTGAAAAATAGAGCTTTTCCACGGAGATCGCATCCGGGTGATACTGCGCCAAAACCTGCGCGATGCCGTCGTAAATGATCTCCAAACGGCGGTTGAAATCCGTGCCCGCTTTGGTTGTCACCGCGCCGTGCTCCAACGTGCGGTAACGGTTATTTTTCATTTCCACCACGCCGTAACCGACAATGGCGTAGCCGGGGTCGATGCCGAGAACGATCATGCCGTTTTTCCTTTCAAAACCAAAGGGCAGAAAAGCCCATACTGCCTTATAGTATATCATATCTCAGCCCTTTTGAATAGCCGAAAATTCCGAAAAAATTGTGAACGGCACGCGGGTTTTCCGTATAAAAAGCGGACACACCGCCAAAAAGCCGTGTGCCCGCAAAAAACTTATTATTTTTTACTCGGCGAGCGCCTGTGTACGCGCTGCCATGTCCGAAATATGCACGAGTCCGAAGCCGTCCACGCCGGAAAGCACACGGTCATTGAGCGGCGCCGTCCAGACCTCCGGCAAAAGCTGTGCACCCAGTACCATACCAAGCACAGAGCCCGCCGTGGCGCAGTTGCAGTCCGTGTCAAAGCCCATTGTCAGGCACAGCTCCATCGTGTAGGTGAAGTCCTTCTTGCCCCACAATAAGCCCATCGCGACGATTGCCGCATTCGAGACGGTGTGACACCAGTGGTGCTGATTATTTTCATCGTACTTGCCGAGGATATATGCTTTCGTCTCCTCAGCGGTGTCGCCGCTTTCAAAGCGGCTCAAAATTTCCGCAAGCTCTTCATAAAGACGACTCTTTTTCGGGATCTGCTTCATGCCGGAGCGAATGATGGTCGGCATGTCGTCGTTAACCGCCGCTTTCGCAAGCATCGAGGCGATCCACATTTCGCCGTAGATGCCGTTTTTCACGTGAGAGATGGACGCATCGCGCCATGCCATTTCCGCCGCCGTTTCCATATCGCCGGGACAAATATAGCCGAACAGATCGCCCCTGATCTGTGCGCCGATCCACTCCCTGTACGGGTTGCGGTACAACGCCGATTCCGGAGGGAAAACGGATTGTGCGAGGTTGATATATGCCACGCGCTCCGCCGTGCACAGGTGTAAAAGCGGCAGGTTCATCAGCCAGTTTTCCGCCGCGTCATCGGGTGTGAAATCGCGCCCGTACTGCTCGACGAGCTTTAACGCGATGAGCGTGTAGTTCGTGTCATCGTCCTCCGGCATGTAAGAGACGTTGTTGATCCACCCAGTTTTTTCCGCGCCGTAGGCGTGTCCGTCGTCGCGCACGTTGTATTTTTCGCGCAGAACAGGCCCGATATCGGACGAAATGTAGTTTTGCCGCGGCAGGTTGCCGGTCTCTTTCAAAAGCCCGTTGATGCGTGCACGCCGCCAGCCCTCTACCGGCTGACCCAACAGGCAACCCGCACAGCGGCCGAGCCACGCGCCGTAGATTTTGTCGCAATCCGCTTCGGCTTTCTCTTTCGGCTCACCGACAGATGCCGCCTTGATGCCCGGAAGGTCGGACGGCTCGTCTTTGTCCTGCGGGTTTTCAAGCGCACAAAGCTGCTCTAAAAGCTCTGCGCCTGCGGCGGTACGTGCCGCGCCGCGCGGCATTTCCTTTACCTGCTCGGCACGCTCTTTAAAGCGTTCCGCTTCCAAAATGCCCTCGTCAATCCTCTGCTCGATCTCAATGGGCAAATCGTCACAAAAATCAAACCACAACTGTTCTCTGAGCATAAGCTGTCTCCTCTCCGGCGCATTTGCGTCTGCATAAATATACGACACGCAATCGCTTTGCGCGTAATGGCTGAAACGGTTATTTCACGCACATATCGTGCGCGGTATTTCTGTTTTTAATTATACCGCATAATTTCTCAAAAGGCAAATACAAAACGCCGTGCGAAAACACAGCGTTTTGTACAATCAACCTTTCATTAACGTGACCATAACGGCCTTTTGTGCGTGCAAACGGTTCTCCGCTTCGTCGAAGATTGGGCCTGCGTTCGCCTCGAACACCTCTTCGGTAATCTCTTCGCCGCGGTGTGCCGGCAGACAGTGCTGTACAATGGCATCGCTCTTTGCAACGCCCATGATCTTCTCATCGATGCAATAGCCTGCAAACGCCTTTTCGCGTGCTGCGCGCTCTTCTTCCTGACCCATAGATGTCCACACGTCGGTGATAACGACATCTGCGTCCTTTGCGGCAACCATCGGGTCATCGGTCAGCGTGAAACAGTCATAGCCGGCTGCAAAATCGAGAATCTCCTGCGGCGGGCGGTAGCCCTCCGGGCAAGCCACAGCAACTTCCATGCCAACCTTCAGGCCGCCGACGATGAGGGAGTTCATCATGTTGTTGCCGTCGCCGATGAAGCACATCTTCAGGCCGTCGAACGAGCCCTTATATTCGCGGATCGTCATGAGGTCGGCTAAGATCTGGCACGGGTGGCAGAAATCCGTCAAACCGTTGATGACCGGCACGGAGCCGTACTTTGCGAGGTCTTCGACCTCCTTCTGCTCGAAGGTGCGGATCATGATGCCGTCCACATAGCGGGAAAGCACGCGTGCGGTGTCCTGCACCGGCTCGCCGCGACCGATCTGCGAGCCTTCGCCCGCGAGCACAACGGCATAGCCGCCGAGCTGATTGATGCCCACTTCAAACGAAACGCGCGTTCTGGTGGAAGACTTCTCAAAAATCATGGCAAGGCACTTGCCCTTTAAGTGGTGGTGCTCGATGCCGTGCTTTGTCTCATACTTGAGCTGGTCGGCAAGGTTCAGAATGTCGATGATCTCCTCTTTGGAGAGATCGAGCAGTTTTAATAAATGTTTCATGGGAATTTCCTCCGTTTATTTAATCTGTTCCGCAAAAATCGCGAGACCGGCATCGATTTCTTCTTTTGTGATGGTGAGCGGCGGCAGGAAGCGCACAAGGTCCTTCGCCGTCAAAATGAGCAGACCCGCTTTCGCGCAAGCATTCAGCACATCATGAGCATCCTTGTCCTTCACTTTCACGCCGATCATCATGCCGCGGCCGCGCACAAACTCGACGTTCGGCATTTTAAGCAGTCGCTCTTTGAAATACTCACTTTTTTCCTGCACTTTTTTTAAGAATTCCGGCTTGGATACGCGGGAAACGACCTCCACCGCACCGGCGCACACCACGGGGTTTGCACCGAACGTGGAGCCGTTCATGCCGGGGGCAAAGCTGTCCTTTACTTTCTCGCCCGCGATGCATACGCCGATCGGCAAGCCGCCGCCAAGCCCCTTCGCCGCCGTTACAACGTCCGGCAGAATGCCTGCGCGCTGATAGCTGAAGAAGTAGCCCGTGCGGCCGATGCCCGTCTGCACTTCGTCAAGCATCATCAGCACGTCACGCTCCGTGCACAGTGCACGCACGGCCTTTAAATAGTCTTCCTCCATCGGCACCACGCCGCCTTCGCCCTGCACGCTCTCGAGCAGCACGGCGCAGACCTCGGGGTCAGAGAGCTTCGCTTTCAGGTCTTCCACGTCGTTGCCCTTGGCGTACACAAAGCCCTCGGTCAGCGGGGTGAAAAGCCGATGAAAGCCGTCCTGACCCGTTGCCGCCAATGTGGTGAGCGTTCTGCCGTGAAAAGAATTTTCCAGCGTGACGATCTTATACGCGTGCTTCTTTTCGCCGTATTTACGGGCAATTTTAATGGCGCACTCGTTCGCTTCCGCGCCGCTGTTGCAGAAGAACGAACGGCAAAGGCCGCTGTTTTTTGCAAGCAGTTCCGCAAGCTGTGTGTTTTTATCACAGTAATAATAGTTCGACATGTGCTGAATTTTGCCCGCCTGTTCGGTGACGGCCTTCACCCAGCCCTCGTCGCAATAGCCCAGCGCATTTACGCCGATGCCGGAGGTGAAATCGTAGTAATGCTTGCCCTCCACGTCCCAAGCCTCGGCGTTTTTGCCGTGGCTGAGCGCCACGTCCACACGGCCGTAGGAATGGAGGATATACTCCTGTTCCTGCTTTTTAATTGCTTCAAAACTCATATTCAAAATTCCTTTTGTTTCCACAATATCGTCTGTACCCTGTTGAAAACATATCCGTACTTGTCTTTCACACCGATACTATCGCCGACAAACCCCAGTGCGTCTCCCATTCGCCGTTTTCGTCCACGGGTACGGGCGCGATTTTCCCTCTTAATAGAACATCGTGCCGATGCCTTCATCGGTGAAGAGCTCGACCAGAATGGAGTGCGGCGTTCTGCCGTCGATGATATGCGCGCGCTCTACGCCGCGGCGCACAGCCTCCACGCAGCAGTCAATCTTCGGAATCATGCCGCCGCTGATGATGCCGTCGCGCTTCAGCTTCGGCACGTCGCTGACGTTTACGACCGGGATAAGTGTGTTTTCATCGTCCTTATCCCGCAGCAGACCGACAATGTCGGTCATCAAAATGAGCTTGCGCGCGCCGCCGCCACATCGGCGTTGATGTTGTACACCTCACCGTGGTAGCCTGCCGCCACCGTGGAGATAACGGGTGTGTAGCCGGAAGCAATGGCATCTTCAACGATCTTCGTGTTCACTTCGCGGATCTCGCCCACAAAGCCGAGGTCTTCGGCTGCGGGCAGCTTATCCGCCTTCAGCATGGAACCGTCAAGGCCGCACAGGCCGACCGCCTTGCCGCCGGTGTTTTCCAAAAGCTGTACGAGGTCTTTATTGACTTTGCCTGCCAGCACCTGCTGCACAATGTCCATCGTCTCCGCGTCGGTGTAGCGCATACCGCCGACAAAGCGGCTTTCCTTGCCGATCTTTTTCAGCATGCCGCTGATCTCCGGGCCGCCGCCGTGCACCAGCACGACATTCACGCCGACGAGCTGCATCAGCACAATATCGTTCATCACGGCTTCTTTCAGTTCCGGGTTAATCATAGCATTGCCGCCGTATTTGACGACGATGGTCTCGCCCGCCCACTTTTTGATATACGGCATCGCCTGCACGAGCACATGGGCGCGGTCGCTGTTCGAGATGCCGATCTTCTTTTCTTCACTCATGTTCTGTAATCTCCGTTGATTTTCACATAGTCATAGGTGAGATCGCAGCCGAAAGCTTCCGCCTCCGCGTCGCCGCTGTTGAGCTCCACCAAAATGGTAATTTCCTTTTCATGCAGCACCTTTGCGGCTTCTTCCTCGCTGAAGTTGATGCCCGCACCGTTCACGCAGACATCTACCTGACCGTACGCGCTCTTAAAGGACACGTCTACCTTGTTGATGTCGATATCCGCGCCGGCATAACCGATGGCGCACAGCACGCGGCCCCAGTTGGCATCTTCGCCGAACATGGCAGCCTTGAGCAGAGAGGAGCAGATGACGGATTTTGCAACCGTCTTCGCCGTCTCCCAGTCCTTCGCGCCGGTCGTCTTGCAGATGAGCAGCTTCGTTGCGCCCTCGCCGTCGCCCGCCATCATCATGGAAAGCTTTCTGCAAACCGCCGTCAGCGCCTCAAGAAACGTCTTGTATGCTTCGTTTTCTTCGGTGATCTCCTCGTTTTCCGCCTCGCCGTTCGCCATAATGGCAAGCGTGTCGTTCGTGGAGGTATCGCCGTCCACGCTGATCATGTTGAATGTGGTGTCTGCCGCCGCCTTAATGGCCTTTTGCAGCATCGGCACGGAAATGGCGCAGTCCGTCGTGACAAAGCACAGCATCGTCGCCATGTTCGGGTGGATCATGCCGGAGCCCTTGGAGATGCCGCCGATGCGCACTTCTTTGTCGCCGAGCGTAATCTTTACGGCGCACTCTTTTTCGATGGTGTCGGTCGTCATGATGGCCTTTGCCGCCATGTTGGAGCCGTTTTCGTTCAGCAGTGCCGCCAACGCCGGGGCTGCATTCTCAATCGGCGCGATCGGCAAAATCTGCCCGATAACGCCCGTAGACGCGACGATGACATCGTGCGGGTCAATGCCGAGCGCTTCGCCCGCGATTTCGCACATGCGCCACGCTTTCTTTTCGCCGTCTGCGTTGCAGGTGTTGGCGTTGCCGCTGTTGCAGATGACCGCCTGTGCGCGGCCGTCCGCGATATTTTTGCGTGTGACAAGAATCGGCGCACCCTTTACAAGGTTCTGCGTGTAAACGCCTGCCGCCGCACACGGTGTTTTGCTGAAAATCATAGCCAGATCGGCTTTGGACTTATTTTTGCGAATGCCGCAGTGGATGCCGCCGGCTAAAAAGCCCTTGGCCGCGGTGACGCCGCCTTCGATAAACTGCATACTGAATTGCTCCTTATATAAAAATCGCTTTTCCTTAATTTCGTACTCTTTTAGAATGCCGGCGGAACGAGCTTTAAGCCGCAGGTCTCGTCCAGACCGAACAGAATGTTCATGTTCTGAATGGCCTGCCCTGCCGCGCCCTTCACCATGTTATCGATAGCGCTGATGGCGATGAACGTGCCGGTGCGCGGGTCCGTAAAGATGGACACGTCACAGAAATTCGTGTACTTGATGTTGTGAATATCGGCGCTCTTGCCCTTTGGCAGCAAACGCACAAACGGCTCTTTGCCGTATCTTTCCTCATACGCCGCGCGAAGCATTTCCTCCGTAACGCCCGGCTTGAGTTTTGCATAGCATGTCGCTAAAATGCCGCGGTTCACCGGCAGCAGATGCGGCACGAACGTGATGTGCATTTTCTCACCCGAAATTTTGGAAAGCGTCTGCTCGATTTCCGGCGTATGGCGGTGGCACGCGACTTTATACGCGGACATACCCTCATTCAGCTCCGGGTAGTGACTGTTCTGCGCCGGCTTTCTGCCCGCGCCGGTCACGCCGGACGCGCAGTTTGCGATGATACCGGTCGTCTCGATATAGCCCTTTTCCAGCGCCGGCACGAGTGCAAGCGGCACCGCCGTGGTGTAGCAGCCCGGGTTTGCAACGAGCTTTGTCTTCTTAATTTCCTCGCGGAACAGCTCCGGCAGACCGTACACGGCTTTTTCGTGCAGCGCCTTATCCGTAAATGTGCCGCCGTACCACTCGGTGTATTCTTCCTCGCTCTTTAAGCGGAAGTCCGCGCCGAGGTCGATGAACGCCTTGCCTTTTTTGTCACACTCCGCAGCAAGCTCCTGCGAAAGGCCGTGCGGCAAAGCGGCAAAGATGACATCGCTTTTTTCCACAACCGCTTCCTGCGTGGTGCAGATGAGGTCGCACATTTCGCGGTATGCCGGGTAAACGTCCGACAAAGCCTGTCCCTCAAAGCTTACAGAGCTGATGGCCGCAAGCTCCGCTGCGGGATGTCCCGCAATCAGGCGGCAGATTTCCGCGCCCGCATAACCGGTGGCGCCCACGACGCCGACCTTAATCTTTTCCATTTTGATACCCCCAACAAAGGTAAAATTGAATTTACAGCCCGTTTACGATCGTGCGCACTTCTTTTGCCGCCGCGCGGACGTTCTCCGGGCACGGCGCACCCTTGACCTTGCGGTCGCGCACGCATTTTTCAAGGTTGATGGCCTCGTACACGCCCTCGTCGAACGCATGACAGACCTTTTTGTATTCGTCGATCGGCAGCGTCTCCAGCGTCAGGCCGCGCTCGATGCACAAGGCGACAAGCTCGCCCGTAATCTTATACGCATCGCGGAACGGCAGGCCCTTTGAAGCCACCAGATAATCCGCGCAATCCGTTGCATTGATGAAGCCCTTTGCCGCTGCGGCACGCATGTTCTCTTTTAAAACGCGCATTGTTTTCAGCATCGGGATAAACGGTGTCAGGCACAGGCGCAGGGTATCCACCGCGTCAAACACGGCTTCCTTGTCCTCCTGCATGTCCTTGTTGTACGCGAGCGGCAGACCCTTCATCATGGTCAAAAGCGCCATCAGGTCGCCGAACACGCGGCCGCTTTTGCCGCGGATAAGCTCCGTAATATCCGGGTTCTTCTTCTGCGGCATGATGCTGGAGCCGGTGGAAAACGCGTCGTCCAGCTCGATGAATTTAAACTCCCACGAGCACCAAAGAATGATCTCCTCGGAAAATCTCGAAAGATGCACCATCGCAAGCGAAATCGCCGCGGCGATTTCCGCGCAGAAATCGCGGTCGGCAACGCCGTCGAGGCTGTTGCGGCTCACGCCGGAGAAGCCGAGCAGCTTCGCCGTCAAATCACGGTCGAGCGGGTACGTCGTTCCGGCCAAAGCGCCGGAGCCGAGCGGGCAAACGTCCATACGCTTTAACGCGTCCTGCATACGGCCGATGTCGCGCAGGAACATTTCGGCATACGCCATTAAATGATGCCCGAACGTGATGGGCTGTGCGCGCTGCAAATGCGTGTAGCCCGGCATAACGGTGTCGGCATATTCCTCCGCCTGGTCGCACAGTACGTTGATGAGCTCTTTTAACTGTTCCATGAGCCCCGCGCACTCCTTGCGCAGCGTCAGACGAACATCCAGCGCAACCTGATCGTTGCGGCTGCGGGCGGTATGTAATCTCTTGCCTGCGTCGCCGATGCGCGCCGTCAGCTCGCCCTCGATAAACGTGTGAATATCTTCGGCATCGGGGTCAATGTGCAGAGCGCCCGTCTCGATGTCCTTTTCGATTTTCTCAAGCTCCGCGCAGATCTTTTCGCTTTCGCCTTTATCGATGATTCCCGCCGCGCCGAGCATTGTGGCATGCGCAATGCTGCCCTCAATATCCTCTTTGTACATGCGGCTGTCAATAGAAATAGACGAGTTAAAGTCGTTCGTCTTCGGGTCTGCCTCCTTCTGGAAGCGGCCTTTCCATAATTTCATGGCTGAATCTTTCCTTCCCGTTTATGGCAGAAAAGGGCAGGCAGATGAATGCCTACCCTAAATCTACTTTTGGATTATTTATTTTCGGTCTTTGCCTTCATGTGTGCATAAACCTTGATCGGCAGGCCGAACAGGTTGATGAAGCCGTCTGCATCCGCCTGATTGTAGACCTCATCCTCATCGAACGTTGCGATCTCCGGGTCATACAGGCTGTACGGAGAGGTGACACCTGCATCAATGATGTTGCCCTTATAAAGCTTCAGCTTGACATCGCCGGTGACGGTCTGCTGGGTGGAATCTACAAACGCGGAAAGCGCCTCGCGCAGCGGGGTGAACCACTGGCCGTAGTAAACAAGTTCCGCAAACTTCAAACCGATCTGCTGCTTGTAGTGGAACGTGTCTCTGTCCAGGCACAGCTCTTCAAGCTTATTGTGTGCGTGGTAAAGGATTGCACCGCCCGGAGTCTCATAAACGCCGCGGCTCTTCATGCCGACAAGTCTGTTCTCTACGATATCCGCAAGACCTACGCCGTTCTTGCCGCCGAGCTCGTTGAGCGTCGTTACAACTTCCACACCGTTCATTTCCTTGCCGTTGATGGCGGTCGGCTTGCCCTTTTCAAAATGAATCGTCACATAAGTGGGCTCGTCCGGGGCCTGCTCCGGGGAAACGCCGAGCTCAAGGAAGCCCGGGTGGTTGTACTGCGGCTCGCTTGCCGGGTCTTCAAGGTCAAGACCCTCATGGGACAGATGCCAGATGTTCTTATCCTTGGAGTAGTTTGTTTCACGGTTGATCTTCAGCGGAATGTTGTGTGCTTCCGCATACTCGATTTCTTCTTCTCTCGATTTGATGCTCCACTCTCTCCACGGAGCGATGATGGTCATTTCGGGAGCAAACGCCTTAATGGTCAGCTCGAAACGAACCTGATCGTTGCCCTTGCCGGTGCAGCCGTGGCAGATGGCGTCTGCGCCCTCGGCCTTGGCAATTTCAACGATGCGCTTTGCGATGATCGGGCGGGCAAAGGACGTGCCGAGCAGGTACTTGTTCTCGTAGACCGCACCTGCCTGTACGGTGGGATAAACATATTCCTGAATGAATTCTTCCTTGAGGTCTTCAATGTAGAGCTTCGACGCACCGGTCTTCAGTGCTTTTTCTTCCAGACCGTCAAGCTCCGTGCCCTGACCCACGTCGGCGGAAACCGCGATGACCTCGCAGTTGTTGTAGTTTTCCTTCAGCCACGGGATGATGATGGAGGTATCCAGACCACCGGAGTACGCCAGAACGACCTTTTTAATATCTTTCTTTGCCTTTGCCATGATGTAACCCTTCCTTTTTTCATAAACCGCCGTCATCGTGCGGCGGAGAATTATTTGTTTCAACGGTCATTATTATACACCGTTTTCCGGAAAAATCAACCCTTTTCTTGAATATTTATTCATCTTTTTTGAAGGTTGTCAAAATTTCCAGATTTCATGCGGGTTTTTCGGCTTTGTATTTGTGTATTTTTCAAAATTCAATCTTCAAAAATATGCATTTTCGAATGAATATAGCGCATATTATACATTTGTATACACTGCTTTATGCATTTTCGCTTTCGGAATTGTTTTCTACGATATAGGGCTTTATAAGCGCCATTTCGCGCGGCTCCACACGGGCATGAATAAGGAGCCCTTCCGGCACGTATTCTTCGGAGACGAGCGCGCCCGCTTTTCTCAGTTGTGCCGCAATGCCCGTCTTTGCAAACGGCAGCAGCGCCGTCACGTCCACAGGCTTCACCGGCAGGTTATCTTCAATCGCCTGCAAAAGCGCCGGGATGCCTTCGTTTTTCAGCGCACTGATGCGCACCGCGCCCGTCAAATGCAAAGCGCTGTCCGCATCGCCCACAAGATCCCATTTATTGAGCACCGGGATAACCGGGCGGTCACCGCAGCCGAGGCTCTGCAAAATTTCATTTGTCACGTCCAAGTGCGTGCGCGCTTCGGGGCTGGAAGCATCGCACACGTTCAAAATGATGTCCGCCGTTGCAGCCTGCTCCAACGTGGAGCGGAACGCCTCCACCAAATGGTGCGGCAAGCGGCGCACAAGGCCGACCGTATCGATGAGCATAACGGTCTTGCCGCCGGGCAGCTTCAACGCGCGCGCCGTGGGGTCCAGCGTCGCGAAAAGCTTATCCTCCGCCAAAACGCCCGCTTGCGTCAAGAGATTCATTAAGGTCGATTTGCCCGCGTTCGTGTAGCCGACAAGCGCCACCGTCACCGTGCCGTCCTTTTCGCGGCGGCGCTGCGTCTCGTGGCGGCCGACTTCTATTTTCTTCAACTGCTCGCGCAGCGCTTCAATTCTGCGGCGAATGTGTCGGCGGTCGGTCTCCAGCT
>OGRY01002134.1_pt1 | contig 13118 bp, 9 predicted proteins | sample 1553551 | NCBI WGS metagenome assembly OGRY01 (sample SAMEA2580101, study PRJEB22360) | human gut metagenome | biome: human gut; feature: human-associated habitat; material: faeces | place: Denmark | collected 2008/2010
TAACACACAGGGATTACCAGTTGCAAATAAAATTTTTAATTGAACTTATTTAAGTAATATGCTATAAATAAGTTTGAGGTGATGAATATGGAATATAATTTTTCAGAGGATCTGAAGTCTATACGAGAGATTTTGGGATTTTCTCAAAGTGAACTTGCAGAAAAAATCGGAGTAGAGCAGGTGACGATCTCAAGAACCGAGCTGAAAAAAACAGAACCATCGGCAAGGCTTTTGGAAGCAGTATATTCGTTTGCATTTGATAAAAACATAAATATAAACAAATTAAAGGAAATGTTCTGGAGAGATGATTTAGGTGCAAATGAAAAATTGCTTTTTCATGGCGCTAAAACTGAAATTGACGGAGAGATTGATATTCATAAGGGAAGAAAAAATAATGATTTTGGGCAGGGATTTTATACAGGAGAAAGTTATGAGCAGGCAATATCATTTGTTTCAGGGTTTGGTAATTCTTCCGTATATTATATCAGATTTGATGACAGAGATCTGAAATGCAAGAGATATGAAGTAAATCAGGAATGGATGATGACGATTGCTTACTATAGGGGAACATTGGATGAGTATAAGGATCATCCGGCAGTAAAGGCACTTATAGAACAGTCACGGAACTGTGATTACATAATTGCTCCAATTGCAGATAACCGTATGTTTCAAATCATTAATTCATTTATTGCCGGAGACCTTACAGATGAACAGTGTAAACATTGTCTTGCTGCCACAAATCTTGGGATGCAGTATATTTTTCTGACTGAAAAGGCTGTATCCCAGATAAAATTAACAGAACGATGCTATATATCAAATAATGAAAGGGAATACTATAAAAATATAAGACTTGAAGAGTCAAAACTGGGTGATGACAAAGTTAAATTAGCTAAAAGGCAATATAGAGGGCAAGGAAGATATATTGATGAGATTCTGTCATAAAGGGGTGACCAATATATGAAAAGGATGAATAAGGATGGAGTGCTTTTATGTGAACTTCAGGCAACAGCATTTGAAAAGTCAATTGATAAAATGGAGTCAAGTTCAGAGATTTTTATCAGGCGATTTATGAGGAGTCGAATAGCTAAAAGGCTTGATGATGGATCAGTACTGGAAAGTAATATCCAGGCAGAGGATATCCTGCAGCTGGTTAATGAAGAATATGGGTTTTCTAATTATGGTTCTGTGAAATATACCTATAACGAAATGTATTGGATCGGATATATTTACAGGTATTTTGTAATAACCTACGAATTAACTTCCATGCAAGTCTATAAGATCGTAAAGCCAAAGGAACTGAAAGGGCTGTTTTTGCCATATCATACAATGGATCCATCTCAGGCTATTGAGCGAATATTGGAAGCAAAAGGCCTGTTTACAGATGAAAAAATGGAATTGGAACGTCAGTATGAAATATTCAAAAGAATACGAAATAAAAAAATATAAGGGGCTGTCCTGATTCACCAATGTTAAGATTTTCACCGTATGATAAAGTAAAGTTCTTAGCAATATCAATTTCATTTCCGTTTAATGTAGTATAAATTTCATCAGCTGGTACTTCCAGTGAATATCCTCTTCCTGTCGGAATCAGCGAAGAGGAATACCTGGTCAACATCCTTAAGGGAAAAGAAAAAATGTCAAGATCAGAAATTGAGAAAGCAGCAGAAATGGAAAAGAGTAAAGCAGTACGTACTCTGAACAGCCTGATTGAAAAGAAAATATTGATGTCAGCTCCAATGAACAGTCTGCGGCACTTGATGATGAAGATGAAGTTATTGGACCTGATAAACTGGAGCTGGTCAAAGGACCTGATAAATCCTCTTATTTGTTAGGTAGTATTACCGGTATAAACACCATTGATCTTACAGGCTTAATATTAAAACTGAGCGATGATACCAAAACCTGCGAAGCAACAATGGATGAATGTCTGTCGGACTGGATGGCTGACTCTATAGGTAACCTGTATACAGGAAGCCTTCTGGACAGCAACTTTAAACAGATTACAGATAATGATTACGATGTTTATCTGGGACCCGGTGAATATTATGCTCTGATAGACTATAGCGAAGGGGTTGATGTGAAAGTTCCCATCTCCATCCGGGTTCCGGATGAAACACCTGTCCTGACAAAAACAGGTCCTGGCAGATATGAAGCAACTTGTGAATTACTGAGAAATCTGTGAAACGTTGAAATATCAGCATTATAGTAATCATCCTGAAAAAAGAATAGTGACTCGCTGATTATCTGTGCGATCATATCTGTATATAAATCTTTTCTTTTCTGAGCTTTGACAGGGTCATCAGAAAGATCATTGCTGAAAAAAATATGTTTTTTTATAAAATCTTTACACAATGCCGATCAAACTCCTTCCTCTGTTGCTAAATATAAAAAAATATTCAACGAAAGACCCTGGCTGTTACACGCAGAGTCTTTCTTTTTTAGGAATCTGTATTAATTACCCAAATGGATTATTTAACTTTAGCAGTTTCCAGATTTGACCACTTACTGAATACTTTGTTATCGTTTTCAGAAGCTGATCTGTTCCAGGAATGTACTCCTACATAATATGTTCCTGCAGGAATGTTCTTGAATACAGCTTTGCATACACCTGGTTTAACATTTAATTTTTTGTATTTTCCATACTGATATGGACGTGTCTCGCCATGTTCTTTCTTGGAACCTTTTCCGAGAACTACGTCATATCCTGTAGAGTTAGCGGATTCTTTGTATGTTACAGTGATTGTAGAACCCTTTGTCTTAACACTGAGGATTTCTGGTGTGTCTGGTGTTATTGCAGTTACAGAGAATGGATAAACATTAGACCATTCGCCGAATACTTTCTTACCATTTTCATCACGTTTCCAAGCATGGCAATATGCATAGTATGTTCCCTGCTGAACATATTTAAATGCTGCGGTTGTCTGAACCTGATTCTTAACAACATCGATACGTGCTTCCTTATCTGAAGGATCTTTAGATGTAGAGATTACATAATCATATCCGGATGCACCATCTGCTTCGTCGGAAAGAATTACTGTTGCTTTGTTACCAGATACTTTAACAGTATTGATTACTGGAGCACCAACTTTAACAGCGTCAACATCAACTTCTTTGGAACCAGTATAATTTTTGCTGTCAGCTTTAGCTGTTACAGTTACTTTCTTTCCGTCTTCACTGAATTTAACATCATATTCCTTGGATGGAACAACAACGGAACCATTCATTACGGTTACATTTCCATCTTTATCAACAGTTACGGTTGTGTTCTTAAGATCTTTTGCTACAACTTTCCATGTAAGTTCTACATAAGAACCGTCTGCATCTGTCTTAATGTCTGCACCCCATGATGCAGTATCTAATACATAACCATCTTTTGCATATAATTTTGCTTTTAAAATCTTATCTTTAGCAGTTACGTTAGAAGCATCACCTACAGTTTCAATCTTATAATCAGAATCATCTACAAGAGTTTTTCCGTTTACGGTAACTGTTACTGTTGGTTTAACTGCGATTCCGCCAGCATATTCAGTATTTGCTACTTTGACATCAGATTTCTTAATAGCAATAGCACCAATCTTAAAGAATCTTGCGTCAGTATAAGTTGTTTTCTTGTCCGCAAATTTGTTATTATCTTTATTTTTGTAATTACCTAATGCATTTACATAGATGGCAGCAACTTCTCCACGAACATTGTTGTAGTATTTAACTTCGTAATCAGTGCCTTCTTTATATTTGGAATCAGCTGGTTTGTAAGTTACTTTATCAAAAGTATGCTCTGTTCCATCATTTGTAAAGATTGGCACAAAGGATGAAACGCCACTTTCAGATGTAGCTGTTTTATCAAATCCAACAACCTTTCCATCTTTCCAAAGTGTAAAGATTCCATTCTCAGCTAATTCTGCCTGTTCAATATCAAACTTGAATGCATTTGTCCCTTCAAAGTTTGGATTCTTTGCTGTATCTTTAACTGAGAGTGTTCCATTACCTGCTTCTTTACCAGCATTTACATTTGCTGAAGAACTTGCTGGATAGGTAACTTTAAGGTTTTCAGCAGTTGAATCAAGAGTTACATCGCCTAGTTTAATGTCATAATCAGCAATTGCAGGAGCAATTTTACTTCCTGAATATGTAAACTTATTAGCAGTAACAGATGCTTTCTTAGGAGTAATAGTCACTTTTGACAAATCTGCCTTATTAATGGTAAACTCTACAGTCTTTGTCTTAGCTGCGCTGTAATCGCCTTTACCTTTGATTGTAATCTTAGCTGTTCCCGCATTTGTTGCATTTACAGTAGATACTACTTCATAATCAACATCTTTTACAAGTGTGCGGTTACCATCTTTTACAACTAAATCAGGTTTGATTTCTTTTCCTGTATAAACGAATGGAGCACCAACTACAGTTACATCTGCGTTTGCAATGGATAAAGTAGCTACTGTTGTATCCTTAGATGCTGTTATACCGCTTGCTAATGCAGAGATTTTATAGTTTTTATATGCATCACTTGTTGTGTCAATTTTGTCTGCTTCTGTTACAGTAGTAGTTAACTTTGTTCCATCAACTATTTTACCACCACTGAGAGTTCCAGATTTAGTACCAAATGTTGTTTTATAGAGTGTATCTGGTACATCAATTAATTTTTCAACTTTATCAAAAGTTCCATTAGTTTTCTTAGTCCAGGTATATGTCTTAGCCTGTACTTTGATATCGGATTTTTTCAGATATTCAGAAGCCTCTGTCTTAGAACCGTCATAAGCTACTGATTCTGGAACAGTAATTGTAGTTGAAGTAATTTCTGCGGGTTTAATGTCAAATGTACCAATACATTTTTTACCACCTAATGTACTACTGATTCCCTGTAAATAAACGTTGGCTTTACCAACATTAGTGTTGTTTTCATAAATCACCTTATAATCGGTACCAGCTTTCAGAACAACATCAGTAGACCCTTTAATTACAATAGTGCCTAACTGATCGGCAGTTTTTTCAACAGCAGAACCGCCCTGATAGAATTCATCACCTAAGTCAGTTGAAGAATTTAATTCTGTATTAGCAGCTAACTGACCATCTTTAGTAACTAAAGTAGCATCTGCAATGTTGTTCTGGGCAACATAAAGATTAATAGTCTTTCTATTAATCACATTCTTCGTAGTATCTGTTGGTTTTACAACAACTGTATAAGTACCTTCTCCACCTTTATGGATTGCATCTGTATCAACTTCAATATCCACATTATCCATAAATGTTGTATTAGTGCTAAGAGTTTCTTTTCCTTCTGAGATTGAAAGAAGCTCCTTAATATCTGCTTTAGTGATATTCTTTGATTTCAAAAGTCCAATACTGATATCATCAATTGCACATGTACTTAAATCGCGGGCAACAACAGTAGCTTTCTCTGCTGTAGTATATCCAATACCTTTGCTGGAATCAAATGCACCTACAGCATAGTTACGATTCAACTCGTCATCGCCTGTTTTAGTAATAGACACTTTCACTTTTGCAGAATCACCAGCATTTGTAAGAGTACCATCAACCAGATTAACACTAGTAATTGCTTTAGCCTTTAATGTGTTTCCGGAAATATTGCTCTTTAAGGTAAAGTTATCTTCCACATTTGTTAACAGATTAATAGCTGAACCTGTATATTTATACTGAGTCTTCTTTAAGTTAACAGCTAAATCATTTTTTGTCTTATCTGTTAATTCTTTATCAGAATCAGAATATGCAGCAGGTGTTTTCTGGCTAATAGTCATATTAAACGTAAGAGAACCCTGGTATCCAGGCTTATTAACAGTTGCAGTAACCTTGACAGGTTCACCAGCTTTTGTAGCATTCACAGTATCACCATCATATGTGAAATTGAAATCAGAAGCTGTGATACCAGCATTAGAAGCATTATAACCTGCAGCATATGTAAGATTTACATCGCTTGCTTTTAATGTTTTTGCTGTACCATCATAAGTTAAAGTACCTGTCTGGCTGATTCCAGCAACAATACTTGTTACATCTTTTGCAGTAATAGTTACAGCAGGAGTTTCATATGTGAAACCTTCAAAATCTTCGGCAGTTCCCTTGACACCTGTAATTTTAAGAGTAAGTTTTCCACCTAACTGATTCGGTTGTGGTGTAAACGGTTTAATTGCATTTCTAATTGTAGCAGCATCGGCTCCGGTTCCTCCGAGACGTACCTGACCTGAATTAGCCATAGCACTTCCGTTATCATCGGCAGGCTGACTTCCGTCAATCAACCATTCATAATCAAAAACAGTAACATTTTTTCCTTCAGCATTTTTTAATACACTGTCGTTTGCAAGTGAAACTGCTTTACCAATTTCTGCTTTTTCAAAATATAACGCTTTTTCTGTTGCTGCTGTTGCAGTATCTGCAATAGCATCTGTATTCTCTGTAACTTCTGGTGTAGCCTCATCGGAGAATGCGGCTGCATCAGCGGCATCTGTATCTTCTGCAATCGGAGCTTCTGATGTAATTGCAACATCTGCGTCACTTCCATCGCTGAACTCAGCAGCCCAAACCGGCACGTTAGAGGTTGCCAGCATTGCAACGACGAGAGACATACTTAAGGTTTTCTTAGCCATGCCTTTCTTCGTATTCTTAATCTTTGTCATGATTATAGTTCCCCTTTCCTTAATATAACTATTTCTTTTTGGGTAAAGATTCCTAGACATAATCTGTCTGTTATGGTTAATAATAGTGCTTTCACCACTTTTTGTCAAGGGTAATGCTCAAGAATTTTACGATTTTTTTAAATTTCATACACTTCAAAAGCATTTATTTTCCTTGATTTTTCACGTTTAAAATCTATAACTTGTTACAAATGTAGTGAGTTTTTCCTGTTTATCACAAGATGATGTAGTATTCTCTTTTTTACCGATTCTAACAGTTAATCCTGATCTGTTCTGGAAGCTGGCTTACAATCTTTCGAAAATTCCCCGAGGTCAGATATGTATCTTTGAGCTGTTTCTTACTATATTCATATATTGTGTTTCTTGTTTGTTCTATCAAATAAGCAGTGTAAAATTCTTCCCAACTGAAATATTCTCTGCTGTCTGCCAGTTCATAAGTCTTTTCTGTTACTTCAGAAGTTTTATCTATAATATTTGCTCTTAACAACAAATACTCAAATGATTCCGGTGCGTATAATACGATTTTATTTCTGGTATCTCTCATATATTGCATTACATGCTGCATTTCCGGACCGAATGCGGCTCCGTCTACAATTGCAAGGATTTCTTTTCCCCTGCTTTTTTGCAGATATGAAAGTATGTTGCTTTTTCCTTCTGCTGAGCAACATGTTTCTCCGAATAATTTATGATAGAATTCATATCCTGAATTAGAGTCTTCTGTTATTACCAGATCTGGTTGGATATCCTCTTTTGCCTGCAAATTATATAACTGATAAGTTTCATTATATATTCTTTTGGCGTTTTGATATTTCTGACTGTCTCGCTCTTGTCTCATGCCGTAAATTTCTTCGATACTATATGGTAAATGTTCCAGGCTGTCCCTTGTGACCAAAACGAAGTAATTGTCACTGCCTTTTACCATTCTGGTAAATTCTTTACTGCGCAAAAATGGTGCTCCTTCATCAATAAATATAATGCATTGCTGCAGTGTGGCAAGTCTTTCTTTCCATGAAGCGTTTTCTATTACTACACATCGTTTTTCACATATTTTAGTAATTCCTGATGATATGCCATTGTTCTCATAATCAGAAATCATTCTAAGGAGTTCTGTTTTTCCTGTTGCAGAATCTCCCTGAATGACTGTGATATTTCTCTTTACTGTAAGATGATAATGAACTCGTTTGTTGTATATTTCAATATCATACTTTCCTGTCATGTTTTATTATCCTCTCAATAATCGGTTTACAATGATTTCGTCATCCAGTTCCAGCATGGAATGAACCGTCTTTCCTGTGTTTACAATATAGATATCAAATGACTGTTTTCCAAAGTCCATGATATAGCCCAGGCGAATTGTGATGTCTTTTTGTTCTGCCAGTTTTAGAATCCATTGTGCACAGTTGTTTCCGCAGGCAGATGCGTTAAATATATGATCTGGATCATTTTGCATCAATATCAGAGTTTTTACTCCTCCTGAAAGGCGTTCCGGTGGAATCGGGCCGAGAAATGGGCTGTCGATCATGCATGGACCTTTTACCTCTGATCCGTCTATATCTTTGATCATTTTTCTGGAAGTTTCTGATGTGATCCACTCATCTTCATATGTGTTATTGAAGAACACATCAGGATTAAAAATATAATTGTCTCCCGGATTGTCCCCAAAAAATATTTTCAGCATCTTGTATTCCTCCATTCTGTCAAAACTGATTATCTTTTCTTATTTTATCAAAAATATCTTCCTGTTTCCAGCATCACAAAAACAGCAGAGAACTTTTTTATCATTCTCTGCTGTTTCTCTACCATCTGCTTTAAGGTGTTAAAGCAAACATATTATTTCTTTCTGACAATAACCTTATCCAGATGCCAGATATCATCTACATATTCCTGGATAGTTCTGTCGGATGTGAATTTACCGCTGCATGCTGTGTTGAGGAGCGCTTTCTTAGCCCAGCCTTTTTCGTCTCTGTATGCTGCTTCTACGCGTTTCTGTGCGTCTGCATAGGAACGGAAGTCTGCGAGGATGAAGTAGCGGTCTGCTCTGTCTGTGTTCTTTGTGTTGAGAAGTGAATCGTACAGGTCACGGAAGAGCTCTGTATCGTTAGAGAAGGTTCCGTTGATGAGCTGCATCAGTACCTGACGGATTTCTTCGTCTGTGTTGTAGATTACGTTTGGATCGTATCCGCCGTTGTTTTCGTAGTTGATTACTTCGTCGGAGCTTAAACCGAAGATGAATGCGTTTTCTGCGCCAACTTCTTCTACGATCTCTACGTTAGCACCGTCCATTGTTCCAAGTGTAGGAGCACCGTTGAGCATGAACTTCATGTTACCTGTACCGGATGCTTCTTTACTTGCTGTGGAGATCTGCTCGGAAACGTCTGCTGCTGCGAAGATCCACTCAGCGTTGGATACTCTGTAGTTTTCGATGAATACAACTTTGATCTTGCCGTTGATGGAAGCGTCGTTGTTTACTACGTCTGCTACGGAGTTGATGAGTTTGATGATCTTCTTGGCTGTTGCGTAACCTGCGGATGCTTTTGCACCGAAGATGAATGTTCTTGGATAGAATTCCATTTCCGGATGCATCTTGATCTGGTTGTACAGATAGATAACATGCAGGATGTTCAGGAGCTGACGTTTGTACTCGTGAAGTCTCTTAACCTGTACATCGAAGATGGAGTGCGGGTCTACTTCTACGCCATTGTGCTCAAGGATGTATTTAGCCAGACGCTCTTTGTTCTTGAACTTAATGTTCATGAATTCCTGGAGTGCTTTCTCATCATCAGCATAAACTGCAAGTTTCTTTAACTGCGGAAGGTCTGTGATCCAGTCCGGTCCGATATGCTCTGTGATCCAGTCTGCAAGGAGTGGATTTGCGTGGAGCAGGAAACGTCTCTGAGTGATACCGTTTGTCTTGTTGTTGAATTTCTCAGGCATCATTTCATAGAAGTCTTTTAATTCCTGATTCTTCAGGATTTCTGTATGAAGACGTGCAACACCGTTTACAGAGTAACCTGCTGCGATTGCAAGGTGAGCCATCTTAACCTGTCCGTCATAGATGATAGCCATCTTTTTAATCTTCTCATAATTTCCCGGATATTTTGCCTGGATCTCAAGGATGAAACGACGATTGATCTCTTCGATGATCTGGTATACACGCGGAAGCAGTCTGGAAAAGAGCTCGATCGGCCATTTCTCAAGTGCTTCGGACATGATAGTATGGTTTGTGTAAGCAACAGATTTTCTTGTTACTTCCCATGCTTCATCCCATCCAAGTCCTTCTTCGTCCATGAGGATACGCATTAACTCTGCTACTGCTACAGTCGGATGAGTATCATTCATCTGGAATGTTACTTTTTCATATAATTTATGGATATCATCATGTTTCTTTTTGTATTTGGCAATTGCTGCCTGGAGGCTTGCAGATACAAAGAAGTACTGCTGTTTCAGTCTCAGCTCTTTACCTGCATAGTGGTTGTCGTTCGGGTAAAGGACTTCTACGATATTGCGGGCAAGGTTCTCCTGCTCTACTGCTTTCTTGTAATCACCCTTGTCAAAGGAATCAAGCTCGAAGTCTACGATCGGCTCTGCATCCCAGATACGAAGTGTGTTTACTACATCATTGTCATATCCTGTGATCGGCATATCATAAGGAATGGCTTTTACTGCCTGATATCCTTCGTGGATAAATTTGTTTCCGCCCTTTTCAGGATCGTACTCTACTCTTACATATCCGCCGAAGTGTACTTCTTTGGCATATTCCGGACGGCGCAGTTCAAATGGATATCCATTTTTTAACCAGTTATCCGGTACTTCGATCTGGTATCCGTTCTCGATTTTCTGTTTGAACATTCCGTAGTGGTAACGGATTCCGCAGCCATATGCTGCGTAATTTAAAGTTGCGAGAGAATCAAGGAAGCATGCAGCCAGTCTTCCCAGACCACCGTTTCCAAGTGCCGGATCCGGTTCCTGATCTTCGATACAGTTAAGGTCAAATCCCAACTCTTCGAGAGCTTCTTTTACTTCACCGTAAGCGCAAAGGTTGATCAGGTTGTTTCCGAGAGCACGTCCCATCAGGAATTCCATGGACATATAGTATACGATCTTCGGATCCTGTTCGTCATAAGCTTTCTGTGTTGCAAGCCAGTTATCAATGATAACGTCTTTTACAGAGTAGCTTACTGCCTGAAAAATCTGCTCCTGTGTAGCTTCTTCAATTGTTTTTCGATAGAGGAATTTTACGTTGTCTTTTACGCTTTTCTTGAATGCCTCTTTCTTGAACATTTCGTTTGTCATTTCATACCTCCCGTAATGGTTTCACTGTTCACTTTATTCTCAGCAATACACCTTGCGGATATTGCCGGTGAACCTCTTCATTCCGTCAACTCTTCTGTTTTCTCATATCAGAGAAATTGGGGGCAAAGAATCTCTGCCTCCAATTTCCTCTCTGAAATCAGACTGTCAAAGATAATGATACTCTTTTTTCGACAGTCTGTCATGTGTATAATTGCCGAATTTTATAACATTTTTTTGTTATCGTTACTGTTCACAGCAACACTCTTCGCGATGCACAGAATTTATGCTAATCGCATAAATTCGCGCGGTATATCTCGGGTTTTCTGTGAAATACCTGTAACTTATCATTACCTTGTCAGTAGTTGACCGAATGTTGTCAATTACAGTTTCTTAACACCCATAGTTACTGCTTCTTTGTTGATGTTCCACTCTTTCACATAACCATCGGTCTCGCCAAGTACCATTTCGTCTGCAAGTACTTCTGACTTGATCTCATCTTCGTGTGCTTTCATGACATCCTGGATCTTGTCGTTTCCGTGAGCATATACTACGATCTTGTCCATGACTTCGAAGCCGGCTTCTTTTCTCATGGTCTGGATCTTGCTGATGATCTCACGTACGAATCCCTCTTCGATCAGTTCAGGTGTCAGATTTGTATCAAGGACTACGGATGTTTCACCGTCAGATTCGGATACATAGCCTTCTGTCTGTGCTGTTTCAATAAGAAGGTCTTCTTCTGTAAGCTCTACATCGTTTCCGTTGATATCCAGTTTCAGGACACCGTTGGTTCTCAGCTCGTTCATTGCTGCTGTTCCATTGATGTCTGTGAGAGCCTGTCTGATTCCTCCAAGGAGTTTACCGTATTTCGGTCCTACTGTACGAAGCTGTGGTTTGAAGCTGTAGGAGATAAAGGATTCTACATCATCTGCGAATTTCACTTCTTTGACATTCAGTTCATCTGCGATAATGTCAGTGTAGAATTCACTCATTTTCTTCTCAGCTTTTACATACATGGTTCCGATCGGCTGACGGTTCTTGATGTTTGCTGTATTTCTGCAGGCACGTCCCAGAACTACGATCTCCAGAAGCTCTTTCATATCTGCTTCCAGATCTTTGTCGATCCATGCTTCGTTTACAGTTGGGAAGTCGCAGAGATGGATACTCTCCGGAGCATCTTTATCTACGCTTCTTACCAGATTCTGATAGATGTCTTCTGTCATGAACGGGATCATCGGAGCTGCTGTCTTGGCGATGGTTACCAGTGCATGGTACAGAGTCATGTAAGCATTGATCTTATCCTGCTCCATTCCCTTTGCCCAGAAACGTTCGCGGCTTCTTCTTACATACCAGTTACTCATCTCATCTACGAATTCCTGAAGTGCTCTTGCTGCTTCCGGGATCTTGTAGTTAGCCAGATCATTGTCTACAGCCTGAACAGTTGTGTTTAATCTGCTGAGGAGCCATTTGTCCATAACAGGAAGCTGGTCATAGTTCAGTTCATATTTGGTCGGGTCGAAGTTGTCGATGTCTGCATATAATACGAAGAATGCGTAAGTATTCCACAGTGTACTCATGAATTTACGCTGTCCTTCCACAACTGCCTTGCCATGGAAACGGTTCGGAAGCCATGGAGCACTGTTGATGTAGAAGTACCATCTGATGGCATCTGCGCCGTATTTGTTCAGTGCATCGAATGGATCAACTGCATTTCCTTTGGACTTACTCATCTTCTGTCCGTTCTCATCCTGGACATGTCCCAGAACGATTACGTTCTTGTATGGTGCTTTATTGAAGAGCAGTGTGGATTCTGCAAGGAGTGAGTAGAACCATCCACGAGTCTGGTCTACTGCCTCGGAGATAAAGTTTGCAGGGAACTGCTGCTCAAATAATTCTTTGTTTTCAAATGGATAATGATGCTGTGCGAAAGGCATTGCTCCTGAGTCGAACCAGCAGTCAATAACCTCCGGTACACGATGCATTTCTCCACCGCACTCCGGACACTTCAGTGTGATCTCATCGATGTATGGGCGGTGAAGCTCTACTGTCTTGGCTCTCTCATCACCGCTCATCTCGAATAACTCCTGACGGCTTCCGATGGAATGCATATGTCCGCATTCACACTGCCAGATGTTCAGTGGTGTTCCCCAGTAACGGTTACGGCTGATTCCCCAGTCCTGAACG
>OGRY01002154.1_pt1 | contig 13025 bp, 9 predicted proteins | sample 1553551 | NCBI WGS metagenome assembly OGRY01 (sample SAMEA2580101, study PRJEB22360) | human gut metagenome | biome: human gut; feature: human-associated habitat; material: faeces | place: Denmark | collected 2008/2010
ATTGTTCTGACTACTACAAAAGTCAATGAGTTCCTGTCTGCTATGAACCGTGTCCACGCACCCAAAAAGTTAGTAATTCCTATGGCAGTTATGCTACGGTACATTCCAACTATTCAAGAGGACTGGCGCTATATCAAGGACGCTATGCGGATGAGAGATGTTTCACCTTCTCTGGCGAGCTTTTTAGCACATCCGGGCATGACAGTTGAGTGTATTTATGTGCCTTTGTTGATGGCAGCTTCAAAAGCAGCGGATGATCTTTCTGTTGCTTCTGTCACTCGTGGAATTGAAAATCCCAATCCACGCACCTGTCTTGTCCAGATAAAATGCGGAATTTCCGATTGGGGCGTCATGGCCGTTGCCGTAGCTTATCTGATTTTTGAATTATGTGTGCGGGGAGGTGTGATCGGTTGATTGAGTTTGAAAATGTATCGTTTTCCTATACAGGACAGGAACATGGCGGGCTGCATGACATCAATTTGAAAATTTCGGACGGAGAATGTGTCCTGTTCTGTGGCCGCAGTGGGTGCGGAAAGACAACGATCACACGGCTGGTGAACGGCTTAATTCCTCAATTTTATCAAGGGGAACTTCATGGCCGTGTGCTGGTAGATGGTCAGGAAATCAGCAATATCCCTATGTATCAGATTGCCGCTAAGGTCGGCTCCGTTTTCCAAAATCCACGGACACAGTTTTTCAATGTGGACACAGACAGCGAGATCGCCTTTGGCATTGAGAACGAGGCTCGTCCTCCACAAGAGCTGATAGAGCGAGTGGAACAGACAGCCGACGATCTGCGTATTCAAAAGCTGCGGAACCGGAATATTTTTGAGTTGTCCGGCGGTGAAAAGCAGAAAATCGCCTTCGCTTCTGTTTATGCCATGAACCCACAGATTTATTTGCTGGATGAACCGTCCTCCAATTTGGATATGACTTCCATTCAGGAGTTGAGAGAGCATTTGCGGCTGATAAAAAAGCAGGGCAAAACGGTTTTGATAGCAGAACACCGGCTGTACTACCTGATGGAGCTGGCCGACCGAATTGTTTATCTGGAAAAAGGAGAAATCAAAGGGATTTATACCCCGGAAGAATTTCGACAGCTGTCGGAACAGGAGCGTGAACGCATGGGCCTGCGGGCAGTTGATCTTCGGGCGGTGTTCCCACCTAAACCCCACTCGATTGCCCCTATCCCGGTATTAGAGCTACGGAATGTGACGCTCCGTTACAAGAAGCGGACCATTTTGCATAATATTGGCTTATCCGCAGGAAAGGGTGAAGTGATTGGCGTGGTCGGCCACAATGGAGCCGGAAAGACTACATTTTCTCGCGCTCTCTGTGGGCTTCACAAAGACTGCGATGGACAATTTTTGTGGGAAAGCAAGCCGATTGAGCGTAAGGAAAGGCTGCAACGCTCTTATATGGTCATGCAGGATGTGAACTATGAGCTTTTCGCTGACAGCGTAGAAGCAGAATGTTCCTTTGGCATCCGAAATCCAGACCAAACGCTGGTAAATGCAACTTTGGAAGAACTGGGACTTTCCCCATATCGAGAACAACATCCAAACACGCTTTCCGGCGGTCAAAAGCAACGAGTAGCTGTAGCTGTCAGCATGATTTGTGGGAAAGACTTGCTTGTATTTGATGAACCGACCAGCGGCCTTGACTTTGACAGTATGACGCAGGTTGCAGGATTGATCCGGCGATTATCCAATATGGGAAAAGTCATTTTCATTGTCACCCACGATTTTGAATTTGTCTGCCGTACCTGCTCACGTGTCCTGCATTTTGACGAGGGAGAAATGCCCGATGATGTACCAGTTACAATGGATGCCCTCCCGAAATTGAGAGAGCTGTTCTCTGTTTCAGATGGAAAGGAAAGGTAGTCTATGAAGCAGAAAAAAGAAAACAGAGTAGCACTGCTGCTCCATTGGGCCGGAGGCCAGAAAATCTGGCTGTTCCTGGCAATCCTGCTGTCCATGTGCAGTGGGCTTTGCATTATTGTTCCGTATATTGGGATTTACAGGCTGATGGATGCCACATTTAACAATGCCTGCACAAAAGAACTTGTGGTACAGACTGTGGCAATGATTGCCGCCGCTGTTACCCTGCGTTTTGCATTATTCGGCTGTTCCGGCGTGGCAGCCCATAAAGGCGCATACGGCGCACTGTTCAACGTACGCTGCATGGTTGCGGAACACATGGCTAGAGCGCCTTTGGGAGCCTTGAACGAACGGCGTACCGGGGATATAAAAACGGTTCTAAATGAAGATATTGAAAAACTAGAGCTGTTCCTGGCCCATAACCTTCCTGACCTTGTGTGCTATCTGGTTGGGCCGGTAGTCATCTTTGTTTATCTGATGACAGTTAATGTTCCGCTGGCATTGATCTCCCTTGTCCCCCTGATTCTGGCCGTAGTGGTAATGGGGATGATGTTCCGCAATACGGATGACTTGATGGAACGGGCCAACCATTCCATTACAACACTGAACTCGGTTATGATTGAGTACATCAGTGGCATGAAATTGATTAAAGCCTATAACATGGGGAGTAAGTCATTCCAGAAGTTTTCCGGCGCGATCCAGGAGGAAAACGCCATGTGGAATGAAACCTCCCGGCGCATGGGACCGCCGTATGCGGCGTTTGTCGTTATTATTGAGTGTGGAATGCTGCTTATGGTTCCAATCGGCGGGATGTTTTTCCTGAGAGGTTCACTGGCGGCCAGTGCCTTTCTGCTGTTCGTCTATGTAGGTTCCATGTATCTGACGGAAATCCGCCCCCTGCAAGAAATGGGGACTAATTTTGCTAATGTACTGAACGCTGTTACTAAGACCAAAGAGATATTGGATATTCCAATTTATGAGGGTGGAGCGGACTTTCCCCAAAATCACGATATTGAACTTCGGAATGTTCGGTTTTCCTATGATGGCAAGACCGATGTACTGCAAGGCGTTAATCTCAAAATTAAAGATGGCGAACGCATGGCCCTTGTGGGACAGTCTGGTGCCGGTAAAAGTACCGTGATTGAGCTGATCTCCCGGTTCTATGATGTGCAGGAGGGCGAAGTGCTGATTGGCGGGAAAAATGTAAAGGAACTTAATTATGATACTATCCTAAAAAATGTCGCCATTGTGTTCCAAAAGACCTTCCTGACCCGTGACAGCGTTTTAGAAAATATCCGCATGGGCAGTAACGCCACTCTGGAAAAAGTACGGACCGCCGCAAAAGAGGCGCAGATTGATGATTTCATCATGTCTTTGCCGGATGGATATGACACGAAGGTGGGCAGCTTCGGCTCTCGCTTCTCCGGCGGTGAAAAACAGCGGATTGCCATTGCCCGCGCTATCCTGAAGAATGCCCCCATTTTGATCTTAGACGAGGCCACAAGCGCCTCTGACCCGGAAAATCAGATGGAGATTGACAAAGCCATTCAAAATCTCTGTAAGGGAAAGACTGTCATTGTGGTAGCCCATCGTTTGAGCGCGTTGAAGATGTGCGAGCGTGTAGCAGTGGTTGAAAATCACACAATTACCTGTGTCGGAACCCATGAGGAAGTCCGAAAGAACAATGCTTACTATCGGAAGGCGTGGGAGGACTACGAAACAGCCCGGAATATTACTTATCAGTTGGAGGGAGGCGAGCAGCATGAGTGAGCATGATGTATTGAAAAAGAACCGCAATTTTTATATTGGCGTTGGCGGGACTGTTCTGGAAGGGCTTCTCTCCGGCAGCCTGTTTATGCTGCTTTACTCTGTCATGCAGTTTTTGTGGTCGGGACAATTTGACATGAACCGTGTCCTGGTTCTGACCTGTGTGATCGCGGTGGTTTTTCTTCTTCGTATCTTGATTTACAGCTATGGCTATACCAAAGCGCAGATCGGCGGTGCAGAGGTCAGCAAGAATACCCGCCTCTTTATGGGCGACCATTTGAAGCGTATCCCGCTTTCCCGGTTTACCCAGGGACAGACCGGCGATTATATCAATACCATCACAAGCGATGTAAACAACTATGAAAAAATCCTGACCCATAAAATCGGTGATATGGCAAAGAGTTTTGCACTTTCGCTCATGCTGATTATTTTTGTGATGACCATTTATGTGCCTGCCGGAATTATTCTGCTGATTGCCGACTTGCTTTTGATCCCTGGACTGTGGCTTTCCTTCCGTATGGTTCGGAAGTATGGTAAAGAAAAGAATGATATTTGTGCAGAGAATGTCAGCAGCATTGTGGAGTATGTGTCTGGTATTCAAACTTTCCGGGCCTATGGCGTAGGTGGTTTGAAGAATAAAACCGTTATCAACGCTATGCGGGAGTTCTGTCGGATCAGCTTTGTGTACGAATCAAAAGTGCTTCCTATTGGTGCGGTCTTTGGTATTTTGAGTTGGCTGTCCTGCCCGCTGGTTATCTTGCTGGCCTATGCACCCTGGGTCGCAGGGACACTGAACACGGTGGACTACCTTTTGATTTGTATGCTGCCCCTGTTCTGTGCAAAGCTGGCTAACTCGATTTTTGTAGACCTCACCAGTTATAAGAACCTGATGATCTCGAAAAACAAAATCTTGGGTGTAATGAATGAGCCGGAGGAAACTGGCAGCATGGAGCCGCTTCACACAGCTACCCATGAAATCACATTTGACAATGTAGATTTTGCATATGTTCCCGGTGAACCGGTACTAAAACACGCCACCTTTACGGTGCCAGATCAAAAGCTCACGGCCATTGTCGGAGACTCTGGCTCCGGCAAATCTACTATTTTGAACCTGATTGCAAAATATTATGAAGCAACGGGCGGGACGATTTCTATTGGCGGTAAACCCATTAACCATGTTGCCGCAGAGCGTGTACTGGAGCAAGTTTCTATGGTAGACCAGGACATATTTCTTTTTGACGATACCATCCGGGATAATATCCGACACGCTCGCCCTAATGCTACGGACACGGAAATCGAGGCTGCCTGCCGGGAGGCTAACTGTGACAGCTTCATCCGTAAGATGGAAAAGGGATACGATACGCCGACTGGCGAGAATGGAAATCTTCTCTCTGGCGGTGAGCGTCAGCGAATTTCAATAGCCCGCGCTATCCTGAAAAATAGCCCCATCCTGCTTTTGGATGAAGCAACAGCATCTCTTGACATTGAAAATGAGCTTGCCGTAAAGCAGGCCATCGCCAATCTGCTAAAAGAAAAAAAGACAGTGGTAATGATTGCTCATACCCTTTCCATTGTCAAAAACGCTGATCAAATTCTTGTAATGGGTGATGGCAGGATTGCTGAATCTGGAACCCACGAGGAATTGCTTGCGAAAGGCGGAAAATATGCTGCTATGTGGAACGCAGAGCAAAAAATATCGGCTTGATAGAAGCTAAAGAAGAATAATTGCATAGCGCATGAACCTGCCCCGACTATGGGGAAAGAAAAAAACGCTGGCTGGGGCAGGTGCAGCGATCCTTTTTCTTTTCTGGAGAGCAGGTGGATACTATGCAATTTTGGAGGAGTGTGGTAAAATGTGATTGTTTATCATGTTAGGAGATTAGGAAGGTAGATGAAATGAGGACAATTTTGTTATTGGAAGATGATGAGAATCTGAACCGTGGAATCGCGCTAAAACTGCAGAAAGAAGGGTATCAGGTTTTTTCCGCTTTTCAGATTTCAGAGGCAGAAAAATTGTTTGATGAAAATAGAATAGATCTGGTAATCAGTGATATTACTCTGCCGGACGGAAACGGACTGGAGTTTTGCAGGAAGATTCGAAATAAGAGCAAAGTCTTTGTACTGTTTCTCACGGCAATGGATTCGGAAATTGATATGGTAAACGGCTATGATGCAGGGGCGGATGATTATATTACAAAGCCATTCAGCCTGATGGTACTGGTTTCAAAAGTTCAGGCATTTATGAGAAGAATGGAAGGAGTCTGCGGACACAACAGAATCTTATCGGGAAATATCGAAGTAAATTATGGAGAAATGAGAGCGTTAAAACGAAATGCTGATGGAGTGACTCCTTTGACATTAAGTAAAAAGGAACTTCAGATAATGATTTACTTTATGGAAAACGCAAGGCAGATTTTATCAAAAGAACAGATTTTAGAGTATGTCTGGGATGTTGACGGGCAGTTTGTAGACGATAATACAGTTCCTGTAAATATCAGCCGATTGAAAGGAAAAATCGGGAATGATTATATACAAAATGTAAGGGGGATGGGATATATATGGACCGAAGAAAGCGTACAGGAGTAGCTCTGGCAGCAGGGCTGCTTTTTCTGTTTGTGACAGAGATATTGTTGCTGTTTCTGGCAGGAAATAGTTTATACAAGGAAGAGCAGGGGAAATTAGGGGCGTTAGTGCTGTCCCATCCGGAACAGGAGACGGAGTATATAGAGTTATTTGACAGAGGAAAGCAAAGAAATCGTCAGGAAGAGGAAGCGGGGAAAGAGCTGGAGGAGCGTTACGGGTATACTCCTTTTGATGGGGCCACTTACGATTATTATACCACTGTGAAAGGCATCTTTGAGAAGGTGAAGGAACATGCAGGTGATATTGACTTTGCCGTCCAGCCCGAGTTGTTGAGTTTGCTTTCTTCCGGTGATTTCGGAAGATATGCCAATGCACAGGGAGACATGAATGTTTGCTTTATTTCTAATAATGATATTACAGGAGGTAATTCCGGTAGTGCCATGTTCAATGCCAAAGGAGAATTGCTTGGGCTGGCTTTCGATGGCAACTGGGAAGCAATGAGCAGTGACATCGTATTTGAACCTGACTTGCAGCGTTGCATCGGAGTAGATGTGCGGTATATGCTCTTTATTATGGAGAAATATGGTAAGGCGGGCAATCTTGTTCAGGAGTTGAAGATAGCTCGATGAAGTAAATGTTTCGATAAAAGATATATATTTACTAAATAGAAAGGCAACTAATCTGTGGTAGTTAGTTGCCTTTCTATTTTATTTAAATGAATTCCTTTTTACTTTTTGGGTTTTCTACGTGCCCATCCTTCCTCGCTGAAGTCAGGCTCTTTGTCTTTGAAAAATTCTTGCCAGTCATCTTTCTTTTTTGGACCACGGGCATCAGAATAACCTCGTTCTGCACGACTAGGTTTATCTTTTTTAGCTGATTTAGCACCTTTTGCAGAAGCATCTTTCGATTTTCTATCCTTATTCTCATAGCGTGGTGCACGTTCGTCACTTTTGCCGCCGAATCGTTTACCTCCCTTACGCTCATTAGAACTGCTTTCGCGTCCTTTTCCGCTTTCTTCACCGGCTATTTCAATAACGACCTTACGTCCGTTCCATTTAGCTTTGTTCAGCGCTTTAATTACATTGGTCGCTTCCTTTTCGGGTACTTCAAAGAAAGAATAGTTCTGCATCAGGTCAATGCGTCCCAATTCAATGCGCCCTCTTGTATTGCTGTTCAACAGTCCGATAAGATCACTTGGAAAGAAGCTGTCCGTTTTACCCAGATTGATAAATAAGCGGTTGAAGCCTGGAGCAGCTTTTCGGCTTCTTTTCTCGAAACCTCCTTCTTTACGATCACCACGTCCGGCGCGTTCTGCACGCATATCGGTTGGTTGCTCTATTTCAGGACGGTTGCGGTAATATTCTGCAAAACGGTTGAATTCGTGAGAAACCATTCGTTTAATCAAGTCCTCTTTGCTTAGCCATTCCAGTTTGCGATAGATTTCCGGCATAAAGTCGGCAATCTCTTCTTCGTTCACTTTTACTTTTTCGAGATCATCAATTACCTTAATCAGCTGTTTTTGACAGATACCTGCCGCTGTCGGCATTTCTCCGACAATAAATTTTTTGCTGATAATCCGTTCGATTTCTCTCATCTTTCCCTTTTCGCGGAGGTTGATGATGGCAATGGAAGTTCCGGTTTTTCCGGCACGCCCTGTACGTCCGCTACGATGTGTATAGCTTTCTGTGTCGTCAGGCAATCCGTAATTGATGACATGTGTCAGATCGTCTACGTCAAGTCCACGGGCAGCCACGTCAGTTGCAACGAGCAGTTGCAGATTACGGATGCGGAATTTCTGCATAACGGCATCCCGTTGTGCTTGGGAAAGTTCGCCATGTAAAGAATCGGCATTGTAACCTTCCTGCATCAATTTGTCTGCAATTTCTTGAGTCTCTTTACGGGTACGGCAGAAAATGATACCGTATATTTGTGGGTAGTAATCGACGATACGTTTTAAAGCTTCATATTTATCTTTAGCCTGTACGGTATAAACAACGTGTTTAACGTTGTTGGTACTTTCATTCTTACGGCCAATAGTTATTTCTTTCGCGTTACGTAAGTAGTTCTTGGAGATACGTGCGATTTCCGGGCTCATTGTTGCAGAAAACAGTAGAGTGTTACGTTCCTGCGGCACATCAGCCAGGATGGCATTGATACTCTCTGTGAATCCCATATTAAGCATTTCGTCCGCTTCATCCATTACAACGTTGTGGATGGTAGATAGAGATACGGTTTTGCGCTCCATCAAGTCCAGCAGACGTCCCGGTGTGGCAACGATGATATGTACACCTCGTTTCAGGCTGCGTATTTGGCTATCAATGGAAGAACCACCATATACAGGCAGCACTTTCAGTCCGTCAATGTATTTGGAATAGTCGTTTAGATCTCCTGCTATCTGGAGACAAAGCTCGCGGGTAGGGCAGAGGATAAGCGATTGTGGAATTCTGTTTTTTACGTCAATCTGTTGGAGCAAGGGCAAACCGAATGCGGCTGTTTTACCTGTTCCTGTCTGTGCAAGAGCTACTACATCATTATTTTCTCCTAAAAGGTACGGAATCACTTCCTCTTGTACCGGCATGGGATTCTCGTATCCCATTTCTTCAATTGCTCTACGTATCTCCGGAGAAACGCCAAGCTCTTCAAATGTCTTCATTAAATCTCTGTATATCTTTTATTTCGGCTGCAAAGATAGTTAATTTAGTTGATAATAAATGGTTGATAACGGATAATTATTGTAGACGTCATCGTATTTATCATTTATCAACAATCAATTATCTGTTAATAAAATGCTGCGCAACTGTTTTAAATCTTCCGTAGAAAGTCCGATTCCTTTTTTCAGATAGGTTTGTACACTCCCATATTCAGCTTCAATCTGTTCCTTTGCGGCATTCAGGAAATCTTCTTTGGCCGAATAGATGGTAGTGATTGCTTCTTGAGAGTTGATCGGCAATTTATAGGCGTATTTAGAGGCTTTGGGGATATTGAAATAGTCGTTACTCAAACGATAATCTTCCATTATCACATCTTCATTGACGCCTAGAGCGGCGAGTAGGAGTGCGGAAACAACTCCTGTACGTCCTTTTCCGGATGTGCAATGAATAACAACCGGATAATTGCTACGGTCGAGAAGAACGGTGAACAGCTCTTTGAATTCCTTTTGGTAGTTTGTAACCAGTTCCCGGTTCATTCGTTCTACGAGGCGGTAGATGGTATCAGTTTTTATTTTTTCTTCCCGAATACCTTGCAGAATTTTTTCCATGTTCCCTGTGAGGATGGGGATATGTACGATTTTAAACTTGTCATCATGTAGTTGCGGATAGTTGTGGCGTTCACTTTCAGAACGTAAGTCTATGATTGTTCGTATTCCCATATTCTTAAGCTCTTGGCGGGAACAAGGAGGGATACTGTCTATTTGTGCGGAACGGTATATCATTCCCCAACGAAGAGATTTTCCGGTGTTGGCAGATTCGTATCCTCCTAAGTCGCGGAAGTTCTGTATACCGGGGATATTGATGTTGCGGGTAGCTACTTTGATATGGTATTTGTTGTTAAACACCATCAAGTAGTAATAACGTTGGGACGGATCGTTGGTTACGATTGTCATTTTACCACTGGAGATGCTAGCCATTGCAATGGGAGAATTTTCCGGAATAATTTCCGGAGAAGTAGAGGTGTATACTTTTACCTGTCCTTTTAATATCGGTGTTGTTTCCCATTTGATAATACAGTTTCCTATATTATTTTCCTCACACACCACAGATATAGCAGGTGATGTGCCGGAGCACGACGGGAGCACTAATAAAACAGTAAGCCAGCTTAACAGGTTTTTATACATAGTTTCTTTGTCTTGAATCGTATACTGCAAAGATAAGAATTACCCGAAGATGTGATAATTCCTTTGCGATAATTAGCCAAAGTTAATAGTAATTTACGTGTTAAAAAAGGGCGCATCTTCCGGTGGAAGAGCGCCCTGAATGAGAAGTTGCTTGAATCAGCTTTATTGAATACTGTTTAATAAATCCGTTTTTCCTTCATTGATTAACTTTAGAATAAGTTCGCCAAATAAGGTATTTTGCCATGCAAACCAAGCACGGGTGAAGTTATTGGGGTCATCTTTGTGGAAAGATTCATGCATAAAGCCTGTCCCTGCATCCGTATTGAGCAGCATTTTTACACAATCTTTGATCTCCTGATCGTCCTGACTGGTAAATGCTTTCATCATGATGCTCATCGGCCATACCATATCATAACCGATGTGAGGCCCGCCAATACCTTCTCCTGCCTTTCCTTTGAAGAAATAAGGGTTATCCTTGCTCCATACAAAACGGCGTGTGTTTTGATAGATAGGATCGTTGATTTCTACATCACCAAGATAAGGCATTGCCAGCAAGCTTGGTACATTAGCGTCATCCATTAAGAAATGATTTCCGAAGCCATCTACCTCAAAGGCATAAATTGTACCATATTTAGGGTGATTATAAGTCGCATATTTTTTTAGTGCAGCTTCTACTTCTTTTGCCAGATCTGTGCATTGTTTTGCCAGTTCTGCATTTTGATTTACAGCATTTAGAATTTCGGCAGCTTTCTTTAGCGAAGAAACAGCGAAGAAGTTAGACGGCACGAGAAATTGCAGGGTTGTAGCATCGTCAGATGGGCGGAAGGCTGAAACAATAAGTCCGACAGGATTTACCGGAGCACCTAGGCCATTATTGTTCAATGTATCGAGTGCACGTTCTGTTTTGCGTTGAAATTTATAAGGTCCCACTCCTTCTTTGCGTTGTTGCTCCTTAAAAGTAGTCAGGATATTGGTGATGGCTTGTATCCATTCACTATCAAAAATACTGGCGTCACCGGTTTCCTTCCAATATTGGTAAGCCAGACGTAGTGGATAACATAGAGAATCTATTTCCCATTTTCTTTCATGTAATTCAGGTTTCATGTCGGTCAGGTCGGACATCCATTCCCCTCCGACAGCTCCGTCATTAAAAGCATTAGCGTATGGATCAATATTGATACATTTAAATTGTCTGCGGATCACTCCTTCAAGCATTTTCTTTAATTCCGGGTCTTTATTGGCCAGTTGTACATAAGGCCAAACCTGTGCTCCCGAGTCACGTAGCCACATGGCATGAATATCGCCTGTATAAACAAAAGTGTCAGGCTTGCCGTCTGTTGTACGATAATGAACCGTTGTTTCAAGGGTATTGGGAAAACAATTCTCGAACATCCACGCCAATTTTTGGTTAGTAAGCAACTTTTTTACTCTGATAATTTCTGCTTCCACGGCTTTTGATGTAAAAAGACGCTTGTTTACAGGTGGACGGTTACTTTTATAAGCGGCCACTTCAGCTGCCTGATTGACTACATTGGTGTGATCTTTAGCAAGAATAAGTTCAGTAGCATTCGCATGACTTCCCATTAATAGGGTGGTTGTAATAATGCATATTCCGATGTTTCTTTTCTTCATCTTTACAGTGTTTTTGAGAGGATTATTAAAAGTGGTTATTATAAGTTGATTCCGGCTAATCTGCCGTACATTTCTACAAAAGCTGCTTGTGTCAAAAGCCATTTTTTCTCATTTTTATCTGCTCCGCTCCAATCTGTTTGGAAGAGTCCCCGTTTATCCCTGGCATATTGCCATGCATAATCAAGGCTTTTTTGGAAGTCGGCTAGATAGGTCTTATTGTGATCTGTGTGATAAAGTTCTATAAATCCTCTTAGCATGACTGCTGTGAACCAGATATTTCCTTTTTTCAGTAATTGAAATGTTTGTCCGTTCGGCGAGGTGAAATGAGTGAAAAAGTGCTTGTGACATGCTTCGGCTATATTTTGAGCATCTTCCAGATAGTTTTTCTGTTTTGTTATTTGGTAGAGTAGGGCGGCTGCTTGCATCATTTGGCCGCTATTATAGGCAAATTTGGCATGCCCGATTTTCTTATTGAGTGCAATGTTGTCAAAGTATAAATGATCTGTTGGATCTTCTAAATTCTTTTTAGTCCATTCGTATAACTCTTTCCCTTGTTTCAAATAGGTGCTGTCTTGAGTTGCCTGAAATAGCTTGAGAGCAAAAACGGCTCCCGGTGCATTTGAACAAGTGTTTTTGGACTCTTTTTTCTGCTCACACCAGTAGATTCCTCCTCCGAGCACTTCGTCTTTACCGCTAAGAATAAACTCCCATATCAGTTCGGCTTTTTCCAGATAGGCTTGTTTTTTAGTCATACGATAAGAATCGGTAAAATCAATGCCTAACCAAACGTTGTCATCGTAAAAGCGATCAGAGAGAGGTTGATTACTGATATAGGATGAGTAAGCGAATGGTTCTCTTCGTGTGTCGAAATACTCTTCCAATCCGGGTAGTACTTTATTTTCCAGAAGTTTCTTGTATTTTTTGTTTCCGGTGCTTTCCAGTAATGCGTTTACTGCAGAGAATGTACCCGAATATGGCCAAAGATAAGAATATTCATTATGTCTTTTTGCTTGTTCTTCTGACGCCAGATAAGTTGCTTTGTTGTTCTGGTCAGAAGGATAATTTTCGCGCAGCAAACAAGTATTGGGTGCTGCATAGTTTTTGTAAAGGGCATCCAAGCTTTGCTGGGCTCTTTCTGCGTTAGGATTTGTGTTCGCAATGGCGAAAGCACAAATAACATTGAGCAATAGGCTATTCATAGTTTCCTTTCATTAATTGATATTTAGGGACGACTAAATAATTAATAATACTCTGATTATCAGTAATTAAATTCTAGATTGTCATTCCAGTCTCACAAGAATTTTGTAATTTTGAGTGTTAAATCATAT
>OGRY01002159.1_pt1 | contig 13008 bp, 10 predicted proteins | sample 1553551 | NCBI WGS metagenome assembly OGRY01 (sample SAMEA2580101, study PRJEB22360) | human gut metagenome | biome: human gut; feature: human-associated habitat; material: faeces | place: Denmark | collected 2008/2010
AGGAAATACGATGAACGCCATCGAGCATCCTGCGAACAGACCAATCAAGAGGCCCAGCCTTCCTACAGAAAAATTAAGCGGAGGGAAAATACGGTAAATGCGTGTATACTCCTCCATCGCCACCTGCACGCAAATCTCAATCATGATAACAACGAAAATCACGATGAAAAATAACGCACAGCGAGCTTCGGGCGGCACATAGGGAAGCGGCAGAAGGCAAAGCGTCGCCGCAAGAGCGAGTACTTTGATTGCCTGAGCAATCTCGAAACGGCGCAGACCCAGGAGATTATCAAAAACTTTGAATAGGGCAGCAGCAATCATCGCGGCACTCACAATGAGCATGAGCGTCGAATCATGCAGGCTCGTAGTGGCGCAGAGAACAAAACCCATGAGAAGACCATTTGAGAACATTGCCGCTGACGAACGCAGCAAGGCCCGCACATTGGGAAATTCGAAGACGCCAAACCTCTGTAGACGAAAGCAGCCTTCCGTGTCAGTTTTGCTCGAAACAGCAAACACGAAAAACAGGGCGGAAATCGCCGGCAAAGCAATGGCAATCGCTATTCTCGCCTCGTTCGTAAGCATATTTTCAACCAAGAAGAAAACAGCGGTGGCGGAAAGCATCGCAAAAGGCAGAATCACAATGAGGTCTTCATGCTGTATACGCGCAAAGACCGCACCCCACTCTATACTAAGAATAACAGCACAGAGGCCAAGAACGATCACTGTGAGATATGCAAGAACGGGCTCATGGGGATTGAGCGCACTGCAGATTTCGAAGATTGCGATGACCGCGGCCGCTGTAGAAGTCCTTATTATGCACCCGCGCGTAGTGCGTTTGCCCCCTGTGCGAGCGGCGATGATGTACTTGGAAATAAGCGCGATAATGACACTGAAGAAAACCTGCGAAACGATGAAGGCCAGAACACCCTGTGATATCGCAACCTGGGTGCCCTCACTATACAATGAGTCTCCATTGGCAAGTATTAGATACATCCAGGAAACGAACATCGAAAAACCGAGGCAGCCGAAAGCTTTACTTGCCGAAAACCCAGTCAACGGTGAACTTTCGTCTACACGCACCGAAGGTTCTGCCTCGGTGGAAACGTCCGCACTTTCCTCCATATCAGTCATAGAGCCCCCTCACGCTCTAAAAGATGTTTGCTGTCCTCGCTCATTCAGCAAGCGTGCCCCTCCAACGCGGAGCTCCATCATTTTCTATGCCCAATTGATCCAAGACGCGGCAGGTCGTCTGCATGACTATATCATTGATGGTCTCCGGCTTGGAATAGAATGCGGGCACCGGTGGCATAATAACTGCACCTAGTCTGCTAAGCTCAAGCATGTTCTCGAGATGAAGCGGGGACAAAGGCGTTTCACGTGCGAGGAGTATAAGCTTCCTCCGCTCCTTGATCGAGACGTCCGCTGCACGCAACACAAGGTTATCAGTAAATCCCACGCGTATGCCCGCAAGAGTCTTCATTGAACAAGGTACGACAACCATGGCGGCGAAATGGGAGCTGCCGCTTGCAATAAGCGCAGAAAGATCATCGTTGTCATATACCGCATGAGCCATGGATTCAACCTGCTCAACGGTATATCCGGTCTCGAGAAGAATGGTTTTTCTTCCCCATTTGGATATGACAAGATGGGTCTCGACGCCAGCCCGCTTCAATTCCTGCAGTAACTTCACGCCGTAGATCGCTCCCGTCGCTCCCGTTATGGCAACGATTACCCTCATGGCAGCTCCTCCTTTCGATATGTCCGCATCGAGGCGACTCAAGCGCCTGCTTTGGTTGGCGCTTCCTTGTTCGTCATATAGTCGCTCTTTTCCAGAACGATCTTTGGTTTTATGGCCTTGCCATCCAACTGTCCCCATGGGTCGCGCTTATCGATATCCGTGATGTAATCCGGCTCGCAGTTTCGCCAGGAGTAATGACAGTTTTCGCAAAAATACAACTCCCAGGCATCGCTCCCGTCAGGAGCATGGGCGATGGTCGACGCCGTGTCTTCCAAGCATCTCACGCATTGCATATTCGTTCTCTCCTCTTAATCGAAGTTCGCATCGCAAGGCACGTACCTAGAGTTCGAGCTGTAGCTCCCTGATACGCTTTTCCCATTGCTCCGCGCCTGCCTCAGGCATGATTATCTTGTTCGGCTTCATGTGATCAGGGGGGAAGGGTGTGGTCGCATCGATAATCAACTTGCGATCCAGACCGTTGTCCGCACCGCAGGGAAGCAACCTATTGCCTGGGACAGAATCGACAACACTGATATCATTCTTGCGTACACGGGTGGAAAGCGCCCACATTACCTGCTCAAGATTGAACGGGTCGACGAAGTCGTCAACCATGATGATGTTGCGAGCGAAGTAGCTGCCGTGGGAAGTCGACGCAAGGCGCATTGCGATAATCTTTGCCTGGCCGGGAATACGCTGCTTCGTAGCAGCGATAATAGTCATGCCGTGCTGATAGAATGCATTCACACATTCGAGCTGCGGATAGTCGCGCTTCACTTCCTGAAACATCTGCACTGAGGTGTTAATTGCCTGAATCGTATCATGCTCCGTCCAGGGAAAGCCGATGGAGAGGCTCTCGAAAATCGGATCCTCACGGTGCGTGACTCGATTCACCTTAATCAAAAGCTTATGGCCACTCCCCGAATACGTACCGGGGAACTCTCCAAAGGGGCCCTCGTAGACACGCTCGTTCGGAATGACCTCGCCTTCGATGACATATTCGCAGTTGGCGGGAATCGGAAGGCCGTTGCCGCTGCGCGTCAGCTCATAGGTGAAGCCGCCGAATGCCGATGCGCGATGATATTCGGATTCGTGATATGCCAAGGGCGTGCACGCGAAGAACGAGAGCATCGGATCGTTTCCGATGCAGATCGCAATGGGGAGCGGACGCCCCTCCTTCTCAGCCTGAGCAACATGCTCACCAGCGTCATGGTTTCGGCCGAGCTGCATGGCAATCGTGTCCGGGCCGAGAGCCATCAAACGATAGATGCCAACATTCGTCGCCTCGAAATCGTCGGGGGCATAGGGCTCCGAAGTGACGATGCATGCCTTGCTGAAATAACATCCGCCATCCAAACGATTGATACGATACAGCGGCATAATCTCGTATAGATTGATGTCCTTGTCTATGACCACTTCCTGACACGGGGCATCTTCCACGAATTCCACTTCGCCCGGATAGTCCGCCCACTTCTCACTGGTGGTATAGAACTGCTCTTGGATAGTCGCATCTTTGGGAAGGCCGAGCGAGAGCGCATGGTTCGCCCACGAGCCATGGACGCCAACCGCAAGGCGCTTTCCCTTGTAGCCCTCGACATTGTCGAGAATCATCGCGGGGCCCTCAGGGCCCATATCCGATACGACCTTACTGATGATTCCTATCTCGGAAAGTTTTACGGGATCACTGTAGTGAACAAGTTGCTTTTCCTCGTCTAGCTTCGCGAGGAAACTCCTCAAGTCTTTATAAGGCACAATCGCCTCCTCACTCGATGAGCTACCGGCCGATAGGCTGGGATCTCAAGTCGATGGCAGATTGCGGACTTCGCACAGTGCAAGCAGACCGCTTTGCACCTATATCCAAAGTACCAAGCCGCGCGTAGACCTTCGACCTCAGCGAATCGGCCCTGCAGCATGTCAGAAAGATGCTGAGCTCCTTCTCAGAAAATCTGACCAATATATTGTCTTTGTCGAATCTGGAACACAAATAAAGAGAGCCCCATGCTCCAAGTTGCGACAAGAACCCTCCAGCCCTCCTTCTCCTCACCATCTCCATCGTTACGCCAGTGCGCACAGTACATGAATGCCGTCATCTTTCGCATTCCTCGAAGTTACTAATATGCGCTCACGTACGCGGGTGTTCAGCCCTACGCAGAACTTCATACCAACAGTCTTAGGGATTGCAGGCGCGTTTTAACAAGTAGCCTTTTTGGGGATTGAAGAGGGCTTGTGCATAAAGAGAAAATACGAGAGTCAATATCAGGGCACGCTTCATCTCCGATTGCTACGCCATGGTTTTCATCATCCATGTCGTGTCCTGACAAACGGTTCGGAATTCCCGACCCGTGAAGGCCTCTCTTATGTAAGTGAGGCACAAGTTTCTTCGGACACATTCCCGAAGACCAGCTAATCAAAGGAGATGATTCATTGTGACTGATGCAGAAGTCCAAAAGCCAGAATCGCGCTACGCGTTTCTCATCCTCGCAGGCTGCTGCTGCGTCGCCGCCGGTGGTGTCATGGCGCTCGTCGTTTCGATGATGAGCGTGTATCTCGTCCCGGTCAGCTCTGCCCTTGGTATGACGAGGCCCGAATTTACCATGTGGAATACCACCATGGGATTCGTCCAAATCGTATCGCTTCCCATTTGGGGCCAGCTTATTGGCAAAAATGTTCGTGCTTGCTTTGCCGTAGGTGTTATATGCGAAATTATCGGCATCCTGATGTTCACCGTCGTGACTGACGTGTTTGGTATGGTCATCGCTGGCATCTTCATTGGCATTTCGATGCCCATGACTTTCAAGCTGCTCATACCGACGCTCATGAACAACTGGTTTGCTCCAAAGCACCGTGGCCGCTACCTCGGCATCGCCATGGCGTTCTCCGGTGTTGGCACCTTCGTTTGGGCGCCCATGTTCACCGCCATCATCGAGAACTTTGGCTACCAGACTTCCTATATCGTTAATGCCATCATTGCTGCAGTGCTTTTGCTGCCCTGGCTCGGTGTCTTCCGATTCTCCCCTGAGGACAAAGGTCTCAAGCCCTGGGGTTACGTCCCGGGTGAAGATGTCAAGGCCGCCGACATGGAAGAGGGCATGTCGGCCTCGAAGGCACTCACACGCCCCGTATTCTGGGCCCTGTTCGTCGCCATTGGCCTTATCTGCCTTGCCAACGGCTTTAATAACAACATGCGCCCCATGGCCGCCGAAATGCTCGCCAACACCGACCTAGCTGCAAGTGCCGCCATGATTGCTGCAACGATGGTTTCGACGAGTGCTGCCGGCAACCTCATAGGCAAGATCGTTTACGGTTACTCTGTCGACAAGATTGGCCTGCAGAAGGGTACCATTATTTTCCTCGTGATCTTCTTTATGTCCTTTGTGCTGTGGACACTCTTCCCCGGTCAAATGGTCTTTATGTATATTGGTGCGTTCTGCTTGGGTCTGCACAATGGTCTCGTATCCGTTGGCATCCCGCTCATCACACGCCGTACCTTTGGCAATCGTGATTATGCGAAGATCTATTCCCGCATTGCTATCGCTCAGGCAATCATGGGCGGCTCTGCCACCACTATCGTAACCGCTTACGCCGCCAGCATCGGCACCAACGTGGGCATCGAGTACACGATTTTCGGCATGCTTTCCGTTATCGTGGTTGGCGCGCTCATGCTGTTCGGCATCTCGCGCATTGGCAAGGAGAAGTGGACGCACGAGGCTATCAAGGAAGCCTAGAAAGCTCGTCAGAGCAAAGATGTGAACATCTGTGCTGCTGATAAGCAAAAGAAAGCCCCCTCCCAATCACGGGAGGGGGCTTTCTTCGTGCCTTGAGGCAATCGATAATCGCTTATCGCTGCATCTTCTTCTCGAGACCGGGCTCGGGCGTGCCAGTCAGGAATCCGTCCTGCGCCCAATCAGCCCAGATGGCGCCATCGCCCTGAGCAAGGCAGCCATCGATCCAGATACGGCAGTCATAGTACTTACCGCGCGTCTCCTTGTTCGTGCCTCCGCAATTCGGGCACTTGTTGCCTTCCATCATCCAGGCAGGCTTAGTGGTAATCGCGTGGCAGTCGTCGCACACGAAGACGTCAATTCCAACATTCTCTGCCATAGTCAATCAACTCCTTGACAAAAAGACCCTAGCGGGGAACGAACATGACCTGGCTCGGCTTGGCCGTCATACGCTTGGAAAGCTCTTCGACCGTGCCGAACTCCATGCAACCCGTATAGCAGCTGTGCACGCAGCTGGGGAGCTTGCCCTTGGCGGTGCGCTCCTCGCACAAATCGCACATGTCGGTGGGAATGGGCACATACTTGAGCTGCCACTTGTCATCCTCGATCTCCCACGGACCGACCTCGTACACCTTGATACCCCATTTGCCCTCTGGGATATTGTGCTCTTCCTTGCATGCGACCTCGCAGGTGTGGCAATTGGAGCACCACTCGTAGTCAATCAACAGCGCATTAGTAGACATATCGTCAACCTTTCTTTACTGAATAGAGTTAAACCTACTTACGCGGCGTGGCCTGCGTGGTGAACTTGACGCACTCCTCCGGCTCGCACTTGTAAATCTTGCAGCACAGAGCCTTGACGTCTGCACCGAAGCCCGTTGGGCCCTGGTGACCAGCCTCTGCGATGAGATTCGGGTTCACGTCCCAGGAGCCGTACTTCGAATCGTCATGCGGGTCAATCTCGGGGAACCACCAGCCGGAGTTCAGGTTTGCCATGCCATAGCGCAGGGTTGGCGTCGGCTTTGCGGTCTGACGGCAACGATAGCCCTTGTAGTTCTCGATCCAGACCCAATCGCCTTCCTTAATGCCGTTCTCCTCGCACCACTTGTCGTTAATCTCTACCTGCGGAAGCTCCTGAATCTCGCGCAGCTTCGGGTTCTGACGATGCTCGGAATGGAAGAACTGGATGTTGCGCGTACCCGTCATGCAGATGATGGGATACTCCTCGTAAACCTCGGGAGTGGAAATCGGGCCCTGGAACGGCTCGTCGTAGTACGGCATCGCTGGCACGCCAACGGAATCGGCAACGCAGCTGTACAGCTCGATGCGGCCCGTCGGAGTCGGGAAGCCGGGCTTGCCGTCAGCACGGAGCTTGCCGGTCTCATAGCGCTTGTACTCGACTTCCGGATACCACCAGAGCATGTCACGGACTTCCTCATAGGTGAATCCGGACGGCTCGAGCAGGGCACTCAGCATGTCATCGACGTTATCCCACGGGAACATGTCCTCGCGGAAGCGCTTGCCGAGGTCGAGAATAATCTCGCGGTCAGAGTGGACATCGCCAGGACGCTCGATGCCCTCAACGGTGCGGATGCAGTTGATGGAGGTGTAGTGCGAGCGCAGGGACTCATGCTCGGGATACATCGTAATGGGGATGAAGAGGTCGCCGATGTCCTGAGCAGTAGGCGTCATAACGTAATCGAGGACGACGTTGTACTCCATCTTGTTCAGGATCTTGTACACGTCCTGCAGACCGTCGTTGGACATGCAGCACAGCGGGTTGCAGCCCATGTAGAAAGAACCACGGAACGGATACGGCTCGTCGGTCAGGCCCTGGATAAGAGCGAGATCAGGCTGGTCGAGACGCATGCCCATGCGGATGATCGGGTACTCCTTGTAACCGGTCATCTTCTCCTTCTGGGAATCGGGCAGGTCGTCGTAGCCCCAACCGAAGAAGTTCACGTCGCCCGGATTCGGGGTGAAGATGTTGCCGCCCGGAACGTCCATGTTGTTGCAGATTGCCATCATGTCGATGATTGCCATGGCAGCAGCAACGCCGTTCTTCTGCATGTCGATGGCAAGACCAAGCTGGACGGCAGAGTTGTTGCCGCTCGCATAGAGCCTGGCAGCAGCACGCAGCTTGTCAGCAGGAATCCACGCAATCTCGCAGAGCTCGTCGACGTCGTACTTGTCCATCTCAGCCTTGAGCTCGTCGAAGCCGAAGCACCAGTTGGAGACGAACTCATGATCGTAGAGATCCTCGTCAATGATGGTCTTCAGCATGGCGATGGCGATGGCGCTATCGACTGCAGGACGCGGCTGAATCCAGATATCGGCACGGGCGGCCATCCAAGTCAGACGCGGGTCGATGACAATGGTCTTGGAACCACGCTTCTGGCACTGCACAATCCAGTCACCATAGAAGTAGTCGGAGCTGGACTCAACAGCGTTATTACCCCAAACCATGATGACTTCGGGAATCTTGTAGCCCGGATGATCGTAGCGATCCTCGAAGCACTGAGCGCAGTCTGCCTGGCAGTACACGCCCATGGTCAGGAGGTAAGCAACCATACGAGGCATCCAGCACGCGAGACCGGTCGACCACGAAACGACATTCGGCGAATCCATGGCGAACAGAAGGCGCTGAGCCTCCCACATGATGTCGCGGCCCGTACCGCAAACGGCCTGCAGCGACTCGGGACCGTAGGTGGCGGCGATGCGCTTGAATTCCTTCTCCCACAGGTCCAGAGCCTCCTCATAGGAGATCTCCTCCCACGCATCCGGATCGCCGCGCTTTGATGGGTCGCGCTTGAGCGGCGTAAGGATGCGGTCCTTGTGATACATAATATCCGGCGTGGCGACGCAACGCGGGCAGAGATGCCCCTGGTTCCAGGGATTCTCGCGGTCACCCTCGACCTTGCAGACCTTGCCATCCTTCACATAGACGAGAACACCGCAGCCTTCATGGCAGCCAGGTGCCGTCCAGGAGGTGGTGCGAGTGACGGTATAGCCGTCCTCCTCCCACGTGATGGGCAATCCCGCATCTTTTCTTGTCATTACGTTCTCCCTTCCATCTTCTTTTTCGTACATGTTCTAGGCAGGAACGCCTGCCTGAAAACCAAATCAATAAGTGTGCTTACTTCCCAGGGACACCAGGAGCACCGGGAGCAGCCGGAGCGCCGGGGGCACTCGGGGCACCAGGCATGCCAGGCGCAGGAACGCCACCCATGCCAGGAGCGGCCGGAGCTTTGCCCGAAAGCTTCTCTCCGCAAGAGGGGCACTCGGGGTCAAACGGCCCGCACTCCGCGCCGCATTTGGGGCATGCCTTCTTCTCGATACTCATATCAGCCGGTCTAAAACACATAACTTCTTCCTTTCTTATCGACGGAAATATGGGTGCGGTGAATCGCAGAGAGAGGGGGGGGTGAGGGCGATTCACCGCACGGTGACCAGCAAGAGCTGGCCATCCAATCAAACGGCGAGAAGTAATTAAGGGGGGTCTCGCCGTTCCTGGATCAAGCTCACGACTCGCCCTCCGCACGCCAGGCAGCGCGGGGCTTCGCCCTATTGGCAAATGCCACAATGATGAAGATTGCTGCGGCTGCACCGATGCCAATGCCCGCGCCCCAAACTGCGGAATAGCCTCCTGTTGCGCCAAGTATGCTTGAGATGATTATTGGGCCGAAAAGCCCGAAGATACCGACGCCAACGCGGGTAAAGGGGATAAGCTTTTCATACGGACGGTCGCCAAAAAGATCACGCACCAAAAGTGGAATCTGGACTGCAACCAATGAATTTTGCACGCCAAAGAGAAAAGCTCCCAGGTAAAGCAGCGGAAGCGCCGTCTGAGTGGCAAGCAAGCCTAACCCAATAGCAAGAAGACAGAAATTGATTGCAATGATTTTGTAGATGCTTATATAGTCATACAGCCAGCCCATGATCAGCTTTTCGCATATTGACCCTAAAGAAACAGCCGTCAGGAATGTTGAGCTCACCATCGCGGTATACCCCAGCGACTGCCCGAAAGCATTCAAATGTGAGTTGAACGGTGAGAAGATGGCTATGCAGCCTACAGCGCAACAGACGCATATAAACGATACGGACACAAGCGCTATCTTATATGGCACGCCAGCTCTATCTTTCAGCGCTTCTTCACGTTGTTTCTCCTCATCTTCCTTCGTCCATCCATACGGCACCAAGCCAAGCTCCTGCGGCGTGCGCCGAAAAACGAAGATGGCAAAGGGCTCGATGAGAACGAGTACGATGACGGCCACGACGACGTAGGACAACTGCCAACCTATCGTATGAATCAAATAGGTAATGAGCGGGGAAAGAATGGCAGCACCCACACCGGAACTCGCCATCGCAATTCCCATCGCCAAGCCCTTTTTCTTCATGAACCAGTTGTTGATGAGAATGGGCGTCATCGTCATGAAGAAGAAGCCGCCATTGAATCCAAAAACAAAGCCGGCGATATTACGGCACCACATAGCCGGGTAGTACCCCATAAACGCAAGCGCAATGGCGCAAACCGCACAATTGACACTTATGAGTACCCTAATGTCCACCTTGTCGATGAGCATGCCCATTGCCACGGCGGCAACAGCAGTCCCAACGAAGATGAAGGTCATGTACGACGAGTACTCTCCGATACTTATTCCCAGACCTTCTGCAGCAGCTACATAGAACACGCCGCAGGAATCCAGAAACGTTCCAATACCTCCGATTTGCATAAAGCAGCAGCCGACCACGATAAGCCACGGATAGAACCTTTGTTTGATAGATTGATTCCGGGTGTCCATGCTCTTCCCTTCTTCACGCACCGGCATTTCATAGAAGCGTCAATTTCTCTGGCAACTCCACGTGCGGCCGACGCATGCTGACATGCGCCGGCCATGCCGCACCATGGGAGGGTTTAGTCTTCGGTCGGAACAAACAGGGTCTGGCGCGACTTGCGCTCGAGGCGCTTTGCCAGCTCCTCGACCGGCCCGTACTCCATGCATCCCGTGTAACAGTTGTGAACACATGCGGGGAGCTTTCCCTTGCCGGTTCGCTCTGCGCATAAATCGCACATGTCAGTCGGAACCGGCACATACGTCAGCTGCCACTTGTTACCCTCGATGTTCCAGGGGCCAACTTCAAATACCTTGATGCCCCACTTTCCATTGGGAATGTTGCGCTCTTCCTTGCATGCCACCTCACAGGTGTGGCAGTTATCGCAGTACTCGTAATCAATCAGCAAGCCCATCTTCGGCATTGCAATCACCTCTTTTCTTCGAGACCGAGCGTTTCGTCTACCTGGCCTTGCCCTTCACGAACGGGCGAATCGTCTCCCTGCAGGCATCCTCGGGGTCGCACTTGTATACCTTGCAGAGAACCGCCTCGACATCCGAGCCGTATCCGGTGGGGCCTTGGTGACCCGGCTCGATAAGCAGGTTGGGATTGACGTCCCAGCAGCCGTACATGGGGTCATCGTGGGGATCCATCTCGGGGAACCACCAGCCGGAGTTCACGTTCGCCATGCCATAGCGCAGGGTGGGCGTCGGCTTCGCACGATGCTTCACGCGGCCAACGTTGCTCTCCAGCCACACCCAATCGCCAGCGCTAATCTCATTGTCCTTGCACCACTCGTCATTGAGCTCGACCAGCGGATCGGGCTGAATCTCACGAAGATTCGGATTGTCACGGTGCTCCGAATGGAAGAACTGAATGTTGCGCGTGCCCGTCATGCAGATAACGGGGTACTCCTCGTACAGGTCGGGAGTGGTATAGGGACCATAGAACGGCTCTGCCGCGTAGGGCAGCGGATTATCGTTGATGGCTTCGGAGAACACGGAGTACAGCTCGACACGACCCGTTGCGGTGTTGAAACCAGGCTGACCGTCGGGGCGCAGGAGGCCCTTCTCATAGCGACGGTACTCGAGGCCCGGATACATCCAGTTCTGCTCCTCGATTTCACGCCACTTCATGCCAGATTTCTTCACGAGCTCGTCGTAGATTTCCTCTTCGTTCTCCCACGGCCACATATCCGCGTTGAAGCGCTTGCCGAGGAGCAACGCAATCTCGGCATCGCTCTTGGGCTCGCCCTGTATCTCCAGGCCCTCGAGCGGGGAAATAGCGCAGGCACCCGTACGCTTCGCAATCATGCCGAGCTTCTCGACGGCCATCTTCACCGGCAAAGCGACGTCTGCCAGCGTCTGGATGGTCGGGGTAATCTGATAGTCGCATACGACGATGAATTCGAGTTTGTCGATAACGGGATAGACGCGACTCAAGTCCATGACGCTCATGCAGCACAGCGGATTCGTGCCCATCATGATGGCGCCACGATACTCGTACGGATCGCCCGTCTCGGCCTGAATAAGCTGCATATCCGGCTGGTCAAGAACCATGCCAAGGCGAATGAACGGATACTCGTCATACCCGACCAAATCACGCTGGACTTCCTCGGGGAGTTCCTTGAAGCCCCAGCTGAAGTAGCTGAAGTCATACGGCGGGCCCGTGAAGATCTGGCCACCCGGCACGTCGAGGTCATCACAGATGGCGAGCATGGCGATAACCGCACGAACGCCGGCGATGCCATGCATCTGCTGGTCAAAGGACAGACCGAACTGCACGCAGGTATTGTTGCCGGCGGCAAAGAGGCGAGCAGCCTCAACGACTAGGTCCTTGTCGACCCAAGCACGCGTGCACAGGTCGTCCAGGTCGTACTCGCTGCAGCGCTGCGCCAGGGCCTCGAAGCCGTAGGTCCACTTCTCGACGAAGTCGTGATCGTAGAGGTCCTCTTCGATGATGATCTTCAGCATGGCCATGGCAAGGAGAGAGTCCGTGCACGGACGCGGCTGAATCCAGATATCGGCGCGAGCAGCCATCCAGGTGAGTCGCGGATCAACGACAACCAGCTTGGACCCGCGCTTCATGCACTGGACGATCCAATCACCGAAGAAGCCGTCAGAAGAAGACTGAACAGGGTTGCAACCCCAATTGAAGATAACCTCGGGGATACGGAATGTGGGATTGTCGAAACGATCCTCGTGACATTCAGAGCAATCGGGCATCATGTATTCGCCCACTGCGGCGGTATACGCCACGAGACGCGGCATCCAGCATGCCTCACCAGAGAAGTAACTCACGGCATGGGGCGAACCCATGGAGTAGATAAGGCGCTGAGATTGCCACAGAATGTCACGACCCGTGCCATTGAATGCCTGGAGCGTCTTCGCGCCATACTTATCGATAATCTCCTTGAACTTCGTTTCGATGAGATCAAGCGCTTCGTCCCACGTGATTCGCTCCCAAGCATCGGGATTGCCGCGCTCTGATGGGTCGCGCTTCATGGGATAGAGCAGACGATCTGTCCTGTTCACCTCATAGGGCATTGCCGCGCAGCGCGGACAGATATGGCCCTGGTTAAAAGGATGCTCCGGGTCTCCCTCGACTTTCACGAGCTTGCCATCTTTGACATAGCCCAAGATGCCGCAGCCGGCATGGCAGCCAGGTGCCGACCAAACGGGCGTGCGCGGAACCTGATACCCATCTTGGGAAGTA
>OGRY01002160.1_pt1 | contig 13004 bp, 11 predicted proteins | sample 1553551 | NCBI WGS metagenome assembly OGRY01 (sample SAMEA2580101, study PRJEB22360) | human gut metagenome | biome: human gut; feature: human-associated habitat; material: faeces | place: Denmark | collected 2008/2010
CCAACGACCCCGAGATTACAAATCACGTGCTCTGGCCAGCTGAGCTAAAGAGGCATCATTTCGTCAAAACGGGTAAGCTGACTATGTCGCACCGCTACAACCACATACCCTTGCTGCCTTCCGACCCTGGGGGGGTTCTGCAGGAGCTGGTCGCATAGGACTTACCCGGGCACAAAAGTAGATATTTTTTCTTAGATAACAATAGCATTCCACAAAAAAATGCACAAAATTTTCTATCTACCTAGAAACGAAACAATTAAAAAAAACATATTTCACAATAAATTTTTTCTCCATAATTTTATAGAAGTCTCGACCTGTATTGTTCCTAAAAAAATTTACATTTGTATCCTATAAATAATAGCCCATTCACAAAAAAGGAATTATGTTGCAAAAAATTAAAGAGCGTATACTTGCCGGCGGAGAAATTACCCCCGACGAAGCATTAGAATTAGCACAAAAAGCCATTCGTTCGGACCTATATGCTGCTGCCGACGAAATCCGTAAAAAATTCTGTAATAAAACGCTCGATACTTGCTCGATCATCAATGCCCGTTCTGGTCATTGTCCCGAAAACTGCAAATGGTGCGCCCAATCGGCCCATCATCACACCCAAATAGAAACATACGACGCTATACCCATACATGAAGCTATATCCATTGCCCGTTTAAACGAACAACAAGGAATAAAAAGATTGTCTTTGGTCACCAGTGGGAGAAGGATAAAAGCCTCGGAAATAGACTATTTCTGCGATATTTATCGAAAAATGGGAGAAGAAACCCACTTACAACACCTTTGCGCCTCTATGGGACTATTGAAACGAGAAGAATTAGAAAAGCTGAAAGCCGCCGGAGTAAAACGCTACCACTGCAACTTAGAAACAGCCTCGTCCTATTTTTCCGAGCTATGTACCACACATACCATTGAGCAAAAAAAAGAAACGATTCGGACAGCCCAAGAGTTAGGAATGGAAATCTGTTCCGGTGGAATCATCGGTATGGGAGAAACTATGAAACAACGCATCGAATTGGCTTTTGAACTAAAAGAATTAGAGGTCTGTTCGGTTCCCATGAATATCTTGAATCCCATACCGGGAACACCTTTGGAACACATGCCCCCCATCAGCGACGAGGAGATTTTAGTTACAATCGCAATTTTCAGATTCATACTGCCACGGACGTTCATTCGGTTTGCCGGAGGGCGGGCGAGATTATCCAGAGAAACACAAAAGCAAGCACTATCGGCCGGAGTAAACGGACTATTGATGGGCGACATGCTCACAACGCTGGGATCGGGAGTAAACGAAGACAAATCATTAGCCCGAGAAGCGGGATACGATCCTCTATAATATAATAAAAAGCCTGTCGCATGCGACAGGCTTTTCTCGTTTATCCAAATTCCCTGTTCTTCACAGAACATTCCATTTCAGTCACTTGGTTCCAGTTGAAAAACTTGCTCTACCGATTTATTGAATACTTGGGCTATTTTCAACGCTAACACCGTAGAAGGCACAAATTTACCAGTCTCGATTGCATTGATGGTTTGTCGGCTCACCCCTACTACATCGGCCAAATGCTGCTGGGTTATACGAAGTTCGGCACGCTCCACTCGTATTCTATTCTTCATCTCTCAACGACTTTTTAAGTTTCCACAATTTCATTTCAAAGACAATCAAGAAAATAATAATATTCGTAAACATATTAAAGACCAAGACATTCAAAAACAGAAGCTCGTAACAAAAAAGAGATAAAATAATCAAAACAGACGAATTGATATACAAGGCTATCAACAACGAGTTCAATCTTATCCGCCCGATTAATTCATCTTCGACTCTCTCACGTGAACATGCCACAAATAAACAACCCAAGCAAATGCCTATAATGGCGACATTATTCAATATTTTTCCAACCCAATCCGAAGTCAGTACTCTTTTCATAGCCAAAGGAATCCATTCGGGTAGCAAGAAAGATGGAAAACCATTATAACCGTCTATCGTCATCAGTACTCCCAGCACAAATGTTGGAACCAGAATAATCCAGCCGACTTTCTTAAAGCCATTAGGCAACAAAAAGATTTTTTCCATAATAACAATTATTTTAAGTAATCGATAAAAGAAATAGCTATGGCACAAATGTAAAGTATATTTTACATATAGACAAATATAAGCGACTTTTTTTTACAAAAAATCTTACAGAAAAGCTATGAAGCCTCTGAACACTTCCAACATGGCGTGGGAATCTTCATTCAAACCTATTATCTAAAAAATGGATTTTTCCCGCAAGACTCTGCACTTCCGACCAAATGCTTAACAGTCTTGCAATAACGGATAATGTCGGCGTTTGTGTGTTGTGTTTCAGGTAGATAGATAGGATAACAAGATTGGTAAAACTCAAGACTTTTGTATCATTGAGCACAATCAAACTTTGCAAAGGTAAAACTTTATTCTTAAACTCAAACTTTTTAGGGTTATTTTTTTGACAAAAAAGATTTTTAACCCGATACAAGCCATAGAATTCGAAAAAAGAATAAATTAACAATGCAAAACACTCGCGCAATTTTTCTATTACGCCCTAAATCGTTAAAACTTTCATGAAGACTGCTCTTTCCCATTTGTCCAATCACAACATTTATCGTAAATTTGACTGGTATTTAATACAAAGTAATGATCAGCTACTTACAAATAGAAAATCTCACAAAGTCGTTCGGAGACCGGATTCTCTTCGAAAATATATCGTTAGGTATCGGTGAAGGAGACCGAATAGGATTAATTGCCAAAAATGGAGCGGGGAAAACGACTTTACTGAATATTCTGGCGGGGAAAGAAAATTATGACAGTGGAAACATTGTATTCCGGAATAATTTACGGGTAGGATACTTGGAACAATCCCCCTCCTATCCGCCAGAACTCACAGTTATACAAGCCTGTTTCCAGTCCGACAACGACACTGTTCGTTTAATAGCCGAATACGAACAGGCTCTACAAACCGACGATCCTATCGGCCTGCAAGAACTACTCGACCGCATGGACCACTACAAGGCATGGGATTACGAGCAAAGAGCCAAACAAATTCTTTCGCAGCTCAAAATCAATAACTTCGATCAGCCTGTAAAAGAATTGTCCGGCGGACAACTGAAACGACTGGCGTTAGCCAATGTCTTAATTACCGAACCCGACTTGCTCATTCTCGATGAACCGACGAATCATCTGGACATCGATATGACCGAATGGTTGGAAGAATTTTTACGCCGCACCAACATAACCCTATTGATGGTCACGCACGATCGCTATTTTCTCGATCGAGTATGCAATCAAATTGTCGAAATCGACAATCATACACTATACAATTATAACGGTAATTACAGCTACTATCTTGAAAAACGGGAAGAGCGCATAGAAATACATAATGCCGAAATCGACCGGGCCCGCAATTTAATGCGTACCGAGTTGGACTGGATAAGGCGACAGCCACAAGCCCGGGGCACAAAAGCAAAATACCGTGTGGATGCTTTTTATGAATTACAAGCGAAAGCCCGTCAAGAAAAATCAGACGGGCAAGTACGGCTCGAAGTAAAATCGTCATACATCGGTTCAAAGATATTCGAGGCAAAAGGTATCTGTAAAAAATTCGGAGACCTGAAAATAATCGAAAACTTCGATTATACTTTTGCCCGCTATGAAAAAATGGGTATCGTAGGTAACAACGGAACCGGAAAATCGACCTTCATCAAAATGCTCGTCGGTGAAATTCAACCCGATCGAGGACGATTCGATATAGGAGAAACGGTAAAGTTCGGCTATTATAGCCAAGATGGGTTACATTTTAATGAACAGATGAAGGTCATCGATGCCGTAAGAGATATAGCAGAAGAAATTTCACTTGGCGACGGACGTAAGCTGTCCGCATCTCAATTCTTGCAGCATTTTCTCTTTACCCCCGAGACACAACACAGCTATATATATAAATTAAGTGGAGGAGAACGCCGACGCCTATATTTATGTACGATACTCATCAGTAATCCCAATTTTTTGGTACTGGACGAACCGACCAACGACTTGGATATCGTTACTCTTAACGTCCTTGAAGATTATCTCCGTAATTTCAAAGGGTGTCTCATTGTCATCTCCCACGACCGATATTTCATGGATAAAGTAGTAGATCACCTACTTGTGTTCAAAGGAAACGGAGAACTAAAAGACTTTCCCGGTAACTATACCGATTATCGTGAATGGAAAGAAACACAGGAACAAAAGGCTAAAAGCGAACAGGCAGAAAAAGCAAAGCAAGACAATAAAAAGACTACTGCCGAAAAAAGAAATACATCTGACAATACCCGACGACGCCTTTCTTTTAAAGAGAAAAAAGAGCTGGAACAATTAGAAATGGAAATCGCTGCGCTGGAAGAAGAGAAAAAAACAATCGAAACGAACCTTTGCAGCGGAACCTTAAGCATAGAGGAACTCACGCTGCAATCCAAAAGATTGCCGGGAATCAACGAAAACCTCGATGAAAAGACATTACGCTGGCTCGAACTAAGTGAAATCGAAGGGTAGTTATATACAAAAGGCGATAGACCGTATCTCTATCGCCTTTTGTTATATCACATGCTCAAACCTCACCTTTGAAAATAAGCGTATTTCGGTTCTGTGGGTTTATAAGAATCATCGTCCCACAAAGTACTGGTAATCATCAAATCGGCACTGTATCGGTTGCAAGCGATAGGCACATTGTGTACTCTACACTGACGAAGCAACATCTGTATATCGGCCTCGTGTGGTTGAGGATTCAAATCATCGATCAAAAAGATAGCCAAATCGACTTGATGACGAACCACCAATGCGGCAATTTCGGCATCTCCCCCCAACGGACCCGAATTCATACAAGTCACATCGGCCGGAATATTCAATTCGTCGAATGCCTCCTTAATCAATCGGCCGGTAGTACCTGTACAAACCAAATGGTGATGAGACAACAACTCGGCATTATGTTTCACCCACTCTACCATATCGGCCTTACGATTATCATGCGCCACTAGCGCGATAGTTAATCTTTTTTTCATAGCTTTATTTTTTTAAGATTGAACAGTTTGAAATTTTTGTCTGATTTTCCGTTGATGTATCCACAAGGCCATAACAGCTATCACGAATGCGATAAAATCAGAGATAGGCATACTCAACCAAACTCCGTTCGTAGACCAGTAAGTCGGTAAAATCAACAACAACGGCAATAAAAACAATAATTGTCTCGATAAGGATAAAAATATAGATACCGGAGCCCTACCTATCGACTGAAAGAAATTGGAAATTACAATCTGGCAACCGACAAACGGGAACATGGCGCAACTGATACGAAGACCGGTCACAGACAAATCGACCAACTCCTCGCTGGTTGTAAACATCGCTACAATAGCATGGGGAAATAATTCGCTCAATACAAAGCCCACCGTAGTAACGACCACACCCCGCCGTAATCCCATATCGCAATGTTTTGCGAACACGGTCATATTGCTTGGCTCCATAGTTATACCCCACGATAGGCTGCATTCCCTGTGTGATTCCCATAACGATCATAACGAACAACATCAAAGTACGGTTCACAATACCATAAGCACCGATAGCCAAATCTCCACCAGTATGTTGCAACGCATTATTAATAAAAATCACCACCACACAGGCACAAACATTCATCAAAAAAGGAGACATGCCTATGGAAAATATTTTAGCGACTACCCGCACTTTCAACCGGGAGTACCGACGGTCAAAATGAATAAAGTTTTTTTTGTTCGCAAAATGAACGAGCACCCACACCATAGCGACAGTCTGAGACACGACTGTTGCCAACGCTGCACCCCGTATTCCCCAATCGAATGAAAATATAAATATCGGAGCCAAAATAATATTACACCCCACAGTCAACAATGACGAAAACATTGCCTTACGAGGATACCCCGTAGCCCTCATTACGTTATTCAGCCCTATAAACACATAAGTTATAGGAGTCCCCAGTAAAATTACTTGCATGAAATCACGAGCATAAGGCAATGTATCGTGGCTTGCCCCGAAAAACAATAATATGGAATCAAGAAATAAAAAAGTCAAACCGCCAAAGCAAACAGCATTGATTATACACATAATCAAAACATTATGTACGACCTCCGTTGCTCGCACTTTATCTTTCTGGCCTAAAAAAATAGAACTGATAGTAGCACCGCCTATACCGACCAATGTACAAAAAGCGACTACCAAATTCATCAACGGGAAAGTAATTGCCAAACCTGCGATAGCCAATGCACCCACCCCATGACCTATAAATATACTATCTATAATATTATATAGCGATGTAACAGTCATCGCTATAATAGCCGGTACAGAATACTGAATCAACAACTTGCCAATCGGCTCGGTTCCAAGTATCAACGGCGAATTACGCTCTGCCATAATCTCTAATTTCACAATTACGATACAAAGGTACGAATTATTCAGGAGCTAAAACAGGAGCATAAGCATTTTATAACATAAAGATACTTCAAATAGCTACGCCCTATATTTTTCACATAAAATATTATTGGTCCATTCAACTATCATAAAAAATAAAAATATCTGAAATCAGAACCGTTTTTTGAGACTTCTTGTTATATTTGAAATACTTTATCTATATTTGTAGAATATAGGATACGGTTCAGCAGAGCCAATTCGGAAATATGATTTCCGTTTGCCTCTGCACTCACCTTTCGCTATGTTTGTCATGAAACCATTAATTAAATAGAATTATGAAAAAGTTTTTATTCTTGGTTATATTGAGTTTGACTTTATTTTCCTGCGAGGGTCCTATGGGACCACAAGGTCCTCAGGGAGTTCCGGGCGAAGGAATGTTTTGGAAGTACTACACCTACACAGTAAAATCGCAAGACTGGCAACTTGTGACATCGCCCGACGGATTAAATACGTATTACATGTATGAGTTCCAAAATAAAGATATTACAGACGATTTGTATATCGACGGATATGTCTTGGGGTACTTGGTACAATCTCCGGGGGCAGACAACGAAGTCATCACCCCTCTACCTTATACGATACATAAAGGCGAGGCAGACGGGGATAATGCGCTGCTTTGGACCGAAACTTACACCTACGATTACATGCCGGGAAGCGTAGCTTTTTATGTGCAATACAGCGATTTTATCGAGCAACAGCCCGGAGATATGGTATTTCGTTTAGTCCTTAATAATTAATAACCGTCTTTTCGATTCTTCGAAATAAAAATAAACGAGGCCATCTTTAATAAAGAAATGGCCTCGTTTATTTTATGTAGCAAACTAATGATTCAACAAGCCTTAAAGCTCATATCGAGACCTTTTACCGAATGAGTGAGAGCTCCCACCGAGACAAAATCGACACCACTCTCAGCGTAATCTCGAATCGTATCGAAAGTAATACCTCCCGAAGACTCTATTTCATATTTCCCACCCACAATTTTCACAGCCTCTCTTGTCAATTCAGGCGAGAAATTATCGAGCATAATACGGTCCACACCGCCCACTCGCATAACCTCTTTCAATTCGTCCAAATTACGCACCTCTATCTCAATTTTCAAATCCTTGCCTTTGGCCTTTAAATAATCATGACAACGAGAGATAGCGTTCTCTATACCACCGGCAAAATCCACATGATTATCTTTCAGCAAAATCATGTCGAACAATCCGATACGATGATTCACGCCACCACCTATCTTCACAGCCTCTTTTTCGAGCATACGCATGCCCGGAGTTGTCTTGCGGGTATCGAGAATGCGAGTATGCAATCCTTCGAGTTTTTTCACATACCGGTGAGTCATCGTAGCGATACCGCTCATGCGCTGCATCACATTGAGCATAAGACGCTCGGTTTGCAATAATGATTGTACGCGTCCTTCGACCACAAAAGCCACATCGCCGGGTTTTACCGCAGTCCCGTCCTCGATATAAACCGTCATTTTCAAATCGGGATCGAAACGGTGGAATATTTTTCGGGCAATCTCTACTCCGGCCAAGATACCCGGCTCCTTGATCAACAACCTCGACTTCCCCATCGCCGTATCCGGGATACAACACAAAGTAGTGTGGTCACCATCTCCTATATCTTCGGCAAAAGCCAAATCTATCAATTCATCTATCAACTGCTCTTTCGTTTTCATACACCAATAGTTTTTTATTCTTATGCAAAAATAGCACAATCCGGGAGAAGGTACAAATAAATTTGATTATACCGAGGATAACCAATTTCCACATTATAAAAACAACACGATGCAAACGTTCGAACAAGTTTGATTTTACTCTTTGTTTATATTAATTTTGCAACAAATTTAAATTCTTCATGAAGATAGTGCTATTGGTTGTCGGGAAAACAGTCGAATCTTATTTTATACAAGGAATCGAAAAATACAGCAAACGATTGGCTCACTATGTGCCGTTCGAAATTGCAGTCATTCCCGAACTCCGCAACACCAAAAGCCTGAGTACCGACCAACAAAAAGAGCGAGAAGCCGATTTCATCTTGAAAAGTTTCCTGCCCGGCGATTACATTGTCCTACTCGATGAACATGGAAAGGAGTTTACCTCCACGCAGTTCGCCACCTATTTGGAAAAGAAAATGTCAAACGTTGCCAAACGCTTGATATTTGTCATTGGCGGCCCTTATGGTTTTTCCCAACGCATATACAATGCAGCACAAGAAAAAATTTCTCTTTCAAAGATGACCTTTTCTCACCAGATGATTCGCCTCATCTTCACCGAACAGCTCTATCGGGCTATGACTATTCTCAATAACGAACCCTATCACCACGAATAAGTATGAATCGTTTCCATTACAAAATTCTATCCGTCTTCATTATCACACTTTCCCTCTTTACTTTCCCGACAAACGCAAAAGAATACAGCAGTGAGATAGGCACGTTGTGGAATTTTACGGTATCCAAACAAATAAATCGGATAAATCTGCAAATACAGCAAAACGTATGGACACTTGGTAAATATTACGAACGATACATGCCCATTGCGGTCGTCTCCTATACTGCCGTCCCGAAATACCTCAAATTAAATGCGCTGTACTACTATATGAATCAACAGACAGCTCCGAATATTTATAAGAATCGTCATCGTTATCAACTGGGAGCCACTTTTTCCTATCCTGTACACCGATTCTCCCTATCGCTGAATTCCCGATTTGAGTCCACCTATACCATAGGGACGGCCAAACCATCGAACAAATGGCGAAACAAAATACTTCTCAGTTACACCATACCCGACAGCCGATGGACTCCGTTTATCCATACCGATATATTTCTTTTTCTGAATGGTAAACAGTCAGGAGAATTGGATAGAATATGGTATGATGCAGGGGTAGAATATCGAATAGACAAAAAAAATTCCATCGAATGCAAAGTTCGAGAAGAACATCTCATGAGTAAGACACCCCAACAACTCAATACGTTTATCTCCTTAGGTTATAAATTGAAACTATAATCCTCCCTATTCCATCTTGCGATACACTTTGGGGAGACAGAAAAACGGCTCCACAAATTCAAGGATAAATGGAAAGATTAAAAAATCTTCGAGATTCAATCCACCCAAAATAAATCGCTCATAACATCATCGGAAGTAAAAAGGCCCTTACGAGTTATGCGCATGACATCGTCGGTCACTACGAGTCGCCCTGCACGGATATGAGGCAGAGCTTGTTCCAAGCAATATCGCATGCGCTCAGCCCCAAAGTCGTCTTCGAGTTTTTTCAGATTCAATCCCCAACAGGTGCGAAGCGATGTAAGTATGTATTCATTATATAAACTATCGACCGTCTCTTTCTCTTCCATATATGCAACATGTCCCGTTTGCAAAGCCTCCATATATTCCGATAATGAGGAAGGGTTGATACGCCTGCTCTTCCCATCGTAGCTATGAGCCGCCGCACCTAAACCCAGATACGGTACACCTTTCCAATAAGATGTATTATGAAATGCATAACGCCCAGAGCGGGCGAAATTGGAAATCTCGTAATGCTCATATCCAGAAAAACCCAACACATCGATAAGTGTCTCGAACATCTGTAAGGATTCTTCTTCCTCACACTCTTTCACCAGTCCTTTTTCCCTCATTCTCCACAACGCCGTACCTTCCTCATAAATTAAATTATATGCTGAAATATGCGGAACATTCAAGGTTACGGCTTGTCTCAAATTGTTCGTCCAACGTTCTACGGTCTGTCCCGGCAAACCATATATGAGGTCTATACTGATATTTTCATATCCGGCACAAAGGCAATTATCGATTGCCTCCATCGCCGCATGAGCCGTATGACGCCGACGTAGAAAAACAAGATCCGAATCGTCGAAACTCTGTATTCCCATACTTAGCCGGTTAACCGGAGTATCCTTTAATTGACTTATAAAAAGAGGTGTCACATCATCGGGATTCACTTCAAGAGTAACCTCCTTACAAACCGACCAATCGACAACTGTGGAAAGAGTTCGAAACAAACGACCTCGTTCCGACGGCAATAAACTGGACGGAGTCCCCCCTCCAAGATACACCGTAAAAACAGGTTCGTCCCTTAGCTCATGTATTCTCAATTCAAGTTCCCGACAAACGGCATCTATATAGCCACGCTTGAACGAAAAATCAGTCGAGGAAAAGAAGTCGCAATAAACACAGCGGCTTGCACAAAATGGTATATGAATATAAAGCCCAGCCATTACTCGACAAAAATACAAAACTTCGATTCATAAACAATGTTTTGTAACATAGTTCTTACCATTGCTTTTTAAAAATATAATTCATAATTTGCGAACGCTTTGTTAAAACGTAACCAAGTGTTTTTGTTTTATTAAAACTTTAATATCATGAAAGTCTATCAATCTCACGAAATCAAAAACATTGCTCTATTGGGCAGCAAAGGTTCAGGCAAGACCACCCTCGCAGAAGCTATGCTCTACGAGTGTGGTGTAATAAAACGTCGCGGAACCGTCGAAGGGAAAAACACCGTCTCGGACTATTTTCCTGTGGAAAAAGAGTATGGATATTCCGTCTTTTCCACAGTTTTTTATGCCGAATTTTTAGGTAAAAAGCTCAATGTTATAGACTGTCCGGGAGCAGACGACTTTGTAGGAAGCGCTATAACAGCCCTTAACGTAACAGACACGGGAGTAATTGTCATCGACTCTCAATATGGAGTCGAAGTAGGAACTCAAAACATCTTCCGTACTGCCGAAAATCTGAACAAGCCTATTCTTTTTGCCATGAACCAACTTGATGGTGAAAAGGCAGATTACGACAATGTAATCAACCAAATGCACGAAACATTCGGTAACCGAATTGTACAAGTGCAATATCCGCTTAGTTGCGGTCCGTCGTTCAATGCCATGATCGACGTCCTACTCATGAAAATGTATAGCTGGTCGCCCGAAGGCGGTACACCCACCATATCCGAAATTCCCGAAAGCGAAATGGAAAAAGCCCGGGAATTAAACCAAAAATTAGTTGAAGCCGCTGCTGAAAACGATGAGACCCTTATGGAAAAATTCTTCGAGCAAGGTTCTCTCACCGAAGATGAAATGCGGGAAGGCATCCGCAAAGGTCTCATCACACGCAGCATATACCCTGTATTCTGTGTAAGCGCATTACGCGATATGGGAGTACGACGTATGATGGAATTCCTCGGCAACGTAGTCCCCTTTGTCTCCGAAATGCCCAAACCCGAAAATACAGCCGGAGAAAAAATCGCTCCCGATGCCAATGGGCCTACAAGTATATACTGCTTTAAAACCACGGTCGAGCCTCATATCGGAGAAGTATCCTATTTCAAAGTAATGTCTGGAACCGTACATCAAGGAGACGATTTGATTAATGTGGATCGAGGCGACGGACGCGAACGTTTGGCTCAATTATTCTGTGTTTGCGGACAAATTCGTACTCCGGTAGAAGAACTTGTAGCAGGAGACATAGGAGCATCGGTAAAACTAAAAGATGTGCGCACTGGTAATACACTCAACGCAAAAGGGTGCGATTATCATTTCGATTTTATCAAATACCCAGCTCCCAAATATCAACGAGCAATAAAACCGGTCAATGAATCCGATGCCGAAAAATTAAGTGAGATTCTCACTCGTATGCATGAAGAAGACCCGACGTGGCAAATAGAACAATCCAAAGAATTGAAACAAACGATTGTTTCGGGACAAGGAGAATTTCACTTACGCACTTTAAAATGGCGTATTGAGAATAACGATAAACTTGCCGTTGAATTCATAGAGCCTCGCATACCCTATCGGGAAACAATTACTAAAGCGTCTCGGGCGGATTATCGTCACAAAAAACAATCGGGTGGAGCCGGACAATTTGGAGAAGTACATCTCATCGTAGAGCCCTATTATGACGGAATGCCAGCACCCGACACTTACAAATTCAACAACCAAGAATTCCGTATGAATGTACGCGATACCCAAACGATAGATCTTGAATGGGGAGGAAAATTGGTGGTTTGTAACTGTATTGTTGGAGGTGCTATCGACGCTCGGTTTATTCCTGCTATTGTCAAAGGATTGATGGATCGTATGGAACAAGGGCCGCTCACTGGTTCTTACGCCCGCGATGTCAGAGTTTGTATCTACGACGGGAAAATGCACCCGGTAGACTCTAATGAAATATCTTTCCGATTAGCTGGACGTAATGCATTCAGCGAGGCATTTAAAAACGCAGGACCGAAAATTCTCGAACCTATATATGATGTCGAAGTTCTTACCCCAGCCGATGTCATGGGCGATGTCATGAGCGATCTGCAAGGACGACGCGCCATTATTATGGGCATGTCCAGTGAAAAAGGATTTGAAAAAATCACGGCAAAAGTACCTTTAAAGGAAATGTCTTCCTATTCAACAGCTCTCAGTTCGATTACCGGAGGGCGCTCATCTTTCTCTATGAAATTTGCATCTTATGAGCTCGTTCCATCTGACGTTCAAGAAAAACTACTTAAAGCTTAC
>OGRY01002165.1_pt1 | contig 12973 bp, 7 predicted proteins | sample 1553551 | NCBI WGS metagenome assembly OGRY01 (sample SAMEA2580101, study PRJEB22360) | human gut metagenome | biome: human gut; feature: human-associated habitat; material: faeces | place: Denmark | collected 2008/2010
TTCGCTCGAGCCCCCCGGCCCCTTGCCATGACCCCCCCCGCCATTCTGCTTGCCCGGCCCATCGCCCACGTTTTCGTCGGCTACGACGCGGAGCTCTGCGACATGACGGTCAACGCGCTGCGCATCTACGCGCTCTCATTCCTCGTCTGCGGTTTCAATATCTTCGGTTCGGCGTTTTTCACGGGGCTCAACAATGGCACGGCCAGCGCGCTCATTTCGTTCCTACGCACGCTCGTCATTCAGGTCTCCGCCATTTTGATCCTGCCGAAACTTCTCGGCATCAACGGCATCTGGCTCGCCATCACCGTTGCCGAGGCGCTCACACTGATCGTCACAGAAACGCTTTTCCTCCTCGGACGGAAAAAATACCACTACGCATAAAGCAGATCATCCAAACAGCCGCGGTGGCTCGAACCGCCGCGGCTGTGCTTGCGCTTTCTGACGGGCTGTGGCATAATAATTCTGTCAAATTCTACTTTTGGAGGTGAATGTTATGTGCTTTTGGTGGTTTATGTTACTATGCGATTTGATCATTCCCATTGTTATGGTCATTGCAGGAAGAATGATGTGGAAGCATTGCCCAAAACATATAAACAGCATGTTAGGATACAGAACAACTCGTTCAATGAAAAATATGGATACATGGAAATTTGCTCATGACTATTGTGGAAAACTTTGGTGGAAAGCAGGATGGCTAATGATGATACCATCCGCTTTGATACATATTCCATTGTACCATCGTGATAAGAATACGATTGGATTTGCAGGGGTGATTCTTGTGACAATTCAATGTGTTATTATGATTGCATCAATTTATCCGACAGAGAAAGCCTTGAAAAAACATTTTAATGATGATGGATCAGCTAGATCCGATTTACAGAAAGATGCGTGAAAAAGAAAACAATAAAAAACTGCTATTAGCAGATTGGAGAATAAAAATGATTATCAGAAAAGCAGAAGAAACAGATATCCCGATAATTCTGGAATTGTTAAAGCAGGTTTTACAAATTCATGCAGATATAAGGCCTGATATTTTTATTCCGGGCACAACAAAATATACGACAGACGAATTGACAGAGCTTTTGAAAAATGAAGAAAAGCCAGTATATGTTGCAGTGGATGAGGCTGATGTTTGTGTGGGGTATGCGTTTTGTCAATTAAAGGAGCAGCCTTTTTCAAACAATATGGTACCGTTTAAATCTCTTTTTATAGATGACCTGTGTGTCGATCAGGAGACACGAGGACAGCATATTGGGGAAAGCTTGTTTGAATATGTAAAAAAAGAAGCAAAGCAGCTGGGATGCTATGAAGTGACATTGAATGTGTGGGCAGGAAATACTTCAGCAGAAAAATTTTATGAAAAAATGGGAATGAAAACAAAAGAAAGACAGATGGAATATATCTTATGATGTAAGTGCCAAAAGGTATTTTGCGTAAGTAAGAAGAACATGAAATCAGGAAAAATTTGGGAGAGTGGAAAGACTGAAAATCAGCTAATATATCTGTAAAGTTAAGCCCTACTTCAATAGTCTTGAAAGATTCAAGTGTACCGTTTCCCTGCATATAATAGTCACCGCCCTGTGTCAACATTAACGGATAATCTAATATGACGGAAGGAGAAGCGGCATCTCCTTCGGCTACACCCAAACGAAAATAGAGATCATTACGGGATGTATAAGTCAACTTCACCCGAAAAACAACAAGCGGAGTATGAATCTCCGGTTCTACCATAAGTGCCTCTGCATCCAAATCGGCAAGACCACCCTCAGCAGCAGGGAGTAGAAAATATTTATAAGGATAATAGCACTTACCTTCACTTCCCCACCAGGTTCCCCAGGAATTTACTACAATAAAAGCTCCACGCTCGTCTTCAGTAATCTCTCCATCACCATTTAAATCATAGGCTACCGTATCATCATACCCGGCAATGGTAAGAGCATGTGCTCCGTCCGTACCGGGACGGGTGATCATATGTGTCAATCCAGTGACAGATGTCCCCTTATAGGTAACCTCTTTCCAGTCAGAGCTCTTGCACGAAAAAGTAACCACACCACCCGGTTCTCCCTCTTCACCACGATTATAAAGATACTGGCGAAGGCGATCTATACCTTCCCGCGTCTTTAGAGTAAACTTTGAGTAACTCTTCACCCGATAATTCATAGCGCGAAGATATTTATCATAACCAGTCATCCAGGTAGTAGAAGAGGTGGCAGCACTCTCATCATTCATATCACTCAATGTTACAGCACCAGCTACCTTCATCATGTTATAACCCAGTTCAGGATGAGAGCCCTGGTCATTTCCTTCATTCAGATAATTCCAGGTAAAATGATAATTGAATATGTGTTCAGGGCTATCAGCAGCACGATCAAGCAAACGGTTCAACTCATAAGTATAAACATAGCGCACACCAGAGGCTTGTGAGCAGGAATTACCCAACTGAGAAAATACAGGAGGGAAATATTTCAAGGTTGAATTATCTACACCCTCCGGGAGTACAGCAGAGGAGGCAGAACGTGTATTCGTCCCCCACTCCGGTATTCTTTGCCTGCGGGAGATATCCTCCTGCGTCAAAGGCTTCACCGGATAAACAGGGCGTACCTGCTGTGCTACCGATGACAGACCGATAGCAAGCAGGTAAGCTATTAAAATTATATACTTTCGTGAATTATTCATTTACGATGATTCATTATCCGATTATAAGTTTTAAGTGCCTCATCACGCACAACTTGTGAATAACGGCTATCCTGACTCATAGCCTGTGCCACCTGGCTTATTTCATTGTGGCGACATGACATCCTGAACCATCCCAGTGCTTCAAGCAATGAAACCTGAACCGGTTCATTATCCGTTTTCTGGAGATACTCCAATAACTGAGGAATCTGGCTGTGCACATTATAATTGCGTAAATAGCGGATACGCCCCAACCGTTGATTCACCGTCAGACTATCATCTGCATAAATAGAACTAATATCTTTCAGCCAACGGTTAGAATTTACTTCAATAGCACGTTTAATGCCTTGCTCTGCCTTTTCGCTCTCTACATACAATGACGGATTAAACTGTTTCTGAAACTCAGCCGTCAATGCTTTTTCCGGGAGAAGTGCAAGTGCCTGTTTTACATTAAATTCAATACGCTCCGCTGTATTATTACGAATGGCAGCACGAATCAATGCAGGAACCAAACGATCATCTCCATTACGAGCAATCATATTGATAGCAAAACGCTGGATCATTTCATAACTATCGGATACAGCTAAATCAAGACAACGGATAAAGTTATCATCGTCATATTCAGAAAGTAATACCAGACATTCCATACGCACGATATCAGACGGGCTACTCATAAACTTATCCAACAGTTGTTTGGAGTTCATCTGTCCGCCATCCGAAAGCTGCCTCAATGCCATAGCCTGCAAAGCAGGATAAGAACTATTCAGTTGTTTCTTCCACCAGGCAGCATTTTTAGTTGAAAGCACCTCATTGATATCAAATCCCAGAGAAACGGGAACAGCAAAATGAAAAGTAGGATCACCAATCAAATGCCCTTCCAGATAAGGATTTTCCATCGCCATACGCCCAACTCTCATACCCAGACCAACAAGTCCCAAATAACGATCTGTCCACTTCTCCTGTAGCACGTTTACACTGTTTGCAAGTACAGCCATTGTATTGCCCTTACCCGAAATATAGGCACCGGCTATATATTTATCTTTATGGAAAGAACCGTTGAAACAAGCATCCAGCACGATAAAACGGGCATTGGGAGTATAGTTGTCAAAGTCTTCAATATACAAATCGAGACTACGCAGAAAAAGAGAATCTTTTTGGGTGATTTCCGGATCAAAACTACCTTCAAACCAGGAAGCCGGCAGATCATCGAAACGCTTACTTAATACCAACTGTATCGAATCAGTATTCTTTCCCTTCTCACGGGCATGACGCATTGTTTCACGCAAATAAAGCTTGATGCCCTCCACCTGATCTTTAGTAGTCTGCGGTTCGGGCAGATCATTCATATATTCTATTTCCACATCTCCGTGATGATGGAGAATAGCGATATCAAGATCATTGCGCTGAAGTTCGGACATCAGGCGATACTTCACAGCAGCATCCCGTTTGTGATCAATATACTCAATGCCATTTTGCTGTATCCGTGTCCAGGGAAAGTTTTCAACTAAAGCTAACTTCTCATCAATCCGGGCCATCATAGATTCGGATACATACCCCTGCCCACTGAAGTAAAGTAACTGATCGGCAGGGTTAGTATTTTGCTTTAAAGCCACTACCTTTTGCAGATAAGCACGTAACTTATCATATTTAGAAGCATCATCAGCCGACATTTTTATACGTCCCGAATAGATTTCAGGAGACAGAAATTGCGGAGAATCCGGAGACAGAGAGTAGTAGTAATACAATGGATACTGCTCATCTTTATCCAGAAAATTGAACTTCAGATCGAAGTCGTCATAGAAACGGTCAGAAGGCACCGATGATTCGGTACGGGGAAAGGTTTCCTGATTCATTTTAAAAGCAGAAGTCAGGTGTTGTGCATCACGTATCATAGGTACCGGAATATCCCCTACAAAAACAGCTCCTTCAATAGGGCATTCCTTTTGAAGATACAACTGTTGAAGCTGAAAGCGAATCGAATCAGGGACTCCCCAACGGTCTACAATGATGTAGGTCTTTAGTCCGTCATTCTCTACAGCCTTAGCATAATTATCTATATCCGTACAAGCTTCCTTATAGCTCACCGGATCAACTACAATAGCGAAACCCCGTTGAAGTTTTGCAGCCAATGCAACAGAGGTTATTGTTCCGGTAAGAATCAGTAAGCTAACTATTCTTTTTATCATTTTTCGTCTATTACTTTAATTCATTAAAAAGTCAAATTCACACCCACATTTAATTGATTACGGTTTGTACCGTCCAGAGGTACATAATCTCCCGTGTAATGTTTCAATGTATACTCCGCATATACTCCCAGCCACGAGTGAAAACCGGAAATAGCAAGAGGAACCTGTGCCTTTGCACCTATATTCCCTTGACAGTAGGCAGCTGCAGAGGTTTCAAAAGCAGGAAGGCTATAAACTGTTTTCAGCTTCAGTCCATCAGCTGAAAAGCTGGAAGAAAGCCTGTGATTATACATCCCGTTAAGATAGATGCTAAGCAGACTTTTCTTAATAGGAAGGTTCTTACAGGCATTCAGTACAGCATAAGCAGCCGTATATTTCTGTAAATAAACCTCCGGATAATTTTTTATATCAGACTGACGGACTCCGGCCTTCACCTTCCAGGTGAAATGTGGCAGCATTTGCCGCATCCGGTCCATACGGTAGGTAAGTGAAGCATCCGTCCGTTTCTCGATATGGCATACGGAAGCATCTTTTACTTCCCATACGGTATTGCCATCTGCATCACTGGACTGTGTCTGGATATACCACGTTCCTTCTACTTTATTATGCGAAGCCTCAAGGGTGACATTATGCATTGTTCTCTCTCCGGAAATCCGAAAACGGTTCGTTAAAGAGAATCTTGTACGTGCATACTTTCCTCCTTTATATTTATTACTGCTGCTACCATCTATTGCTTCTTCTGTAGATTTCTCGTAACCTAACTCAAGAAAATCAGCCAGATGAGCCGCATTATTCCAACCTAACTGCAAATTACCCTGATAAGCAGTTCCGGTGTATCTCCGTTGGAAGCCAATCGCCTGCTGACTTTCATAATTTCCCATACCCCGGAACAAAAATAATTGATAGGTCTCGTAAGTTTTTACCAAAGTATAATTCACCGATTCACCCAGCCAGCGTACACCGGCAGAAGCACCAATTCTGAAGTTACCCCATTGATAATTCACACCCGGATTGAGCAAAAAGCGCATTCCTTTGATATCGGGGCGAGGATCTGTCTGATCCGCACTGCTTCCAACCTCATATATCGCTCTTAGCCCGGCTCTCCAATGTGCATTAATCTCATAAGAGAAACCTCCATTAAGTCTGAACTTCTCCACATTGTAATCACCCGTAAGTGAGTCGGCTACAATAAACGGGTTATCATCAGCTATAAACAGCGTACTGTTCCATTTCCGGTCCGTCTGTTTACCATTCTCATAGCTGACATCTCCTTCAAAAGTTATTTTGCCAATCCGCTGTATACCAAACAAGCTTCCACTCCACCAGTGTTCACGCGAGGACTGATCTACCAACCGGAAGTCACCCGAAGAACGAAGGAAGTTAATGTTGATATCCGTCACACTACGCAGAGGTGAATCGGAAATTGCTGTCGGATTATTACTGCCGTATTGTATATTGCCCAGATAGAGCACATCCTGATACAAGCGTAGCGAATCTTTCCCGCCTTGCGCATGGCAAAGGCAGGAAAGAAACAAACCTATTATTAAAGAGAATTTCAGCTTTACAAACATGACTCGTTTTTTCTTTATTTATCTACTCCTGTCGGATGTGTTCCCGGAGTAGGAGTTTGTCCACCCAGAATGAAATCTTCGCTGGAGTTGTTTGTGTCTTTATACACCACCCGACCGTTATTAATAGCAATTACTTTACGACGGAGGCTCTTACCGGAGTATGCGCTGCTCGCCAAAGAGCCGTTAGAAGAACCGTCTACCCATGCCATACCCACATCTTCAGTAGATTTCAGGTGTTTATACCGATCGCTTTCTATAGCCGGCACAATATCAATACCATCAATTACATATTCACGTGGAATCATCAGCTGTGCTTTGTCGCTCTTACCGGGAGCCACCATCATATTCTCCGAATCAGCCACAAATGTTACATTCGTCATACCTGCCGGAAGTTTAGCCAAAATCAGTGCTTGTCCGTCTACAGAAGGCATGAAATCCATACCATAGGAAGCATTCAGATAGAGACAATCCATATTAGGAATTCCATTGATATCTGTGTCGGAAATAGAGAACGGACCACAATAAATATCCCAGTCAGCTGTGCTCAAATCTACCGGAGAAGCTACATCATCACCTGTCAATTGACGTTCATTGTGTTTGATAGGATTCGTTGCAACCACCACACTTTCACCGGGTTGAAGAGGATGTTCCTTACCTGTTCCCGGGAAAGCAACGGTAAAGCTTGCCATCGGATAACGATCTAATAATTCTCCGTTTTCATCTACCCAGATAGAAGGAGAAGGAACATATACATTTACCGGAAGACCGTTGTCTACAATACCTAAGATAACTCCATCAAGATACTGCACTTCATCCGAGTTATTATAGATTTCATAGAAGGCATCTTTGAAATACCAGTCTTTCACTCCTGTAAAATAGACTTCTTTAAAAATCAATCCACTACCAGAGGCAATTGCCAAAGGTAAACTTACAGATTGATCGCTATAAACAGAAACTTTGCTTACCAACCCGTTCAGATTGTAATCTTTAGCACTACCTGATGCGCGGAAATCATATTCACCGGCATTCAAGGTAAACGAAGCTTTACCATCTACCGGATTAGCTACCGATTCTTCGGATGTTTGAGTATTAACGGCTGTTATTACCAATTCTGTTACATCCGCCATACTGATATCCGTGGGAAGAGTCACAGTTACATCCACTGTGTATTTCTTTGCGATGTTATCATTCTCATCATCTGAACACGATACCAAAAACAACATTGCCAACAAAGGCAATAAACAAAACAACTTTTTCATCTTTAGTTTTCTTTTTTAGTTATTACATCTTAGATTTTGATTTTTACTTCTGCTCCAAAGTAGATCGGAATAGTCAGGTCTTTGTAACCTGCAGCGGTCCGGTACTTATAGCTCTTTGATATTTTGAGGAAATTATTTGCTGTAAACGAGAGTTCCAGCATCTTTCCCAATTCTTTTGTCAAACGAAAATTCAGTAATATAGTAGTCGGGTAATTCTCTACCCCAAAGTAATTACTGTGTCCATACTGAGTCATCATCAGGCGATATTTGTATATATCCTGATATTCGGCTTTCCACTCATTGAAGTTTCCCTGCTTGTCGATGAAGCCTATAGGGTTGACAAAGTATTTCTCTTCATTGTTACCACTCAATGGATCAACAGCCTTGTAGAACAGATTATTTCCACTTTCATCTTCGTAAATACGCTGATAACTCTCTTTCCATACAATCTGTGCCGTAGTGGAGAAAATCATTTTCAATTTAGGAATATGCGTGATAAAGCGAACGTTCGTATTGAAACGTTGTTCTATAGAACCACCTCCTCCGGGCATCACAGCCATATAAGGATAAAGTTTTCCCTCATACGAGGATCCTATCTTCGAATAGGTAGGCAATGTAGAATGACGCTTTACATAGAGCCAGGCACCGTCTACCACCACAGACGTTTTCAAAAGAGGAATCTGTCCGAAGTTGATGCTATACTCTACCCCCCGCTTGATGGTACGGGTATTGTTTACCGGCATATTGTAAGAATACAAGGTAGTATCATTTACAATTGTAGCCGGGTTTCTTATTCCGTCTTTTTCATAATAAAGCATACCGTTGGTATAATTCACATTATCCACATATCCCGGAACCGAATAACGCCGAAAAGGCATCGTCACAGGTACTCCTTTGAAAGAATACTCATTGGTATGTTTTTCATAGAAGAAAGTAACATTTCCAATTACCTTTCTGATACGTCCTGCCAAACCTATTTCCATCTTCTGGCTATAAGCTGGTTTCAGATCAGGGTTAGAGGTATTATCTATGACTTTGGTAGTCATAATAGAAGTGGACTTGCTCATATCATCGGCAAACATTAGATTGAAACTTGATTCGTCAAAATAAGCCTTATCAGGATACAGGTAGAGAAGAGTAGGTGCTTTGGCAGCAATACCAAACCCACCTACAATGCTCAAGTCATCAAACACTTTATTATTATCACCGTTCAGGATATTATATTCCATATTAATACGAGGTTCTACCATAAACATATCCTTTCTTCCGGCACTCTTATCTATAAACAGATTACTGAGGCGTACACCTCCCTGTAAGGTCAATGTTGTTTTCCGAATGGGTAACTGGGCTTTGTCTTCTATGAAGAAAGAAAGTGTATTGATAGCCGGAACTGATTTGAACGACCGGGGACGAATAGACTGAATATCGTTTACCACCGGAGGAAGCTTAGGATCAAACATCATCCCATCACCCCGGTTCACATTATATTTCCATTCGATGCCTGCTTTCAGGGTCATAAAACAATCGGATGAGAACTGGAAAAGTTTATTGGCTTTCAACTGTCCGAACACATCCAAAGGTTTACCGTCCACCGTATAGTCGGAATAATAAGATGAGCTAAGGAAATAGGTTTGGTATTCGCCACTCACATACGAATTAGCCACCGGAGTAATACCCGATTGCAAGATGATCTGTTCACGACGATAATCCTGCTGATGGCTATAATTTACCATGAAACTATATCCTAAAGAAGAAATCCAGGAAGTATTCAGGCGCCAGTTACCTTCAAGATTGAAGCGCACCCCCATATTTTCATTTTTTATCTTCTCATCCTGCTTCAGTTGAGGATCTGTTTTTTCACTATTTATGTTCTGATAATAGGCCAGTCTCATGTTGAAAGTCAAAGGCCGGGAACTTTTCATAAAAGTATTGGAATATCCCAGATTGGCCGTAATCCGATCAAATCCGTTATAGCGCTTACGTATATCTGCATACGACTGTGAGTAATCAGCGGAAATATTCATTGCTCCCATTTTCTCACTGATAAGGAAACCTTTTCCGGCATATGCCATTTTAGAGAAAGGATCTGCTTTCAGTTTTACTTCGAGCGGAGTAACCCCCGAACGAGTTTTGATAATGACCGCACCTGACGTAAGATTTCCATACTCTACAGAGGGAATGCCCCGGATTACTTCCATAGATTCAATGTTATCCGGAGAAATGGTACGCAGGTCAAGTCCTTTTCCACTCACCGACTGAGCATTCAGACTCGTACCGGACTTACTGGTAGAAAGCACCTGCATATTTGCATCATTCGAAAGTGGAGCACCATCCACCATCACCGATGTACCCAAAGCATTATTATCATTGGAAGATACTTCACGAATATAAGCCTGCCCCACATTATTCAAATCCGGATTTTTAGTCAGATTACCAGGAAGGAGTTGCAACATATCTTCCACACTTTTGGGTTGGATATGTTGAATGGCGCTTTGATCTATTCTGGAAGCCGATCCCATCCGCTGTTCCTGAGCAGTAACGACTACTTCATTTAAAGCCAAAGTCATGGGAGAGAGTTTAATAACAGTCAGCTTCATCTCCGGCTTTATCTCTATTTTCTTAATTGTCTTTTGATAACCCAGCACAGAGATCTCACACGTATAAACTCCCGGCTTCATTCCCGGAATTTTAAATTTACCATCCATATCGCTAATTGCCCAAAGTGCATGATCCGGTATCTGTATAGTAGCAAATTCAATGGGAGCTCCTGTTTCCGCATCAATGAGGGTTCCATTAAAATCAATACGTTTGACTGGAGTATTCTGCGAAAATATACAAAGGGAGGATATCAAAAATAGTATTAGAAAAGATGCTCTTGTTACAGCATATTGTTGTCTCATATTCGTTCTTATCTTTACGCCTGATGTTGAGCTGCAAAGATACTTCAGTAAAGGAAGCAAAAAAATACCTATCAATAGGGATATTCACATCGGAATACCCTATCAATAGGTATTGTTTAAAATGAGGTAACACAAGAAAAAAGAATGTCTCAAATAATTCCTCTTACCCGGTCTTCGAAAGCAGACAAAGCGGCCTTGGCACCTTCACCCATGGCGATAATAATTTGTTTATAAGGTACAGTCGATACATCTCCGGCAGCATAGATGCCCGGAACGTTTGTGCGACAATATGAATCAATACCAATTTCACCAAAACGGTTCATCTCCACAACTCCACGGAAAGCAGCACTGTTGGCAGCCAGACCTATCTGAACAAAAACGCCATCCAGTTCTATTATACGCTCTTCATCTGTTTTACGGTCTTTAATGCGGAGAGAAGTTAATTTATCACCATTACCTATTACCTCCGTCGTCTGTGAACCAACAAATATTTCCACATTAGGCAAGCTTTTTGCTTTCTCCTGCAAAACAAGATCGGCTTTGAGCTCGTCCATAAATTCAAAGACTGTAACCTTCGAACAGATACCGGCCAGATCGATAGCCGCTTCTATTCCAGAATTTCCACCACCGACAACGGCTACGTGCTTACCTTTATAAAACGGACCGTCACAATGAGGGCAGAAAGCGACGCCTCTTCCGATATAGTCTGTTTCACCGGGAACATTCAGCTTTCGCCAACTGGCACCAGTAGCAATAATCAAGGCAGGAGCTACAAATTTCTCACCAACGGAAGTCGTCACAAGTTTCTCTTTTCCGTTGATTTCTACAGTTTCAATGTGACGATGTTCCAATAAATCTACCGGATACTGTAACAGATGTGTTTTCAAATTATCTGCCAGCTCACTTCCAGTCGTATGTGAGACAGATATCAGGTTTTCAATTCCTACCGTCTCCTTTACTTGTCCGCCAATACGTTCGGCGATAATTGCCACCCGCAATCCTTTACGTGCCGAATAGATAGCAGCAGAAACTCCGGCAGGACCTCCACCGGCAACAATAACATCATAGTTCTTTACGGTAGTGCCTATTTCGCTTTCATTGATACCATATTGGGCCTCCAGTTTGGTAAGTAACTCTCCAAAATCGCCACGCCCTACGTGCAGTAGTTTTCCATCGGCAAATACAGAAGGTACCCCCTGAATTTTAAGAGCTTCTACTTCGTCCTGATAAAGACCACCGTCCACCATCTCATGTGAGATAGAATTGTTCAGCGTAGTCATAGCATTGAGAGCCTGCACCACATCGGGACAGTTGGTACAAGTAAGCGAAACATAGGTAGTAAGGTGTATCGGGCCTTTCAGGGCTTTCACACGGTTACAAACCTGTTCATCGGGAAAATTCTTTCCCTTACCGTCAAGATTAAGAATGGCAAGTAGCAAAGAAGTAAACTCATGCCCGTTAGGAATACCCCGGAAGGTAATACCGGTCTCATTTCCATTCTTCAACAGAGTAAACTCCAACCTTTCTCCCTCATTCACCCGACAAGAGATATGGGGAGAGCAATCGGCTACATCAGCCAGCAGATCGAGTAACTCGCCACGGCTTTCGTGTCCGGACGATACGTATATATCAAAAGTAAACTCTGCCTCTAATCCGGCAAATATACTTTTCAGTTGTTCTTTTAATGTAGGGTCTAACATAATTAGGAGATAGAATATAGAATTGGAAGTTAGAAGTCAGGAGTTGGAATTATAGAATATGAGAGTCAGAAGTTGGAATACATGAATCAGAAAACACCTGAACAGATTCCAACTCCTGACTCCTAACTTCGAAATTCCAATTTAGATTTTTCCTACCAAGTCGATACTTGGTTTCAGCGTAGCTTCTCCTTTCTTCCATTTTGCAGGACAAACCTCTCCGTCGTGAGTAGCTACAAACTGAGCAGCCTCTACCTTGCGAAGTAATTCACTTGCATCACGACCGATGTTATTGTCATGCAATTCGGCTACTTTAATCAAACCTTCCGGATTTACCAGGAAAGTACCACGATAGGCCATACCTTCTGATTCAATATATACGCCGAAAGCACGGGCCAAAGCACCTGTCGGATCTGCCAACATCGGATACTTGATTTTACGGATACTGTCTGAAGCATCATGCCATGCTTTATGAACGAAATGTGAGTCACAACTTACAGAATATACCTCTACACCCATTGACTGAAGCTGGTCGTATTTTTCGGCTACGTCTACGAGTTCTGTAGGACATACAAAAGTAAAGTCGGCAGGATAAAAGAAGAAAATCGCCCATTTACCTTTAACGTCATTATTGGTCACTGTTTTGAAACTACCGTTATGAAAAGCCTGAACACTGAATTCAGGAAG
>OGRY01002173.1_pt1 | contig 12937 bp, 8 predicted proteins | sample 1553551 | NCBI WGS metagenome assembly OGRY01 (sample SAMEA2580101, study PRJEB22360) | human gut metagenome | biome: human gut; feature: human-associated habitat; material: faeces | place: Denmark | collected 2008/2010
GGGTGGTCCCGGTGATGGCGGGGAAGCCACAAGCTCCGCGCGCGCCAACCCCGCCGACGAGCCCTTCGAGAACGCCAACCTGGGATTCGAGGACCTGAACATATAGGACGACCGCATTCGCAGGCATAACCCGGCGTGCGGGAAACTCGCGGTTGAGGACGAGGACTCCGTGGCCCATGCGCGTTTTTTGCGATTGTGTGGGGGCAAACCGGCCCGCATGCAGGAAATTGTCGATTGAGTGTAATGCAAGAGCCTCCAAATTGCGCACAATCGAAAAAAACGCGCACGTGCCTCCTGCAGATTGCGCACAATCGAAAAATCCGCAAAATCGTGCTAGAATAACCGCAACAAGTTGCCAAATGCGTCGGGGGTCCAGACCCCGCGACGCACCGAGGAGGACGATCGTCGTGAAGTCCAGCGAGCGAGGCCAGTACGAGCAGTTTGTCATCGGCGCGATCTCGATTCTGTCGAATCGATTCAATCGCTTTGCCGATTCCCTGCATTCGGATATCACCTTCAAGCAGTGGTATCTCATGATGATGATCTCGCGCATGGAGGACGAGCCGCGCAACGTGCGCGACATCGCCGAGTTCACGGGCACCACGCGCCAGAACGTCAAGAAGATGCTCAGTTCGCTCGAGGACAAGGGCTATGTCAGGTGCAGCAGGTCGAGTGCGGACGGGCGCGCACTTGACGTCGACCTTACGCGCAAGGCGCACACGTACCTGGACCAGAATGGTGCCGAGGCCGAGCGCAAGATCGACGAGCTCTTCGAGAGCGTGTCGGATGCCGAGCTCATCGACATCGTCAAGGACATCCAGAAGCTCACCGATTGCCTCGATGCCCTCGAGGAGGAATAGCGAGGGGGCGGCCGTCCCCTCGCCCTACAGCAGCTCCAGTCCCACTTCGCGCAGGTAGCGACCCTGCTCGTCACGTTCGAGCACGTTGTACGAGACGGCCACGGCGAGGCGCGTATCGGCCAGGGCGTCCGCATGGCGCAACGGGAAGGCCAGGGCGTTTTCGTGCGGGCTTTCGAGCATGTCGGCGCAACCGGCCGCGCGCAGGTGCTTCTTGGCCGGTTCAATGTCCTTGCCAAACACCTTGGCCGTCTTGAGGAAGAAGTCGTCCTCGTCAAATGAGAAGCACGGGTGCATGTCGCGTCCGATCTCGTTCATCTGGCGCATCTCGCTACGGTGCTTGTTGTCGAGCGAGCAGTAGTGCATCCCAAAGCGAAGGCCCTCGTCCATGGCCCAGAGCATGAGCTCGAGTGCGAGCTGCTCGCTGCCGTCGATGGCCAGACCGCCCGAGTAGCTGTAGTCGTACATGACGTCGAAGGGCGGGTTGCGTAGCTCGAATCCACGCTTGGCGAACTCATCCCAGCTGTGGAAGGGAAAGCAGAACTCGAGCAGGTTCATGCCGTCGATGCCCGCCTCGTCGAAGCGACGCATCCATTCGCGCATCGCATCGCCGGTACCGGGGATGATGGGCATCTCGACCATGACGGAGGGGATGTACTCGGTTGCCATCTTCATGTTGGCGAGCACGCGCTCGCGCTGGTCGTCGGTGTCGTCCTGCTTGATCGAGAAGCGAATTTCGTCGAGCCCGGCATCGCGGAGCCGTTCGGCCATCTCGCGCGTGAGCAAATCGCCCGACGTGTACATGCGCTTGTGCGCATCGCCGAAGAGCTCGTGGGCGCGGGCGAGGAAGGCGAGCGTGTCATCGAAGTTGAGTAGGGGCTCTCCGCCGGTCAACCCCACGACGGCGAGCTTGCCGTCCGAAGATTGCGCAGCCTGTTGCATGACTTCTTCCCACGGGCATCCCTCCTCGACGAACTTGTCGTAGTCGGCGAGGTTGTAGTTGAAGCAGAAGTAGCAATCGCGATGGCACTTGAAGGTTGTCGAGAAGGTCTCGGAGCCGTTCGCGCCGGTGCACTCCACGCATGCGGGAGACAGCCAGCCCACGCGGATGCTCGCGCCCGCATTGCGCATCTCGGCGCCACGTTCGGCGAGATCGGCACGCAGGCTGGCGATCGCCTCGTCACGTGCATGCGCATCGGCAAAGGCCAGGCCCTTTTCCCGCAGCGCCTCGACGTAGTTCTGCTCGACGCGCTCGAAGTTGCGCAGGGCGCTTTGCATTGATTGGTTGTTCATAGGGGCGTCACATCCATGTCGTGGTCGGGTGGCGTTTTTCCATTGGCGATTATAGGGCCTGCGTGGGGTGGCGTGGTGTGGGAAGTCCGATATACTATATCGAGTTCGCGCCTTGGAGGGATGCGAAACGTTTCCGCCCGTCGAGGGTGGGTGGAAGAGCCGCGCGAGCGCTACGCGGCTTTTCTCGTATGGGCGCGGGCCTTTTTGGAGGATTGGCCCGCACGAACAGGGGGAGTTACATGAAACCTTACAAGACCGTGTTCTATAGTTTCTGCGTGGGAGGCGTTCTCGCCCTCATCGCGCAGGCGATTCTGTCGTTCTGGCAGTTCGCGCTGACCGGTACGCCCATGGAGTTCTTCACGGGTGGTGCCACGCTCGTGAGCATGGGCCTCATCGGCTGCGTCCTGGGCGGCTTTGCGTGCTATCAGTACGTCGAGGAGTGGGCCACGTTTGGCGCCTTGTTGCCTTTCTCCGGCTTCGCCATGGCCGTTGGCATGAAGGGCGTCGGTCCGTGGACCAAGGAAAACGCCTCGATGGGCAAGTGCGTCTGGAACTGCGTCTGGTTCGTCATCTGGTTTAACGTCGTGTTCATGCTCGTGTGCGTCGTGATTGGCTACGTGTGCGGCATGATGGGCGTCCAGCCTGGCCAGAACCTGGGCGTGGCAAAGACCGAAGGCGGCATGCTCTTCTTCAACGCGTTGTGGGTGGGTGGCTTGCTCGCCGCGTTCTTCCAGATTCTGTTCCTGGTCTGCAAGTCCATCACTTCCAAGACCACGCCGCTCCACATCCTGATGACGGCATGGATGTTGGGTGCGATTCTCGCACCCTTCGGCATCTCCGGTGCGCTTGCCAACTTCGCTGGCCAGGGCTTTTCGGTCATGATTACCGTTGGTGGCTACAACACCTACAACATTGGCATGGACCTGTTCCTCGGTGGCGAGCACGCCATCGCCGGTCTGGTTCACCTGGGTTCTTTTGCGCTGGCCGTGTGCGGTCTGGCGCTTACGGCGCTGTTCACCTTCTGGATCTACAACGCCATCTTCGGCCGCAAGCCCATCAACGAGGTGCATGCCGAGAAGGCGCTGCATTCGCTCGAGGAGCTCGGCTACGACGCTTCCATGGTCAAGGTCGCCAAGGTCGAGGAGCAAGAGGGCTTCGACGAGGGGGCCGATGGCACGCCCGTGGGCACGGGAGGTGCTGTCGATGCCAATGATGACGGCATCATCGACGTGACAGGGGATGTCGTCGATAAGTAGCAGGTTGCGTAAAGGCAACTGATTTAAGCGGCGAGGGTGCCGAGCAATTCCTCAGAGACCTATTCGGAATTGTTCGGTCCCTCGTCGCTTTTGTATGCATGCAGGCACTTCTGACGCGATGGGGCATTGTGGTAGAATATAGCCAGCGGATGCCTGCGATTGGAGCGTCAGGCAACGCCGTTTGGGTTATGACCGCCAAGCGCCTAGCGTTGGCGGTCATTCTTATTCCGAGCGTTGCTCGGAGTCTTGGTCATGAACTTGAAGACTGCCGTACCGAGAGCTATCGCCGAGGCGAGTAACTTGAGTATCGCAATCAGAAGGTCCATGGGCATCACCTCCTTCCCGAAGGAAGAGGCGTTGCCGACTCGCGGGGCTTACACCGCTGACCAGCGAGTATCGTAGCAGATACTATCTAACAAGAACGCCGACCAAATCCGGAACGATTCCGGATATAAATGAGACAGTTGCTCAGGGACACTGTCTCGTAGGCAATGTGTTGCGTTAGCGGTGGTAGTAGGCGCGGCGCTCGAAGACGGGCTCGCAGCAGACGTTGATACCGAGTTTGGCGTACGTCTTCTCGTCGGTCGAGGAGATGATGACCGAGAAGTACGCATCGCAGCCGCGCAGGGCCTCCGTCGCGTCGATAGCCTTTTCTGCCAGGGGATCCGTGGCCGAGCTGATGGAAAGGGCAATAAGTGTCTCATCTGAGTGCAAGCGCGGGTTGATGCTGTGCATATGCTCGGTCTTGAGGTGGCAGATGGGTTCGAGGGCGGCGTCGCTCACGATGTAGGTGCTGTCATCGATGCCGGCCACGACCTTGAGGGCGTTGAGCAACAACGACGAGGCGGCACCCAGGAGCTCGGAGGTCTTGCCGGTCACGAGCGTGCCATCGGGCAGCACCATGGCGCCCGCGGGAAGCCCCGAGGCCTCCGCCTTGCTAAGCGCAGCTTGGTGAGCGGGGGAAAGGTCGACGTCAACGCCGACATCCTGCATGAGCAGCTCGAGTTTCGCGACTTCGTCCTTGCCGACACCGGTGCGAGCGAGCTGCTCGCGGGCGTGGAAATAACGACGCACGACCTCGTTACGGGCGGCGTTGCTGCAAACCTCGTCGTCGCAAATGCAATTACCCACCATGTTTACGCCCATGTCCGTGGGAGATTGATAGGGGCTTTCGCCCAGGATGCTCTCCATCATGGCCTTGAGCACGGGAAACGTCTCGACATCGCGATTGTAGTTGACGGCGATGGAACCATAGGCCTCGAGATGGAAGGGGTCGATGATGTTGTTGTCCTCGAGGTCTGCCGTCGCGGCCTCATAGGCGACGTTGACCGGATGCTTGAGTGGGAGGTTCCAGACCGGGAAGGTCTCGAATTTTGCATATCCGCAGGTCACGCCATGCTTATTCTCATGATAGAGCTGCGAGAGGCAGGTCGCGAGTTTGCCCGAACCCGGGCCGGGGGCCGTCACGACGACGAGCGGGCGCTCGGTGAGCACGTAGTCGTTCTTGCCAAAGCCCTCGTCGCTCACGATATGGTCTATATCGGATGGATACCGGTCAATGATGTAATGACGGTAGCATTTGATGTTCATGGCCTCCAGGCGGCGCTGATAGGCCTCGGCGTGGGGCTGGCCGGTGAAATGCGTAATGACGACACCGCCCACGAGCAGGCCCATCTCGCGGTAGACGTCCATGAGGCGCAAGACGTCCTCGGAATAGGCGATGCCTATGTCTGAGCGGTGCTTGTTGCCCTCGATGTGGTTGGCGTTGATCGCGATGATGACCTCTGCGTCGTCTGCCAGGGACATGAGCATGCGAACCTTGGAATCCGGCTCGAACCCGGGCAGCACGCGCGAGGCATGGTAGTCATCGAAGAGCTTACCGCCGAACTCGAGGTAGAGCTTGCCGCCAAACTGGGCAATGCGTTCTCTAATGCGCGCGGCCTGCATCTCGATATACATGTCATTGTCGAATCCGGTACGCATGCCATACAACCTTTCGCCTCGAGCCTTTTCTTCATCATACACGACAGCAATGACATGAAAACGGAACCGATGCGGAGAATCGGTTGGGAGCAGACGAAGGCAGTTTCCCACATATGTCCACATGTGGGTGTTTTGTGATTGGCGCCAAGTGCGTATGAGGGGAAATTCGCGATATGGAAAACGACGCATCAGAATGGCGTGTAAGGCATTCTGGGGATTAGTTTGGCATTGATGTACGCCAAATGTAAAAAAGGCCTTGAAAGCCAGCATTTTGCGTCTGGGGGATAGTCACGTGTCTGGAATCTCACGGATCCGATTTTTGGGTCCTGATGGAGACGGCGCCTCGGGGTGAGTCGAGATATAGCCAGAATTATTTGTCATGATTCCAGATAAAGATTCGTTCGATTGTGGAAAAGTGAGTCTCTGTTAATTATCTAAAGAATAGATAAAACTTTATCTGATATCACGATAGAAACGAGAGATCTGGCCGAAGGGCTCATTCCTGTTATCTGCTGGTGCCAGTTAAAAATATTATCGAAAACGCTTTGTATTCGACAGGAAATAAAGAATTATCTAGATTGAGATAATGTCGAAAGCAGGGCACAATTTTTCGAGAATGAAAAACTTATCTTGAAAGTCGATAAAGATTTATCTGAATCCGCAATAAAGAATTCATATTGCGAAAAAGTGGCGGATTTTTACTCTTTATTCTTGATTTTGATAAAACATTATCTGAATGGAAGATAAATTTTCCTTTCTGGATTCGAGGGAGAGAAGAAGGGAATATATACAGGCACCAGTAGAAAATACTTCATTAATTAATCTAGAATTTAGATAATACATTTATCTACAAATCAGTTAATGAATTATATGATATTCAGATAAATATGAGGAAATCGGAAATTTGCGAGGCATCATTTAATTAACAGGATATGATTTCTAATCCTGTGGAAAACTTCCAAGAGAGATTTTGAGATTATTAACTAGAAACTAGATAAAGATTTGAAAATTCAACCAGATTTGCTTTCGTCAAAATCTACCGGGTTTCGGGTTAAATCCTGCCAGAATTCCGAAATAGGGGATTTGAGACACGAGAATCGATTTTGAGGCGTTTTAGGGTCTTGAATGAGTATGAACCCAAAGGGGTTTTGGAAAAGGCTTCTGAGGGCAAAATATGAGGCCGTTTTCTTACTCAAAAATCTGAAAAGAGAATAAAGAAACGCAAGCACGAAATCGATCGGATTTTCAAACGAGATTCAAAAATATTATCCTAGACAAAGATAAAAGAATCGAGATTAGAAAATCTGCTCGATTATTCTTCAAGCAGATTAAACTTTCTCAGAAAAATGAATAAATTAATATGTAAACGAGAATAATAAAACGTATGAATCTTAATCAACTATGAAGATAAAGATTGCCTGGTTTTCAAAAATTTTCGAAGCCCGTTTTGTGTCTAGATTTTGAAGCGGTCTTGTAAAAAAAGTTTTCTCCACAATTAAATTTTGCCGAAAATTCGTGCTAGAAATCGTTGAAAATTCGCGATAGCACAGCCCCGTTTTCGGGGGTGAAAACGGGGCTCAGAATCGCTTGTAATCGCTCTGAGATATCCTCTGGATCAGACCTTTGATTTTGTATAGAAAAAGCGTATATATTCCCTGCTAAATCGCTGATATCATCGAAAATGCTAGAAGGCAAAAACACTGCTAAATCGGGCGTTAGCTGAGCTATTTTCGACTGCATGCTACGAGGGGGCAAAAAATCGCCCCAGAAGCCACTCAGGGGCCTCTGAAAGCACAAAGCTATCAATTTGTATTTTTTATAGATTTGCGTATATCACTTGGTATATAATCTCAAAGACTCTAGATGAGTCAGATCGTCTAGTTACTCGCCAGAATGTTCTCAAAAAATGTAGATTAGGTGGTTGAGTTGAGTTCAAAAGTCAAACAGGCGAATTTCCGTTTACCCCTCGAGTACATGTCGATGATCGATGATTTCGCTTCACGCGAAAACATCACCAAGGCGGCCGTCATCACGCGCGCCCTGGATTGCATGCAGGCATCGTACGATTCGGGTAACGGCGGAATGCCCGTCACCGGTTCCGGTTCCGGAGCCTCCGAGCAAGAGATCAACGATCTCAAGAACCAGCTGAAGCAGGCGGAGGAGCGCGCGCAGGCTGCAGAGCAGCGTGCCAACGATGCCGTCATGGCCCGCGATGCCGCAGAGGCGAAGGCCCGCGACACCGCGACGGAGCTCGCGGCCGAGCAGGCCAAGGCCAGCCTTGCGGCTGCCATTCCGCAGGTCGCTCCCGCTGCCGATACCGGTGACGGGCTCGATCGTCTCAAGGAGCTCGTCGCCAAGCAGGAAGCCAGCCTCGAAGAGAAGACCAAGGCGCTGGCAGCCAAGGAGGCCGAGGTCGCAGCCAAGGAGGCCCAGCTTGCAGAGCGTGATGCGCGCATCACGTCTCTCAGCGAGCAGCTCGGTGCGGCAAACGCCAAGGCTCAACTCGCATCCACCGCTCAGGTCGTGAGCACGGCGCCCGTCGAAGGTGGTGGTTCACCCGGAGAAGATTCAGCCCGTGCGCTGACCATGCTTAACATGCTTGGCGGTGTCATGGGTGCATTCCAGCAGCAGGTTGATGATGCACGTCAGGTTGGCGAGCAGGAAGGTCGCTAGGCTGTCCAGAAGGATCTGGAAGACATGCTCAACAGGGCACGTAACGACGGTTACCGCGACGCAATGACCTATCTCGATGATCGTGTAACGACCGCGCGCGAGGCCGGCGCAAAGGAAGAAAGGGCCCGTATCGCAAACATGGGATTCTTCGAGCGTCGACGTTATTTGAAGGTTCACCTAACCTAAAGGAAGCATTTACATACACCAGGTTTCACCACTTACCACGACTTCCGCACTTCCCTTACAACACTCAAGCGGCCCCGTATCCACCTAGCGGGGCCGCTTTTTTGCGCCCGCAAACCGTGCCAACGAGACAGTTGCTCAGAGCAATTGTCTCATTAGCCGGAGGGTGTGGCAGGCCCTCGGCGGAGGAGAAACCGGCGGCAAATCTGTGGCAAATCTGAGGTCGAAAACGAGGGGAACGCTGCCCTGGGAAGGCAGCAAAGTGGGCCGCGTTCGATGTCGTTTTTGGTGTCGGGAATGTGCCGGGGGTCTGACCACCTGGCACATTTGCATGCCGTTTCGGGTGGCGCGGGCGCAGCAATCGGAGTCGGAAAATGAGACAGTTGCTCAGAGCAAATGTCTCATTTACAGGTACCAGTGATAGCGAAAACGCTCTTCTCGAAAGCGATCAAATTTTGCTTTGGTGCGATGCCCCAGCAGACTAAAACGGACTCTCGATTTTGATATAGCGGGACGGAAAGTGACGATGATTCCGGGGCTCATTTTGCATCAGGAGCAATGCGAAATCACATGCGATGCGGATGCGAAATCGTCTCGAAACGCGCGTGGCGCGAGACGGCTATCGCGCATGCCCCAAAGACAGAAACGACACATTCCGGGCGTCGCGCCCGGATGGCGTGACGCTTCCGAAAACCCCTCGGGAGGCGCCGGGCCGCGCGGCGCGGAAGGGCTCGAAAACGCGGCGCGGAACTTTCTCGATAACAGGCGCGGAGGCTTTCGGAAAGCCCGGAATCCCAAATGGGCAAGAAATGATTTGGAGCGGGGAGAATCCAAAGCGCGGAAGGTGTCGGACGCGGCGCGGGAGGGCGGCGCGGAAAAGCGCGGAGCCCTCGTACGGCAAGGCGCGGAGACGTCTGCAAAAGCGCGGAAGTGCGTGGAGACTCCGAGAGGGTACCGACAGGGTTGGCGGGCGCGTCCCGCTGTAAAGCAACGGGCCTCGAATGGTTGCCGTCCGAACGACCGATTTTGGGTTTGCGTGGCGAATCGAACCCATCTGGGAAGAATACCTTGCGGGAAACGGAGCGAAGACGGTGCGCTGCTATCTTGGACACATGACCCGGACGCAGATTCGGGTTCCGGGACGATTCGGGAGGGGAGTCTGGCGCCCAAGATCCCCCTCGGGTCTCTAGCACCAAGACGCGTCCCGCATTCCTCCGGATTCGGATTCCCGGAATCAAAACGGAGAAAAGGCAATCGGGTGCGTGTTTTGGCCGTTTCGATGATTGCGAGCCAGGGAATTCGTCCCCGGTATGGAGACAGATGCGTTCTTGCCAAATTGAACATTGCGTCCATCCGAAAACGAGGCACGAGAATGGCCTCTGAGCGGTTTTTAGGCCCAAAAAGGTATCCGAGTGAGGCAGCAAGGCTTAAAAGCCTCAAATCGGCTTAAAACGCGTCATTTGTCACAAGTCGGGGAGGGCTGCCTGAGACAGGCGGTTTCCGGCGGAAAATGAGACAGTTGCTCAGAGCAATTGTCTCATTCTGTAGGTCAGGGGAGGGGGGGGTGGCAGATGTACCTGTCCACTGTGTCTCGCGGGCGGGGCCTGTCTGGTTGCGCCGCAAAATGGCTCCCGAACGTAACGAGAGGGACTGTTGCTGACGTCGCTTCGCAGCAAGGAAAATGAGACAACGTCTCTGAGGCGTTGTCTCATTCCGCAGGTCAAGGGCATGACGGAGCGGAAAATGAGACAGTTGCTCTGAGCAACTGTCTCATTTTCCGCGGGTACCGGCCATTAATGAGACAGATGTACCTGTCCAATGTGTCTCAGTGCGTGAGCAGGGATAGCAGAGGGCAAAATCACGAAAAACTCAATTTGTCAAGTTTTGACTGTCTTTTAATCGGCCTCTGTTGGGTAAAAATGGGCAAAAAGGTCATCTTTATGCTCAAGTTAGATAAAGAATTGAAGGAAGGGGCTGGTGGGGAACACCGCTTCGCGATGACAGAATTGTGAAGAAGAGGGTGCTGAAATGTGAAGGAATTGTGGAGATGAAAAATAGTTTTCTGCTTCAAATCTGCTTGCAAGTCGCTAGAAACGGCCAGTTTTCGCCCTCGATTGCTATTTCGTCATGATAACCAATTGATTTACGCGATTATCCGTGGGAACTATACATAATCTAGTCGAAATCTATACAGAATCTAGCGCTTGCTTGCATGGTTGCTAAATCTCGCTATAACCGCAGGTCAGCGCAACAATCCCAAAATGGAAAAACTTGAAAAGAACTCTCTCGCGAGTAATATGCGACATGCCGGTGAGTCAGGAAAGAAATAAGCATGACGCTAAACTTCGAACATAGCCTTCGTGGTTCGAGCATACGCGGTGCCCACGCGCGCGCGTTGTATGCTCTGTTCGTCGGTGCGTTGTCCTTCCTGATCCTCACCGCAACGATGGTCTTCTATTCCATCATGACCCCTTCGGCATATGCAGAAACCTCTTCCACCGGGGGAGATACCTCGTATTATGAGGAAGTCTTCACCTTGGACGAGGCGACTGGCGAGATCACGAAAACGTCCGTGACCCGCGTCGATGTGTCGCAGGAGTCTTCCGCATCGTCGAATTCGGCCGTTCAGGAGCCCTCAAGGCAGACGAGCAGCTCCGCCAATACTAGTGGTTCCACTAATACTAGTGGCGTTTCTGCTTCGAGCCCTGATTCCTCCTTCGTGACCTCGACGGGCAACGGAAAGAAGATCCATCTCACGTTTAGGGCACTTGACCAGGTCAACACCGTCGAGGCGTGTGCTGGCACCGTTCAGATCAAGAGCCTGGACAACACGGTAATCGATGGCAAGAGTTACACCTTCCTGGGATGGGAGCTCCCCGACGGCACGCTTGTCGCCCCGGGAGCCACCGTTGACCTTGATGAGGACGCGACGCTCACGGCTCGCTGGGACATCAAGCCCGTTGACGGCTCCGCAGATGGCATCAACTCCGGTCAGAGCGGTTTCCAGTCCAAGGTCTTCGATCTGAACGACCTCCTGATCAAGCTTCCCACCAATACTAATGGCATCGACACGTTCCCCTCGATCGACGTGTCCTCCCCGGACAACGGCGATTCCGATGCCGACCTGGACGACGTGATCGGTTCGATCAAGCCGCCAGACAACTTGTACGAACCTGACATATTGCCCGATCAGGGCACAGATTCATCGGGTGGTGCAAACTCGACAGCGCCGCCTGGTGACGAGTCGGATCGAACGCCGAGCATCGATGTCGGCACGGGCGACACGCAATCGCCCTCTCATGGCACTAATACTAGCGGGTCGAACGGGTCTGCCGTCGACGAGGATGCCACGTCCGCACCGTCGGCTCCCGCCGCACCTTCTTCGCCCGCTCCGGCTCCGAGCACGCCTGCCCCGAGCGCTCCGGGTTCCTCGGCTTCCACCGTCATCCTTCCCGCTGGCGGCAACGTGCAGAACAACATCCATTACGAGAGCATGAACGGTACCGGCAGCTCCTCCGTCAGCGCTGACGGCGTTGCAGGCGATGCCGTGACTTGCGAAGACGGCGAGGGCGAAGAGGACGGTGATGACTCCGGCGACGGAGACTCAGACCCAGACTCAGACCCAGCCGACGGTGACGTCGTCGGCGTCACCGTGTACCCGGGCGACGACAAGCCCTTCGTCGAGCTTGCCGCTCCGGTCGTCTTCACGCTCAACCCCCAGACCGGCGCGATCACCGCGCAGGTCGAGCTCACCAAGAACCCGTTCCACACCGACTTCCCGATGCTCTACTGGACCTGGGACGCCGTCTCGGGCACCCTGACCATCGGGCAGAACGGCACCAACGCCGGCATCACCGACATCAGCGGCAAGTTCACGGCCTCCACCCTGCCGTGGCTCACCGCCGCCAACGGTGCCGCACCCCAGGCCATCAAGCACATCGCCTTCAAGATGAGCGGTGGCGGCGGAAAGATCGCCGCTGAGTCCTTCGCCTCGTGGTTTGAGAACTACACCGCTCTCATCGACTTTGACAGCACGGGCCTGTCCTTCGGACTGACCACGGACTTCTCCCGCATGTTCAAGGGCTGCCAGAACCTCACCACCATTACCGGTACGGCTTCCTGGTCGTCCACCAGGGGCACCAACTTCACCGAGATGTTCTCCGGCTGCTCCTCGCTGGAGTCGCTGGACATCTCCGACATCCACACCGCCAACACCACGAGCCCCACGGTCAACAAGACCCGCACGAACATGCTCGCGGGCATGACCTCGCTCAAGAGCCTGCGCCTGGGCGCCAACACCTCCCTGGTGGGCTCCGGGCTCAACACCATCTCGAGCAAGCTCGACTCCCTGGGCATCTGGGAGGCGCAGGGCCGTGGCACCGGCGAGACCGTCAACTGGACCGGCAACGGCACGCAGCTCATGGCTCGCTATGGCCTGTCCGGTGGCGTCTCCACCACGGGCAGCAAGCTCACCAACTCCATCATCTACACCTTCCATCCCCAGGGCACCTTCCCCACCAACGCGCAGGTGCATTGGGACTACAACACCGCCACGCAAACCATCACCGTCTTCGCCGACCCGGCCGCGGGCCTCAACCGCATCGTGACCGACGCAACCATGCCGTGGCTGGCCACCGTCTCCAAGAGCGAGGTCAAGACCGTCAACTTCGCCCTCAGCGACATGAACAACAA
>OGRY01002186.1_pt1 | contig 12825 bp, 14 predicted proteins | sample 1553551 | NCBI WGS metagenome assembly OGRY01 (sample SAMEA2580101, study PRJEB22360) | human gut metagenome | biome: human gut; feature: human-associated habitat; material: faeces | place: Denmark | collected 2008/2010
TCAGCTGGATAGAGCACACGCCTCCTAAGCGTGGGGTCGGAGGTTCAAATCCTCTTATGGACGCCAGTGAACAACGCCGAAAGCCTTTGTTTTCAAGGGTTTTCGGCTTTTCTTATATAAAAAGCTACGAAAAAGCTCTTTCACTGTATGAGATAAAATTCTACTCCAAAATTTGATTTTTGACAACCCCTCCAGAATCGAACGGTTGTTATAAGACAAAATCGCCAGCTAATTTTTAGCAGAAAACGGGCTGTTCTTGCTAATGAAAATGCCCTTCCTGCTAATCAGCCCCAAAATCGTGCCAAAAATCCAGCTAATCAAAAAAGGCGGATGTTTTGAATACCATGCAGTTATAGCAGATAAAATTAAATATCGTTATGTACATAGAGCGTCTATTTGCCCCGCATTGGGGATGGATAGGCGCTCTTTTTTTATGCCCAAACCCATGGGCAAATACAAGAGATTGGAGGTGTTTTATTTGAGCAAGCCTGTTTATACCGCAGACAAGCCGAGCGACTGTCATTACTGCTACTTCTGGACGAATGGCAGAAAGGGCTGCCGTCTGGGTAGAAATAATTGCTACTACTTAATCTCTTTGCCGCCGAAACCCAAGTCGGAATGTGATGGCTGTCCCTATGGGCGAGATCACCCGTGCATTGGTTGGTGTACGAAGAAGGTTATGCGTGAAGTGGGGCTTCGTTGATATGGATGTGTATGAACAGGAATACCGCTTCTACTATTTTGCCCGATGTCCTTACGAAAAGACGGATACGACTTTCCGCAGCATTCCGCTGACAACAGAAAGTTTTCCGCAGAAAGAAGGTGGTGAAGCCGTGTGAGTTTTGATTATTTTTACGGTCAGCAATCCGATCTATTCACATTCTATCGAGTTCCGAAGGTGTTGTTCACGAACGAGAGGTTCTGGAATATTTCTGCCGATGCCAAGATGCTGTATGGCATTTTGCTTGACCGCATGAGCCTGTCTGCCAAGAATGGTTGGATAGATAAAAACGGTAGAGTGTATATCATTTTTACAATCGACGAAGCGAAGATGGCTCTGAACTGTGCTGAACAAAAGGCTATCAAGCTGCTCAGTGAACTTGAGAAGAAAGCAGGATTGATTGAACGTAAGCGCCAGGGTTTGGGAAAGCCCAACCTGATCTATGTGAAGAACTTTATCTCTGCTGTGGATTCACAACTCTTGAATTGTGAAAATCACAATTCTGGAACAATGGAAATCACAACTCAAGAACTTCCGAAATCACAATGTAATAATACTGATATTAAAAATACTGAATTTAGTGATACTGATTCTATCTTTCCTTCCGGAAATGGTGGAATGATGGACGAGAATGACCGGTATCAAGAATACTTTGATTATTTCTCGGATCAGCTTAGTATGGATTTGTTGAAGAAGGATTACCCTTACGATTCCGAAATGCTGGATAACATTCTGGAGTTGATCGTTGAAACAGTTTGCACGAAGCGACCGTTGATTCGCATTGGTGCAGAGGAGCGTCCGGCAGAAATTGTCCGCAGTCGGTTTATGAAACTGAATGCCGAACACATTCGATATGTTATGGACTGCTTCAAGGAGAACACCACAAAGATTAGAAATATCCGTCAGTATATGCTGACTACGATATACAATGCGCCGACGACAATAGACACCTACTACGATGCTCTTGTTCGGCACGATATGTCACACGGATATTTGGAAGGAGGATTTAAGAAATTGAAAATGAAGCGAGAGGAAGGAGAGTGACGATAAATGTCGAAAAAAGCAACCATCATTGCGGTGGTCAATCAGAAAGGAGGCACTGGAAAGACCACCACCACCGAGAATCTGGGCGTTGGCTTGGCTCTTGAAGGAAAAAAGGTGCTTCTGGTAGACACCGATCCCCAGGCTTCCCTGACGGTCAGTTTGGGCAATCCCTGCCCGGATGATCTGTCTCCGACACTTTCCGATCTGATGGGAAAGATTATGATGGAAAACCCTATTACTCCCGATGAAGGGATTCTTCATCATCCGGAGGGCGTTGATTTGGTGCCGTCCAACATCGAACTCTCAGGTATGGAGGTAGCACTGGTCAATGCCATGAGCCGGGAAACCATTCTCCGGCAATACCTGGATACAGTCAAACAGAATTATGATTACATTCTTCTTGACTGTATGCCGTCTTTGGGTATGCTGACCGTCAATGCGTTGGCAGCTGCCGACAATGTGCTGATACCGGTTCAGGCAGCATACCTTCCTGCAAAGGGTCTGGAACAGCTGCTTGGAACCATCAACAAGGTCAAGAGGCAAATCAACCCGAAACTGAGGATTGAAGGGATTCTTCTGACGATGGTGGACAGCCGCACCAACTACTCCAAAGACATCAGCAATCTGATTCGGGAGAGCTACGGCGGAAAGCTGAAGGTTTACAAGACCGACATTCCCCGCTCTGTCCGTGCAGAGGAAATCAGCGCAGAGGGAACCAGTATCTTCAAGCATGATCCCAAAGGCAAAGTTGCCGAAGCCTATAAAATTCTGACGAAGGAGGTGTTAAACAATGCAGAAAAAAGGCGCAAACATCAGCTTGAAGGGGTACGATGATATTTTCTCCACCGATCAATCCAGAGCTGAAGCCCAGCAGGAGCGTGTGCAGGAAATTCCGCTTTCTGAGCTACACCCCTTTGAGGGACACCCCTTCCGTGTGGTTGATGATGAAGAAATGATGAAAACGGCAGAGAGCGTCCGAGATTTCGGAGTTCTCACTCCTGCGATTGTCCGTCCTGACCCCGACGGTGGTTATGAAATCGTTTCTGGTCACAGGCGGCACCGGGCATCGGAGCTTGCGGGTAAGGAAACCATGCCTGCGATTGTTCGTGACCTGGACGATGATGCAGCCATTATTTTGATGGTTGATGCGAATTTGCAGAGGGAGAGTATCCTGCCGAGTGAAAGAGCATTTGCTTATAAGATGAAGCTGGATGCGATTAAACATCAAGGTCAACGCACCGATTTAACTTCATCCCAAGTTGGGATGAAGTTGCAGGCAATGGATATAGTCGGTCAGGAGGCAGGAGAAAGCAGAAATCAGGTACACCGTTATATCCGTCTGACCGAACTGATTCCGGAACTGCTGGATATGGTAGATACGGGTCAGATCAAATTCAATCCTGCGGTGGAGCTTTCCTATCTGGCAAGTGAAGAACAGAAGGATTTTCTTTCTGCAATGGATTATGCTCAAGCAGCTCCTTCCCTTTCGCAAGCACAGCGAATTAAAAAGCTCGCACAGGAGGGCGAGTGTACGCTGGATGCGATGTGCGAGATTATGAATGAAATCAAGAAGGGAGAGCTGGACAGAGTAACCTTCAAAACGGATTCGTTGCGAAAATACTTCCCGAAGTCCTATACCAACAAGCAGATGGAGGATAAAATCATTCAGCTTTTGGAGCAATGGCAGAAAAAAAGAGAAAAATCAATGGAAAGGTAAGGTAAAAAATGTTTACACCCAAAAACATTCAGGGCGCTTTGGAAGAACTCTACGACCTTTGCGATCCTGATTATATGGTAGATATGCTCGTAAACTACAGTGAGGAGTTCGATGATATTTCTCCTGCGCTTCTGGCAAAGTCGTTTCAGAAAAATGCCGAGATGATTAGCGAGTATCGAGTATTGTCCTCTGCTGGTGAGGGTATCGACTATCAGGGAAAGGTACTTCTGAACAGCAGAGCCGTGCGGCTTCTGTCCTATGTAGAAGATATGAGCGGCGATGAAAAAGTTCGCACGATTCAGAGCAAGGAGCTGTGGTTAGCAGAAGATATGACATTCTATGTGGTGTCCTGTATGTCTACGATCACGATGGACAAGGAAGAAGCCATTTGTCTTAACGAACACCGCAGCGTGGTTACTACGGTGGAATGCGAGGACGATATTTTCTTCGACATGGGTTCCCTGATTTGCGAACTGGACGATATTTGCTTGTTCGAGCTTTTAGCCGATGTGGATGCGACTATTTATGAACTGTAACAGGTTCATGGATGGTCGCTTTTCTTATTTCCAAAGAAACGGAGGTATCGAAACTTGAAAGAATACGATGTGAAGATCACCGAAACCTTGGAGAAAACGGTTACGGTGCAAGCAGAATCTCACGATGCGGCAGAGGAACAGGTTAGAGCCGCTTATTACAATTCGGAGTACATTCTGGACTCCGAAAACTTTACCGGTGTTGCGTTCGGCACGACCGAGGAACGGGAGGTTCAGAAAGAACAGGCAGATACCATGAATGTGTTGCTGGTAAAGCCGTTCATGTATCCGCAGGCTGTGCAGATCGGCTGTGAGCTGGAGGATTTGCAGAAAGCCGTAGGTGGCGATATTGAGGCAACTTATCCGTTCAATGAGCCGGTTGCACTGGTGATGCACGACGAAGGTAAACTCGTAGGCAAAGAACTGAACCGTGCGCTGCGTGATGATGACGGCGATATTTATGACATTATCGCCGGTGATTTTCTGGTTGTGGGATTGGGCGAGGATGATTTTTGTTCTCTGTCCCCGGAACTGATGAAGCAGTTTGAGGAACACTTTCATCAGCCTGAGACTTTTGTACGCATGGGGCGCAGCATTATGGCGCTTCCCCTGCCGGATGACATGGTGAAGAAAGAAGATGCACCTGTCAAAGCTGATTCGGTTCCCCACAAAAGTAACCCTGACCGAGATGTTCTGTAAGGAGGTTCTTATGCAAAGAAATTCGACGATTGGAGAGCTGATGGAGCGAAAGCGGATTCAGGATGGTGCCAAGGAGTACCAGGGACATACCTATATGGACTTGGCACGATTTGATGACGCCACCAAGCACATGATTATTTTCGATGTGCTGACCGATGAATCGCCTGTCGGTTGGAAAGGCGAAAGAAATCGCCTGTATTTGAGCGATGTGGGTTATCAGAAGGCTCTGGATAACCAGAAAGCTGGCAATATCAAGATTATCAGCCATGCCGCAGTTGCCAAGGGCAATCTGTATTACGACCACAGAGATATGGCACGATAATCTGTTCACTCTACTGCTTGCAGGAGGTGATGAATCATGCAGGAAGAAGTTGAAAACAGAACAGTAAACCTGGCGATCAGCACAACCAAGCTGACGGGGCGCACTATCATTGCCGGTATCCGCAAGTATTTGCAGCACCGGGAAAAAGTGAAGATGAAAAAGGCACGAGACCCTGCCGTTCATGGAAAGCAATCCGTGAAACAGCTTTTGGGACAGAATCAGGGTGCTACGAATGTTGAGATCGACAAAGAGAGTATCCGTGATTTTGAAAAGCTCGCCAAGAAGTATGGCGTGGACTTTGCCGTAAGAAAAGATAAGTCCGTTGATCCTCCCCGGTTTCTTGTTTTTGTCCGTTCTAAAGATGCAGATGCTTTGGATGCAATCTGCAAGGAACATCAGGCAAGGGCATTAACCAAGAATGAAAAGCCGAGCGTTCTGGCGCAGCTGAAGAAGTTCAAGGAAATTGTCGCAGCGATTCCGAAGAAGGTTCGAGAGAAGAAACAGGAGCGTGATCTGTGATGGATAAGAGAAAAATGAAAAAGCTCCTGATTCTGAATTTACCGTATTTTCTGGTAGGGTTGTTCGCTACGAATTTAGGAGAAGCATGGAGATTGGCTGAGGGGGCAGATTCATCTGCGAAAATCCTCAGCTTTTTTCATGCCCTTCCGATAGCCCTGAACAATCCGTTTCCCAGCTTTCACCCGTTGGATTTGCTGATTGGTATTCTCTGCGGCGCAGGACTTCGGCTGGCTGTCTATCTAAAAGGCAAAAACGCAAAGAAGTACCGACACAATGTTGAGTACGGTTCTGCTCGTTGGGGAACGGCAAAAGATATTGAGCCGTTTATTGCACCAAAGTTCGAGGACAATGTGATCCTGACGAAAACGGAGCGGCTGATGATGAGCAATCGCCCGAAGAATCCTGCCAATGCCCGAAATAAGAATGTTCTGATTATCGGCGGTTCGGGTTCCGGTAAAACTCGCTTTTGGTTGAAGCCAAACCTTCTCCAGATGCACAGTTCCTATGTGGTCACTGACCCGAAAGGCAGCATCGTGATTGAGTGCGGCAACGCCCTTTTGAAGCATGGCTACACCATCAAGATTTTCAACACCATCAACTTTCAGAAGTCGATGCACTATAACCCATTTGCCTATATCCATTCAGAAAAAGACATTCTGAAACTGGTGACAACGCTGATTGCCAACACAAAGGGTGATGGAAAAGCCGGTGATGAGTTCTGGACGAAGGCGGAAACGCTGCTCTACTGTGCCTTGATCGGATATATCCACTATGAAGCTCCGGTTGAGGAACAGAATTTCTCCACCCTGATTGAGTTCCTGAACGCAATGGAGGTGCGGGAAGATGATGAGGAGTTCCAGAACCCGGTGGATCTGATGTTTGAAGCCCTGGAAAAGAAAAAGCCGAATCACTTTGCAGTCCGTCAGTATAAAAAATACAAGCTGGCTGCCGGCAAGACCGCTAAGTCGATTTTGATTTCCTGCGGCGCTCGTCTGGCTCCTTTTGATATTCAGGAGGTCAGAGATGTGACTGCCTATGACGAGTTGCAGTTGGATACTCTCGGAGATAAGAAAACGGCGCTCTTTCTGATTATGTCAGATACGGATGCGACGTTTAATTTTTTGATCTCCATGATTTACACACAGCTGTTCAACTTGTTGTGCGAGAAAGCAGATGATGTGTACGGCGGCAGACTGCCGGTTCATGTGCGCTGCTTGATTGATGAGATGGCAAACATCGGTCAGATTCCCAATCTGGAAAAACTGGTAGCGACAATCCGAAGCCGTGAAATATCGGCTTGCCTTGTTCTCCAGGCACAATCACAGCTGAAAGCCATTTATAAAGACAATGCCGATACCATCATCGGCAACATGGATTCCCGAATTTTCCTGGGTGGTTCTGAGCCAACCACGCTCAAAGAACTGAATCAGGCATTGGGAAAAGAAACTATCGACACCTACAACACCTCCAACACCAGAGGTAACAGCCCGTCTTACGGCTTGAATTATCAGAAGTTAGGCAAAGACCTTGCGAGCGTAGATGAGCTTGCGGTTCTGGATGGCAGCAAGTGTATTTTGCAGTTGCGTGGTGTCAGACCGTTTCTTTCTGACAAGTACGATCTGACGCAGCACCCCAATTATAAGTACACATCAGACTTTGATAAGAGAAATGAGTTCAACATTGAGCAGTTTCTGAGTCGAAGGTTGAAGCTCAAGGCAGGTGATGAGTTTGTGGTAGTCGATGCGGATTAAGGAGGTTTCTGTTTGGAAAATCTGAAAACGGTATCTGCCCTGGTTAAGAACATCTTGGAACACGACCACAAGGCAAGAAATACCGACAATCATTTGTACCTGATGGTACTGGAACACTATTCCGGTCTGCGTGGCATCGACATTCATGCCATGACGGTTCCTGTGTTTTTGAAGGAACTGGATAGACGCAGCTTTCCGGGGTTTGAAACTGTCCGCAGAAGCAGACAGAAAGTGCAGGCAACCTACCCTGACCTTGCTCCCAGTGAAGCCGTAGGCAAGCGCAGAGCAAAAAATGAGGTTGTATATCGAGAATTTGCAGAAAGCGAGGTGTAAAAAAAATGACTTGGTGGATCACGGATACCTCTATTGGGCAGCGATTGAAGTTCGTTAGACGATTTCGCCGCCTTACCCAGAAAGAGCTTGGACTCCTGATGGGGTATTCCGAGAAAACAGCGGATGTCCGTATTGCTCAGTATGAGAAAAACGCTCGAACCCCTAATGCAGAAACCACAGCGAAACTCGCAGAGGTTCTGAAGGTTTCACCTGTCGTTTTTTCACCGACAATCTGTGCTTCTCGTGAAGATTTGTTGCAGTCAATGTATTGGCTGTTTCTTATGAAAGGTGGTGGTGATATATATGATTGTGAAACTGAATATGCAAGAAGCAGAATGGAACAGAAACTTGGCGTGATAACCGTCGAGGAGTTCCTTGAAAAGATTCTCGTAAACTAAGCCTTCCGTCCGGTTTTGATGCCGGTAGTACGGAGGGCTTTTTCTATTCTCAAAACAATTTCAAATTTTAGGAGGAAAATATTATGGCATTTTTCAATAGCGCAGTAACCGTTCTTCAGACTCTCGTTATCGCTCTGGGCGCAGGTCTTGGCATCTGGGGTGCAATCAATCTGCTTGAGGGCTACGGCAACGATAACCCCGGCGCAAAGTCCCAGGGCATGAAGCAGCTCATGGCTGGCGGCGGTGTTGCCCTCATCGGCACCACCCTTGTACCTCTGCTCTCCGGACTGTTCGGTTAATCACAAAACAAGGAGGTAATCGCCTTTGGACAGCATACTCCAACAGATCACAGACTGGCTGAAAGAAATGCTCGTTTCAGCTATTATGGGAAATCTGTCGGGGATGTTTGAGTCCGTCAACAACCAGGTTGGCGAGATAGCAACCTCCGTTGGCATGACCCCGGCGAATTTTTCGCCGGGTGTCTTTGCCATGGTACGAAACATCTCCGAGTCAGTGATTATCCCAATCGCAGGCTTGATTCTGACCTTCATTGCCTGTTATGAGCTAATTCAGATGATTATTGACCACAACAATCTGGCAAATTTTGAAACCTGGATCTTCTTCAAATGGGTGTTCAAGACTTTTGTTGCGGTCATGTTAATCACAAACACATTCAATATCACGATGGCTGTGTTTGATGTGACACAGCACGTTATAAACGCAAGCGCCGGTATCATATCCGGAAATACTGCCATAGATGCTTCGGCATTGGAAACAATGGAAGAAACGCTGATGGCAATGGATTTGGGTCCTTTGCTCGGCTTGTTCCTGCAATCCTTTATCGTGCAGGTCACGATGTCCGCTTTGGCAATCATCATCTTTGTGATCGTCTACGGTCGAATGATTGAAATTTATCTGATGGTCAGCCTTGCCCCGATTCCGCTTTCCACTTTTGGAAACAGAGAACAGAGCAATATCGGACAGAATTATCTGCGTTCGCTGTTTGCAATCGGATTCCAGGGATTCCTGATTATGATCTGCGTGGGCATTTATGCGGTGCTGATTCAGTCTATCGCATTCAGTGATGACATCATCGGTTCTATCTGGGGTGTTATGGGCTACACCGTCCTTTTGTGCTTCACCCTGTTTAAGACTGGTTCGCTTGCGAAGGGTGTATTCAGCGCTCACTAAGGGAAGGAGGAAATTGTTTGGCAGCGTATATTCCCGTACCTCGTGACCTGACGAGGGTAAAAACAAAAGTGTTCTTCAATCTGACGAAACGGCAGTTACTTTGCTTTGGTGCGGCGGCGCTCATCGGAGTGCCGATTTTCTTTCTGGTCAAAGCAACCGGAAATGTGAGCCTTGCAGCACTGTCCATGATGATCGTCATGTTACCGTTGTTCTTTCTGGCAATGTATGAAAAGGACGGCTTTCCGGCAGAAAAGATTCTGTACTTTATGATAAGACAGAAATTTCTCACGCCGGGAATACGCCCCTATAAATCAGAAAATCTCTACAATCAGTTAGAGGAACAGGAGAAAATGAAGAAGGAGGTGCGTTACCTTGAAGCAAAAGCCAAAGGCAAAACCGCAGGGCAGTAAAGGGAAAAATACCAAGCCTAAAGCGGGCTTAAGTTTTTCTGAAAAGAAAAGGCTGAAAGAGCTTCAGCGTACTCTTGCAGGAAACCATAAGGAACAGGAGAAGCCTACTACGGCACAGAATACCATTACTTTTAAAAAGATGTTCCGTGATGGTATCTGTCAGGTGACATCTGATTTCTACACAAAGATGGTGGAATTTTATGATATTAACTATGACCTTCTGGAAGTAGAGGACCAGGGGGAGATTTTAGAGGAGTACAGCAAGCTCATCAATTACTTTGACCCGTCTATCAGATTTGAACTGTTTTTATTTAACAGACAGGTCAATGAGCAGACGCTGATAGACCAGTTTGACATTCCTTTGCAGGGAGATGATTTTGACGATATCCGAGAGGAATATACGGAAATGTTAAAGAAGCAGGCGGCAAAGGGCAACAACGGTATCATCAAATCAAAATATCTGATTTTTGGTGTAGAAAGCAACGGCTACAAGGAAGCCAAGAGCCGCCTTAACAACATTGAGAAAGATGTAATACGAAACTTAAGCAATATAGGAACCCTTGCTAGGGGACTGGACGGAAAGGAAAGACTGCGCATCCTGCATGAATATTTTAATCAGGATACGATGGAGCCTTTCCGTTTTTCATTTAAGGATTTGGCAGAATCCGGTAAGTCGGTCAAGGACTATATTGCACCGCCGGGGTTTGATTTCCGCTATCCGAACCGCTTCAAGTCGGGAAATATGTATGGCTGTGTGTCCTATCTGGATATTATCGCACCGAAGTTTACGGACGAGCTGATCAAGCAGCTTCTTGATATTGATGCCAACCTTACGATTTCCATGCACATGCAGACGGAAGATCCGGTAAAGGCAATCAAGAAGTTAAAAGCGGTCATTTCCAATATCCAGAAAATGAAGATTGAGGAGCAGAAAAAGGCAGTCCGAAGCGGTTACGATATGGATATTCTTCCAACGGATATTGTGACCTATGAAAAGGATACGCTGGAATTTCTGGATGATTTGAATACGAGCAATCAGAAGATGATCAACATGACATTCCTTATTACCTGTTATGGCAGAACCAAGCGGGAACTGGAGAGCTTAATGCAGAGAGTGTCCGGTATCATTCAGCAGGCAAACTGTGACCTCAGATGTTTACAGTATTTGCAGGAACAGGGACTTATGGCATCCGCACCGATTGGATGCAATGATACGGGAATTGAGCGTGTGCTTACCACAAAGAGTACCGCTATTCTTGTGCCGTTCTGTACGCAGGAATTATTTATGCCTGCACCGGCAATCTACTATGGTTTAAATGCCCTGTCAAACAACATGATCATGGCAGACAGAAAGCGGCTTCGTACACCAAACGGAGTGATTTTAGGAACACCGGGTAGTGGTAAGTCCTTTAGTGCAAAGAGGGAGATTTTATCCTGCTTTCTTATGACAAGGGATGATGTGATTATCTGTGATCCGGAGGGCGAGTATTTTGCCCTTGTAGGAGCTTTGCATGGGCAGGTGGTAAAGCTGGCAACCAATTCCAAAGATTATCTGAACCCGATGGATATTCAGTTAAGCCATAAGGGGGATAAGGAAGCTCTTAAATTAAAGAGTGATTTTATCATTACCCTGTGTGATCTGATTGCCGGAGGGAAGGACGGTCTGGAGAATGATGAGAAGGGTATCATTGACGAATGTATCCGTCATATCTATGATGCTTATTTTGAAAATCCGATACCGGAGAATATGCCTATCCTTGAGGATTTGTATAATGCCCTTTTAGACCATAAGAATGCGAAAGCAGAGCGTATTGCCAATTCCCTTGTACTGTATGTGCATGGTTCGCAGAATTATTTTAATCACCGCACTAACGTGGACAGTAAGAACCGTATCATGTGCTTTGATATCAGGGATTTGGGAAACCAGTTGAAAGAGCTGGGTATGCTCATCGTGCAGGATGCCGTATGGAACAGGGTGTCGCAGAACAGGGAGAGAAAAATCGCTACTCGTTATTACTGTGATGAGTTCCACCTTCTTTTAAAGGAGAGACAGACTGCCATTTATTCGGTGGAAATCTGGAAGCGTTTCAGAAAATGGGGCGGTATTCCGACAGGTCTGACACAGAACGTAGGTGACTTCTTAAAGTCGGAGGAAATCGAGGGTATTCTTGGTAACTCTGATTTTGTTTATCTGCTGAACCAGAACGCAAAGGATCAGGCGATACTTGCAGATAAGCTGGGGCTTTCGGAAAAGCAGCTTTCCCATGTAACCAATTCAGAGCCGGGTTCCGGTCTGATTCTGTTTGATAACGTAGTGATTCCTTTTGTGGATAAATACCCGACAGACACAAAGACCTATGCGATTATGAATACCAAACCGGAAGAAAGCGTAAAACAGGAGGATGTTGATTAGTGTCAGAGAATAAAAAAGACAAGTCGGCTGAGTTCACAAGGGATAAGAGTGCTTTTGCTAAAGGTGGTTCCGAGAAGGGAATCGCTTCGCAAAAAGCACAGCATAAGCATTCCGGGAAACATCAGCCAAGAGATGCAAATGATACTTCCAGAGATGTTCAGAAAAAGGAACAGTCTGAACCCTTTGGACAGAATGTCCAGAAGTCGGGGCAGTCAGCAAAACGCAGAAATAAAAAACAATATCAGAAGCAGGACACTTTGGGATACAGTGAAAATCCTTCCGCAGAGCAGAAGAATTTGAAGTTTGAAAATATGGATGCGGATAGTAAGGGAAAAAGCGATTTTTCGCAGGAAAACAATACTTTTACAGAGGATTGTGACACGGAGCAGGAGGAACATCAGCAAAAGGATGATTACCACCGCAGGGATACCTACCACCAATCCCAGAAAAAAGGAAAATACCACAGACGGGAGTATCAGAACAGGGAACGGACAAAACAATCGGATTTTGAACGTGATTTCCAGAGGAAGGACAAAACCTTTACGGAAGGAGCAGAGCCGGAATTTCATGGAAGTAAAAAATTAGACAGACTGCAAAGTAAGGCAGAGAAAGCCGGGAAAAAGACCGAAGCTGCAAGAAAGAAGATACCAAAGAAAAAGGAGTATTCCTTTGAGAGTGTCTTTGATGAAAAGACAGGAAAGGCAAAGTATGTGCTGACTGCCGTGGAAAAAGAAAAGCAATTCAAACCGGATAGTCCGGTAAAAGTGGTTGCAG
>OGRY01002190.1_pt1 | contig 12806 bp, 9 predicted proteins | sample 1553551 | NCBI WGS metagenome assembly OGRY01 (sample SAMEA2580101, study PRJEB22360) | human gut metagenome | biome: human gut; feature: human-associated habitat; material: faeces | place: Denmark | collected 2008/2010
AAGCCATCTTTTGCCATTCCTCCGGAGAAGGTGACGGCGTGGCCTTCGGCAATACCCACATCGAAAGCCCGCTTGGGCATTTTGGACATGAGGATGTTCATCGAACAGCCGGAAGGCATGGCGGGAGTCACACCTACGATCCTTGGATTGGCTTCCGCCAGTTCCACCAGTGTATTTCCGAAAACGTCTTGGAACAGGGGAGGCATTCCTTCCGTATTGGCTACGAAACGCTCTCCGGTGACGGGATCGAACTTGCCGGGAGCGTGCCATTCGGTGGCGTGTTTCTCGGCAGGGGCGAAGCCTTTTCCTTTGATCGTGTGGAGATGCAGTATTTTGGGACCTTTGAGGTCTTTAATGTCACGCAATACCCTCGAAAGGTTCTTTATGTCATGGCCATCGATAGGACCGAAGTAGCGGATGTTCATTCCTTCGAATATATTCTGTTGCTGGGCGGCCATTGACTTCAGACTGTTGCCGAAGCGGATCAGTGCCTTGCGACGTTCATCGTTCAGGATGCCGAGCTTGAACAACAGGCGGGAAGCCTTGAAACGCAGTTGGTTGTAGCGGTTCGAGGTTGTCAGGTTGAACAGGTATTGTTTCATACCGCCGACACTGCGGTCGATAGCCATGTCGTTATCATTCAGGATAATAAGCAGGTTGTTCGGGGTGGTAGAAGAATTGTTCAATCCTTCAAAAGCCAGTCCTCCGCTCATCGAACCGTCTCCGATGATGGCTATCACATGACGTTGGTCGTCTCCCTTCTTGGCGGCGGCGACAGCCATGCCGAGGGCTGCGGAGATCGAATTGGAAGCGTGTCCGCAGGTAAATGTATCGTATTCGCTCTCTTCGGGAGAAGGGAAGGGGCGAATACCTCCCAGTTTCCGGTTGGTGGAGAATGCTTCACGCCGTCCTGTGAGGATTTTGTGGCCGTACGCCTGATGTCCCACGTCCCATACAATACGGTCATAAGGTGTATTGTAGACGTAGTGCAGGGCTACGGTCAGTTCCACTGTTCCGAGGCTGGCAGCGAAGTGCCCCGGATTGCAGGAGAGTTCTTTAATAATGTCTTGCCTTAATTCATCGCATACTTCCGGCAGTTGGTCTACTTCCAGACGGCGCAGATCATCGGGGCTGTTGATTGAGTTTAGCAAGTTATATATCGGTTCATTCTTCATGATTCGAGAAAATTTGGTGCAAAAATACGAAAAAGAAAGCGGAAGCCCTTTCTTTTTACCTAAATTCTTATTGTTAAAGCGAAGTACGAGGGTGGAATGGCATTCGGTCGTTGGTATATTGAAGTATGTGCCGTCGGGTTCCCGGAAGAACTGTAACTTTCTTTTTATTATGTGAAATGTGGATTAATATTACTAATCAAATGACATCTCTATTAGGGAAATAAAAGTTGCATGAAAAAAGAGAACATGAACTTGCAGAAACGTTCGTATCGTTATTAATAAATTTGATGATCGTTTATTATAGACGTGTCTTCCGTTTATTAGAAACTCTAAAATGAGATTTTGTAGGAAAAAGATTGAATTAATGCAACAAAAAAGGCTGCAAACTTCATAGAGCTTGCAGCCTTTGGGCTATATCAATCGTCTTATTCCTTAGTAAAATGAGAAGGAATAAGCTGTATTTGTTGTAATATGATACTGTATTTTATCCATGTTTTCTATTCTTTTATATCCGTTATTCATTGATTTTCTGTTTTCGGTCTACAAATATACAACATAAAAAGCCATTTGTCAAGTCTTGAATAGATTTGCGATTAAAATAAAGCGGAATATCGTATCTTTGTCGTACTTTTGCAAGAGAGAAACAATCGAAAGAAGGAGAATATATGGATTTTCAAACAAAGGTAGAACTACCGGCGGGCTTGCCGCCTGTCAGTCATGCGGAACGGATTCTTTTGATGGGGTCTTGTTTTGCAGAGAACATGGGCAGGTTGCTGGCAGAAAATAAATTTCGCGTTGACATGAATCCTTTCGGGATTCTCTATAATCCGCTGTCGGTCTCTACGGCTTTGGTGGAGATATTGAAGGGGAAGGTGTATCAGGAGAAAGACTTATTCCTATATAAGGAGTGCTGGCATAGTCCGATGCATCATGGTTTGTTCTCTGCGTCATCGCCGGAGGAAGTACTTGAAAAGATAAACACTCGCTTGTCGCAGGCCCACCGTTCGGTCCACGAACTTGACTGGCTGATGCTGACTTTCGGCACTGCCTATGTATATGAACAGAAAGAAACAAGGCAGGTAGTCTCCAATTGTCATAAACTGCCGGAGAGCTGCTTCAACCGCCGAATTCTTTCGGTAGATGAGATTGTGAACGAATATACTTCGTTGATAACCAGTATGGTGGCGCGCAATTCCCACTTGAAGGTCTTGTTCACGGTCAGCCCTATCCGGCATATACGTGACGGGATGCATGCCAACCAGTTGAGTAAATCGACCTTATTGCTTGCCATCGACCGCCTGCAACAGCTCTTTCCGGATCATGTGTTCTACTTTCCTTCTTATGAGATCGTTTTGGATGAACTGCGTGATTATCGCTATTATGCCGATGACATGCTTCATCCGTCTCCGTTGGCTGTCCGTTATTTGTGGGAACGCTTTTCGGAGGCCTTCTTTTCTGCCGAAACGAAGCAGGTGATCACTGCCATCGAAGATATTACTAAAGACTTGTCACACAAGCCTTTTCATCCGGAGTCGGAAGCGTATCAACGCTTTTTAGGACAAATAGTGTTAAAAATCGAACGACTTAACGGAAAATACCCGTACTTAGACTTTCAAAAAGAAACAGAACTATGTCATATACGATTGAATCCATAGCCGAATATATCGGTGCACGCCGTGTCGGAGAGCATGAAGCGACGATTGATTGGCTACTTACAGATAGCCGCTCTTTGAGCTTTCCGGAAGAAACCCTTTTCTTTGCTTTGCCCACCAAACGTAATAATGGTGCACGCTATATCTCCGAACTATATGATCGGGGAGTGCGCAACTTCGTGGTTACGGAAGAAGACTTTAAGAGAATGGAGAATGGAGAATGGAAAATGGAGAATGCTATGCAGCAGGATGGTGCGCAGCCTACTCCCAACTCTCGACTCTCCATTCTCGATTTCTCCAATTTCTTGATCGTGGCGAATCCTTTGAAGGCTTTGCAGAAGCTGGCCGAGGCTCATCGGGAGAATTTCAAGATTCCGGTAATCGGTATCACGGGCAGTAATGGAAAGACCATTGTGAAAGAGTGGTTGCATCAATTATTGAGTCCGGACCGCTGCATTGTCCGTTCGCCCCGCAGTTATAATTCTCAGATCGGCGTTCCCTTGTCCGTCTGGCAACTGAATGAAGAAGCCGAATTGGGCATTTTCGAAGCCGGTATCTCCGAAATGGGGGAGATGGGGGCCTTGAAGCGCATGATTAAACCGACTATCGGTATTCTGACTAATATAGGCGGTGCCCATCAGGAGAATTTCTTCTCATTGCAGGAGAAATGTATGGAGAAGCTGACACTCTTTAAAGATTGCGATGTGGTGATCTATAATGGAGATAACGAGCTGATCAGTAATTGTGTGGCAAAGTCGATGCTGACAGCCCGTGAGATTGCATGGAGCTGCAAGGATATCGAGCGCCCTCTTTATATCAGCAAGGTGACAAAGAAAGAAGATCATACTGTGATTGCTTACCGCTATCTGGATATGGATAATATCTTCTGTATTCCTTTTATAGACGATGCTTCCATCGAAAATGCGTTGAACTGCCTGGCAGCCTGTCTTTATCTGATGACTCCTGCCGATCAGATTACCGAACGGATGGCACGGCTCGAACCGATTGCCATGCGTCTGGAGGTGAAAGAAGGAAAGAATAACTGCGTATTGATTAATGATAGTTATAATTCAGACCTGGCATCGTTGGATATTGCACTCGACTTTCTGGTACGCCGTTCGGAAAAGAAAGGACTGAAACGGACACTTATCTTATCGGATATTTTGGAGACAGGGCAGAGTACGGCTACGCTTTACCGTCGGGTAGCACAACTGATAAAGAGCCGGGGCATCAACAAGCTGATCGGTGTAGGAGCGGAGATTTCTTCGTGTGCCGCTCGCTTCGAAGGTACGCCGGAACGATACTTCTTCCCCGATACAGACGCCTTGCTAAGATCGGGCATTTTCAAAACCCTTCATTCGGAAGTCATTCTGATAAAAGGTTCCCGCGTATTCAACTTTGATCTGGTATCGGAAGAACTGGAACTGAAAGTGCATGAAACGATTCTGGAAGTGAACTTGGGTGCGATGGTTGCCAATCTGAATCACTATCGCTCCATGCTCCGCCATCCGGAGACGAAAATGATCTGTATGGTGAAGGCTGCTGCCTACGGAGCCGGATCATACGAGATTGCCAAAACATTGCAGGAGCATCATGTAGATTACCTTGCTGTAGCCGTTGCCGACGAAGGCTCCGAACTGCGTAAAGCAGGCATCACCTCCTCCATTATCATCATGGACCCCGAACTGACATCGTTCAAAACGATGTTCGATTATAAACTCGAACCGGAAGTGTACAACTTCCATTTGCTCGATGCACTGATTAAGGCGGCCGAGAAAGAAGGAATCACCAACTTCCCGATTCATGTCAAACTGGATACGGGTATGCACCGTCTTGGTTTTTCCGTCGATGAAATTCCGTTGTTGATCCGTCGTCTGAAAAGTCAGAATGCGGTTATTCCCCGGTCGGTATTCTCTCATTTTGTGGGAAGTGATTCGGCGCAATTCGACTTCTTCACCCGTCAGCAGATTGAACTGTTCGAGAAAGGTTCGCAGGAATTGCAGGAAGCTTTCTCACACAAGATTCTGCGTCATATCTGCAATACAGCCGGTATCGAACGTTTTCCCGGTGCGCAGTTTGATATGGTGCGTCTGGGGATAGGACTCTATGGGGTAAGCCCGATCGACAATTCGATTATCAATAATGTAAGCACGCTTAAGACTACGATTCTTCAGATTCGGGACGTGCCCGGAGAAGATACGGTAGGCTATAGCCGGATGGGACATCTGACGCGTCCTTCCCGCATTGCGGCAATTCCTATCGGGTATGCCGATGGCTTGAACCGCCATCTGGGACGTGGCAATGCTTACTGTCTGGTGAATGGCAAGAAAGCTCCCTATGTAGGAAATATCTGTATGGATGTCTGTATGATTGACGTGACGGATATCGATTGCAGGGAAGGGGACAAAGCTGTCATCTTCGGTGACGACCTGCCGATAACCACACTTTCGGATAAGTTGGGGACGATCCCTTACGAAGTGCTGACCAGCATCTCGAACCGTGTGAAGCGAGTCTACTATCAGGACTAAAGCGCAGGCGGTAAAAACAGAATTATATGTAGTAGAATAGTGAATGGAAGACTATAAAGGTTAACGATGGATAAATGGGCGGTAAATGATAACGGGTATACTTAAATTATTTCCCGTTTCCCGTTTATAGTTTCCTGTTTTTCTTTTATAGTCTGCCGTTTTTCTTTATATTTGCACCAACTAATAAACCTCTATAATTAATAAACATATGACAAACTTATTATTATTAGGCTTTTTGCCTAGTGGCTCTGAATGGATCATTATTGCTCTTGTTATTCTTCTCCTTTTCGGTGGTAAGAAGATACCCGAACTGATGCGTGGCTTAGGTAAAGGAGTAAAGAGCTTTAAAGATGGTGTGAACGAGGCAAAAGAAGAAATCAATAAGGCAAAAGACGAAATCGACGCACCGGCAGATTCAGCTAAGAAATAATAAGCAATGGCAGAAATGACCTTCTGGGATCATTTGGATGAGTTGCGTCGGGTACTTTTTCGTGTTATCGGAGTCTGGTTTGTATTGGCAATCGGCTATTTCGTAGCGATGCCTTATTTGTTCGACCATGTAATACTGGCGCCTTGCCATAATGATTTTGTATTTTACGACTTACTACGCTTTATCGGTCAGAAATTCGATTTGACTGATGAATTTTTTACGCAGGAGTTTAAGGTGAAGCTTGTCAATATCAATTTGGCAGCTCCTTTCTTTATACATATGTCGACAGCTTTCTGGATGTCGGTAGTGACGGCTATGCCCTATATTTTCTTTGAGGTCTGGCGTTTTATCAATCCGGCCCTTTATCCGAATGAGCGGAAAGGAGTCAGGAAAGCCTTGACCATAGGAACCGGTATGTTCTTTATCGGGGTGCTTATGGGATACTTTATGGTATATCCGCTGACACTCCGTTTCCTCTCTACCTATCAGCTGAGTTCGGAAGTCGAGAACATTCTGTCGCTCAATTCGTATATCGATAACTTTATGATGCTGATTCTCTGTATGGGACTGGCTTTTGAACTTCCGCTGGTGACTTGGTTGTTGTCTTTGCTGGGAGTCGTCAATAAGTCTTTCCTGCGCAAATATCGCCGTCATGCAGTTGTCATTATCGTAATAGCTGCCGCTATCATCACTCCGACGGGCGACCCGTTCACACTGAGTGTTGTGGCTATTCCGCTTTATCTGCTCTATGAAATGAGTATTCTGATGATAAAGGATAAGAAGGAAGTTCCTGAGTTGGAAGAAGAAGAGGAAGAAGAAGGCGTGGCAAAAGTCTGATAAGCCAATTATTTATCGTTCGTTTCCCCAAGTGTGTGTCAAAAGTCGATAGTAACTCAATTGAGGCTGACTTTTGACACACACATGTAATTTTTATAATATCCCTTTTGTCGTATGGAAAATGAAGGAAGAGAATCTTATGAAATTCTTTTAGCCGTTTGTAAGGCGGATCATTTGCAGCTGACTATTGGCTACAAACAGATGCGCGACTTGCTGGAAAGGCTTTGCCGCCTACATATGCACAACGGTAGTCTGCAGATGACCGATCTTTCCGCACGAATTAGTTTTGTAGCGGCCAAAGTGGGGCTTTCTGTAGCGGAGCAAAACAGACTGCATACCTTCCGACTGACCTCCAATGCCATTCTGAACCGACAACAGGAACCTACCCGCGAACACCTTCTGCGGGATGCGAAAACGCTGGCTTTCTTCATCCGTAAACTTTTTGAGGAAGATATTCCACAGGAACTGTATCGTTTGCTTCCCCGGACGGATGCAACTTATATCGTAGCTCCTCCAGCACACAAGCAGGTGCAGCGGATGCGCGTCTGTTTCCAGTATTCCGACGAGCAGTATCTGTATGTGACTCCTTTGGATGAAATAGCTGACGAACCGTTGCGTGTCCGTTACAATATTCCTCAGATCAATGAAGAATTTGCGGAAACCTGTCAGTTGCTCTGGCGCCATGCACAACTCAACTTGCTGGATGTCGCTGTTGACGAAGCAGGAATTCTGACCCCTTCGTTCATTGTCCTTGAACCGGATTATCTGCTTGATATCAGTTCATTGGCAGAATGTTACCGTGATTATGGACATCATCCGGCAAACTATTTCCTTTCCCGTCTTCAGCCGATAGAGAATGCACGCCCGTTGCTTTTAGGAAATATAGCCAACCTTTTCCTCGATGAGTGGATACATGCGGAAGGGGAGGTGGATTATCTGAGATGTATGCAGAAAGCTTTCCGGCGTTATCCGATTGAACTGGCTGCTTGTGCCGACCTGCGTGATCGGGAGAAGGAACGTCAGTTCTTTGATGACTGCAAACTCCATTTTGATCATATCCGTGAGACGGTGAATGATACTTTTCATGCCGCCGGCTACGAACTGGACAAGACGGATGCCGTGCTCGAACCTTCTTATATATGTGAAGCGCTCGGCCCGACTATATGCAGCGCGATATGTCTTCTTTCATCGAAATGAAATCGGGAAAGGCTGACGAATATGCGATTCGCGGAAAAGTGGAACCGAAAGAGAATAATAAGGTGCAGATGCTGCTTTATCAGGCAGTTCTGCAATATTCGATGGGGATGGATCACCGGAAGGTAAAGGCTTATCTGCTCTATACACGCTATCCGTTGCTTTATCCTTCCCGCCCTTCATGGGCAATGGTCCGCCGTGTGATCGATCTGCGCAACCGGATTGTAGCGGATGAATATGGCATCCAGTTGCGGAACAGCCTGGAATATACGGCACAAAAACTGGAAGAAATAAAAGCCTCGGTACTAAACGAGCGGGGATTGTCGGGACGTTTTTGGGAGACGTATCTGCGCCCTTCTATCGATAATTTCCAGGAGAAGTTGAAATCTCTCTCCACTTTAGAGAAAAGCTACTTCTATGCACTCTATAATTTTATAACGAAGGAACTTTATACGTCCAAGTCCGGTGATGTGGATTATGAGGGACGTACAGGAGCCGCTTCTTTATGGCTTTCCACTTTGGCGGAGAAATGCGAATCGGGGGAGATCATCTATGATTTAAGAATTAAAGAGAATCACGCAGCCGACGAACATAAATCCCACCTGTTGCTGGTGCCGTCCGGAGAACTTCAGAGAACGGTGGCGGATGATGCGCAGCACACCCTCCCTAACTTCCGTCAGGGCGATGCCATCGTGCTTTACGAACGGAATGCGGATACGGATAACGTTACCAACAAGATGGTATTCAAAGGCAATATCGACTATCTGAACGAGAATGAAATCTGCATCCGTCTGCGTGCTACCCAGCAGAATTCCTCCGTACTTCCGTCTGATAGCCTCTATGCTATTGAGCACGATGCGATGGATACTACTTTCCGTAGCATGTACCAGGGACTTTATGCTTTTATGTCTGCTACAAAAGAGCGTCGTGATTTGCTGCTCTTTCAACGGGAGCCGCAATTTGATGTGGCATTGGATAAGCAGATAGCCGAAGCTGCCGATGACTTTACTCGTATTGCTTTGAAAGCGAAAGCAGCAAAGGACTATTTTCTGCTGGTAGGGCCTCCGGGAACCGGTAAAACGTCTTGTGCACTGAAGAAGATGGTCGAAACCTTTTATAAAGAGGAAGGAGCCCAGATTTTATTGCTCTCATACACTAACCGTGCCGTAGATGAAATCTGTAAAGCACTTTCTTCCATTCGTCCGGAAGTCGATTTCATTCGTGTGGGAAGCGAGCTTTCATGTGACGAGAACTATCGGGATCATTTGATAGAGAATGAACTTGCTACCTGTATGCGTCGTACAGAGGTTTGCGAACGTATTAACCGCTGTCGTATATTAGTCGGTACAGTAGCGTCTATCTCCGGCAAACCGGAACTTTTCCGATTGAAGCATTTCGATGTGGCTATTGTAGATGAGGCTACTCAGATACTGGAACCTCAGTTGTTGGGTATACTTTGTGCCAAAGGGGAAAACGGGAAAGAGGGTGTTGGCAAATTTATCCTGATAGGCGATCATAAACAACTTCCGGCTGTCGTCTTGCAGAATTCGGAACAATCGGAAGTATATGATGAAGCCCTGTCTGCTGTCGGACTGAAGAACTTGAAAGATTCTCTGTTTGAAAGACTGTATCGCACAGCCCGTCAGCATACCGATGCCCATCGTACTTACGATATGCTCTGCCGTCAGGGACGTATGCACCCCGAAGTGGCTCTGTTCGCCAATCAAGCTTTCTATGAAGGTCGGCTGCTGCCTGTCGGACTGCCGCATCAACTGGAAGATTCCGGAAATATCAACCGGCTGTCTTTCTATCCTTCGCAGCCCGAACCGATGGGGTCTTCTGCTAAAACAAACCATTCGGAAGCAAAGATTGCTGCCCGTCTGGCCGCAACTGTCTATAAAGAACACTCGGAAGCATTTGATGCCTCCCGCACATTGGGGATCATTACTCCATATCGTAGTCAGATAGCTTTGATCAAGAAGGAAATAGAAGTTCTCGGCATTTCCGAACTGAATCAGATATTGATTGACCCTGTAGAACGTTTTCAGGGAAGTGAACGCGATGTGATTATTTATTCATTCTGTGTGAACTATCCGTATCAGTTGAAATTCCTTTCCAATCTGACAGAAGAAGACGGAATTCTGATTGACCGGAAACTGAACGTTGCCTTGACACGTGCAAGAAAACAGATGCTGCTGACAGGTGTGCCGACGCTGTTGGAGCGTAATCCACTCTATAAAAGTTTATTAAAATTAATAGAGAGCCTCCGGAATATTGCATAATTTTTGCAGACGTTAGTTTTTATTCTCTCTTTATGCAATTCATTAACACCTATTTGTTGAACAAACCCCGTATCTTTGCAATACGTTTTTTTCATAGAGATTTAGATTTAAGGTTAGAAGAATTGTGGAAGTCGTGAGACTTCCCTTTTTTTCATCTTAACGTTTACTATCCTTCATTGTTTGAATGTGCAAGATATTTTGTAAAATAGTACAGGATGGCTATGAAGAATAAGTAAACCTAAAAAGCCTTCTTCGTGAGAAGAGGCTTTTTTGTTTTTGGAACTTTTTGAATAAATAATTGGTTAAAAAAACAGGAGGACAAACTCATGCTGAGTGCCCTCCTGTTTTTTATTCTATATAATTATATCGGATTAATCCAATACGATAGGCTTATATTTAGGAACCAGTGCTTTCATAATAACCCAACCGATCAGGTAAGCTACTGCGCATACGCAGAAGATTACAAAGTAACCGGCAGGCTTGCCTTCGAAGCCCATGAATGTCATCGCAGGATGTACAAACTGTGCTCCTTGTTCCAGTAGTTCTTTTGTCATTTCCACTTCTTTGCCGTCAACCATTGTCGTTCCGGAAGCATATACAAATAAGTTACCTGCCACTTTCTGAAGAATCATTGAACCGAAACCACCGGCCATACCACCGATACCGGTGATACTTGCAATTGCTGTTCGGGGGAACATATCACCTACTGTAGAGAAGATATTAGCCGACCATGACTGGTGGGCAGCTCCGCCGAAACCGATCAGGATCACGGGGAACCACGGAGAGAATGTTCCCAATGGCTGTGCCAGCAATACCACTAACGGGAAGAATGCGAAAATCAACATTGCTTTCATACGTGCCGCATAAGGGTTCATGCCGGTCTTGTTGATGAAGATAGTAGGAAGCTTGCCACCGTAGATGGATAACATCGTGATTGCGTAAAGCGTGAAGATAAGTCCCATTCCCAGAGGATCGGAAGTTTTGATACCGAATTGGGAGTTCAGGTAAGACGGGGTCCAGAACAGGAAGAACCACCATACACCGTCAGTGGTAAATTTACCGAAGACAAATGCCCAAGTTTGTTTGTAGCTGAAACATTGCCAGAATCTCATCTTTTTCTCGTCTTTCTCCTCTGTTTTCGGACCTGCACCGGCCTCATTCTGGTCTTGTTCGATATATTCAAGTTCGGCTTTGTTTACGTGCTTGCTCTTTGAAGGAGCATCATACATAAATACCCAGAAGCCCATCCAGATAAAACCAAGTCCACCAATAACGATAAACGCCATTTCCCAACCGAAAGCTTTGGCAAGGATAGGAATGGTGAGCGGAGCGATCAAGGCACCGATAGAAGCACCGGCGTTGAAGATGGAAGTAGCATAAGCACGGTCTTTCTTCGGGAAGTACTCGGCAGTTACTTTAATAGCGGCGGGGAAGTTACCGGCTTCTCCGAGAGCAAGTATACAGCGTGCAGCCAGGAAGCAGTACATACTGACAGTAGCGATGGTTACCACCACGTCTCCGGTGGCTCCGGCAAGTTCGGCAGCACTGTGCAGTCCTACCTGCGCTTCTGTTACAATACCACAGACTGCGTGCAGACAGGCACCGGCAGACCATACGCCGATAGCCCAGAGGAATCCTTTCTTCGTTCCCATCCAGTCCACAAAGCGACCGGCAAAGAGCATACATATTGCGTAAACAATAGAAAATACGGAAGTGATAGTACCGTAGTGTGATTCATCCCAGTGAAATTCCGGTTTGATAAATTCATCCCAGGTGAGCGATAGTACCTGGCGGTCGAGATAGTTAACTGTAGTAGCAAAAAATAGCATCGCACAGATCGTCCATCTGTAGTTTGTCATTTTTTCGCCTGTTTTTTGAAATGCATTCATGATAATGGATTTAAATAGATTTTGATTTGCTGACAAAGGTCGGTATTTCAGCTGGATTTTTTTTGTAATAATTGGTCAAAATCATGTATAATTCGTTGCATTATACATATTATTTGTACATAGTAATGTATTATCGTAACAATTTGGTCTCTTTGGGGGAAGAATATGACAAATCCGGAAAACTTCATTCTCTCCCCGTTTCGAGGAAAGAATGAAGCTTTTCGGATTACTTGATATGTGCTAAAGAACTGCGCAAAGATTAGCGCATTTCTATATATTTGATCTTATCCATGTCGCCATAGTCAAGATTTTCACCGGCCATACCCCAGATGAACATATAGTTGCTGGTTCCGGCAGCAGCGTGGATAGACCATTCCGGTGACATGATAGCTTGTTCGTTCTGCATCCATACGACGCGTTCTTCTTGAGGTTCGCCCATGAAGTGGCAGATAGCATTTCCTTCCGGTACATTGAAGTAGAAGTATGCTTCTACACGACGAGAGTGAGTGTGTGCCGGCATGGTGTTCCATACGCTACCCGGTTTCAGTTCAGTCAATCCCATTTGCAGTTGGCAGGGGCCTTCTTCAAGTACGTTGTTAACAATCAACTGGTTGATAACGCGGTCGTTGCTTTCTTCCAGCTTTCCGGCAGCAAATGAGTTTGCTTTCAGAGAACCTTTACGTCCGTCGATAGTAATCAATTGAGTCTTGTATTCCTTGTGGGCAGTAGCCGAGTTGATGTAGAATTTGGCAGGATTGCTGGAATCTTTGCTCTTGAAAGTCACTTTCTGCTTGCCTCTACCAACGTACAGTGCATCTT
>OGRY01002194.1_pt1 | contig 12779 bp, 6 predicted proteins | sample 1553551 | NCBI WGS metagenome assembly OGRY01 (sample SAMEA2580101, study PRJEB22360) | human gut metagenome | biome: human gut; feature: human-associated habitat; material: faeces | place: Denmark | collected 2008/2010
AAGGCACCGACAGCCTGATAATATTTGCTGATATTCGTACTTTTATGAATCGCTTTCAGTACTTTTCTGTCGGCTTGGGGTGCCAGGTATTCCCAAAAAGTCTTCATTTTAGTCAGTAGCTGTCTCTCTCCTCCTTCCAATAGCACGTCGTAATTGTTGTACACGCTTTTGTGCATGGATTTCAGTCTATCCCTCATTTCATCGGGCGCAAGCGTACGGTTTTCTTTGTATTCCAGTGCTAAGGCCGGATTTGCCAGTAGTCCGCGTCCTATCATGATTCCCGCCAGGGAGGGGAATTGTGCGCTGATGCGTTGAATATCTTCCAAATTATGAATGTCTCCATTGTAGACAAGCGGAAGTCGGCAGACCTCCCGGAAAGCTGAGAATCCTTGCAAGTCAACTTCTCCTTTGTAACCTTGTTTGCCCAGACGGGGGTGCATGGTGATCTGGCGCAGAGGCAGGTCATTCAGTATGGGGGCGAGTGCCAGGCATTCATCCGGCTGTTCCCATCCCAGTCTCATTTTGACGGAGAAGCTGATCTGCGGATATCGGGTGACAATGCTGAGCAATGCTTTCACCTCTTCGGGATAAGGAAGGATGCCGGAGCCGTTATGACGTTTCGCCAGAAGCGGGAACGGACAGCCTAGGTTTATATCCACTTCCTGATATCCTTTTTCGATGAAAAGGGATAAAATCACTTCTGCTTTCTCTGCCGAAGAGGCTATCAACTGAGGAATCAGGTGGGTTACCCCATTGTTCTCGGGTTCGATTCCCCGGACATCTCTGCGGCGAAAGTTCCCTTTTTCCAATCGTACAAACGGAGTATAATAGGTGTCTACACCGCCGAAGAAGGCGTCATGTGCATTGCGGTAAATTGCTTCGGTGTAACCTTGCAGCGGAGCAAAATGGATGGGTAGTGTATCTTGCATATCTTTTAATTTGCTGCAAAGATACGGAAAAGTAAAAGAGAGGAACCTCACGGCCCCTCTCTTTTGGGTGTTAAATTGATTAAAGTCTGATTTTCATATACGTTTTTAACTGAAGGTTAGAAAAATCGTGCGGGTGATTGGTTGTTATTTAAGGGCGTTGAGCCATCCGGGTACATAGCCCAGACGTTCCCGCAATTGTGCCTCGTACAAAGATTCGGGGGATACCTTCATACCGGTACTTTCTTCGTATGTGACTTGTTGCTGCTCTTTACTGGGAAATTTCACATTCATACCATGTGTACCAACTACGATAGGCGGGAAAATCTTCCACCATGTATCGCTGTCGCTCCACCATGCGAAGTTAGAAGCGTGAGAGTCTGTTCCGGTCACATTCAGATTCCATAGGGTGAGGTCGCCCAAGTGATTGGGGACTTCATTTTCATCGCCTCCTGCGCGGTAGTATACAAGTCCGCCGCTGCAATTGTCTATCAGCGTGGCACGGGGTTGTGTGGCGTGGGATTCGAAACAGGCGTCATTGCCCCAGGTTACGTTCCATAATACGGTTCCTACACTTGGCTTCGATACGCCGCAGCCGTGGAACTGCCCTTGACAACTCTTTCCGTATACGTCATTTCCTGCGCTTTCATCGCGGACTTTGCCGATAAAGACGCGTGAAGAACCTTGCGAACGTACGGCTGAATGTCCGCGTTTTCCACTGATACGGATATCGTATGCCGAGCTGTTGGCAGATTCGGCAAAAGTAAGCGCTTCGCTGACACTCTCGAAGTGGACGTTGCGTACCCATGAATTGACTACACGTTGCAGCAGCAGCGGTTTGTAGGCTCCGTCGTATTGCCAGCCTACTTTAGCCTGTTCGGCGTGTCCTTCTCCGTGATGGGCGTAGCCGTCCAATGCGTTTCCTACGAAGCTCAGGTCTTCTATACCGACATTCTCCAGATATTTGTACGTGCGGATTTCCCATCCTTCCGTATCGTTATACTTGATGTCGATGTCGTGCATGATCGGTTCGTAGAAAGTGATCTTGCCGTTTGCGGCGGATTTCACCTGATGAAATTCGGTGATTTTTACTCCGTATAGGTCGTCGGAGCTTTGGTTGATGGAGATAGGGGCTTTTGCTATCGCCCAGTTCTCGTTGAGGGCAATCGGACCGATTTCCTTCTTTACCAGTTCCCTGTCTCCGCTGCGCAAGCGCAACTGTACCCACTGTCCGGAGGAGATTCCGGTGGTTCCACTGACTTTCACGGTAAAGTCTCCGCGCTTGGCATTCTCGGTTACGGAAGCGAGCTTGGGGGAGTTACCGGCATTGTTCGGACCGTTGGTGTGCTTGATTGCCAACAGTATAGGTGATGAACTGAGATTGCTGATACTTGTCGGCAGATTAGGCGTTTCCATGATCAGACGGGTCTTGTCGGGACCGTCGCCTTTGATCACAAAGTTACCGCCATAGATTTCAATGCCACTGCTGACATTGTTGTTTTTCGAGTCAACGGCGTCCTTCTGCTTGCTTTCGTCGCGGGTGTTGTCGTCATCGTTGTGAAGAACGTAGTCGCCTGCGGGGAAATAGATTACAATCTTCGCGTTAGCGTTCAGCTTGTTGGTTCCGTTTACTTTTGTCATACCTTTCTCTTGCAGGATGCTGATCAGCGCTTCACGGGCGGTCATGTTCTTGGCGGTCATGCGCTCTTTTACGTTGATCACTTGGTATCCTAAAGAAAATGCGCCTTGCGGCGCACTTTCTCCATGATTATATCCGGCATACGAATAGTCGGGCAGCACATTGTTTTCTCCTGTCTTGAAGTGTTGCCAGGCTATTGCCGAGTTGGCATCTATCTTCGTGGTCAGCAGTTTTACCGGAAGTTTCACTACCCGGCAGTAACCTTCTTTCGAGAATATCTTGATGTAAATCTGTTCTTCGTATTCTTTCCCTTGCACGTTTGTTTTGGGGGCGGTGACGATCAGTTTGTTTTCCGTCAGTTTCACGCCCCATGTCTGGTTTTCGATGGTGGCTGTTTCCACGTTGGCTTGTTCTACCACGAACTCCTGCTTTTGTCCCAGACCGAAAGTGGCTGTGCCTTCATACTTGATTGTCAGGTAGAAGTCTTTTCCGTAGATGGGGACTTTTACTTGGCTGTTGTCGGCACGGATGGTAAAGGTGATCTGCCCGGTCGCTTCGTCGATGGTCACGTTGCTGAACAGGGAACTTGCGTTGGCAACGGCTTGCGTTCCGTCGGCAATCTGGTTGTTGCCCAGTTTGTTCCAGGTGCTTCCGTTGTCAATAGAGACCAGCCAGAAACCGTTTGCATCTACTTTCAGTTTCGGGGTGACGCCTGCTGTTCCCGCTTCGGGGATGGCGCTTACCGGTTTGTCGTTAACGAGCAGTTCGGTGGTCATGTCGTTGATGGTATATGCCCAGTGACCTGACGCGTTGACGCTGAACAAGGGCATATCGTTCATGTCTACTTTGCCGCTGTATATGGTTACAGTTTCGCCGTTACTCAGTTCGATGGTATAGTTGTCCTGTTCATCCTTGCTATATCCCACCACCAGAATCTTACCTTCAACCATCTGCTGATAGTTGCTGATGTCCGAGTTCATCTGTTCTATGCTCGCTTCCAGATTGGCTACCCGTTCTTTCAGGTTGTCAATGTCGGAGCGCAGATCATCCCGTTCGTCGCACGAGTAAAGTGCGACGAGGAGGGTGATACATATGATTGATATTACTTTTTTCATACGTTAGTCGGTATTAGTTGGTTGCACCGTATTCGGCATATTCTGCATTCGGAACGAAGATACCGTTGGCGAGGTCGAAGGTGCCGCCGTCGAACGGATTGGATGTTAATGCTTTCAGTTCTTCTGCTCCTTCAAACGGTAGTTTGCCTCCATAGAACATTTGCCAGTTATAGGTCATAGTTTTGTAAAGGAGGTTATCTGCGCAAATATCTCCTGTTGGGGATGTTATCTGAGGACGAATGATGACTACATTACCTGTTCCGTCTGTATTTGTCCAGAAGATATTATTTTTAATAGAGGTTTTCGCCAGATTGCCTATGTTTACGTAGCCACCGGTATTTGTTTCTAAGTTTATAAATGTATTGTTTTCTATGGTCAGATTGGCTATACCTGAAGCTGAACCATTGAATAAAACCAATTGATTTACTTTACCTGACGGACAATAGAATGTGTTGTTTCTAAAGATGACATTGCCATAATCCTGATTCTTATTACTGCTGGTATTGATAATAAACTGTTGTGTAACAGCTGTTATCTTGATTGTACTATTTTCCATGCTGAAATTGGCAATACTCCTTTTGTCGTTAGTAATGGCACTTACAGGTTTGCCATTGAGTGCAATCTGACATTGATCAAAAGCTACATTAGCAAATGACTCGTCTGCATAAACAGTAAACAGATAATTAGTGAATCCTTCGGCTGCTTTAAATACAATGTTTTTACACAAGAAATGTCCAGTTTCGGTATTTTGTCTGAGTCTGATATAATTTCCTGTAATTGCCACTGTACTGATGTTTTGTGAATCATCTCCGATGAAAAGCAAATTAGCGGCATTTGTGGTGCTGTTATAGTTGACTGTAACTCCTCCTTTGATAAAATAGATGCCTGGAGTAGTGATTGTCTGATCAGTATCAATGTATGTTGCATTCTCGAATTTAGTATTATTTACTTCAATTCCATTTACCGTAAATGTGGCTCCGCTATTATATAAAGCATAGTAGCTGTCAACTACCTCTACAGCCTTCACCTGAATCTTGGCAACCGCCCAACTGGCACCCTTATTAACCTGCACTGTTACGTCGGAACCGTTATCCGCCGTTGCACGTGTACTCATTGCGTTTGCCGGAGCTGTAATGCTCAATGTAGCTACATTGGTCGTTTCATCCGCTTCGCTCACAGTAGCCACCCATCCGGCAGGAGCAGTAACGATAATGTTTTCACCTTTCACTTTTACAGTCGTAGTGGCAGTCTTGCCATAGCCTATTTCCCAGTATCCGTTCTTCATTCCGGTTTCCGGTTCGGTGATTTCGCAAAGCAAGTCTTTTACGATAGGGATAGAGATGGCTTCCGTCTGTCCTTTCAGTTTGACAACGAAGAATTCCCCGGTTGAATCTACGTATACTTCCTCAAAGAAAGAGTCTGCACTGCTTCCTCCGGAACCATCGCTGACTGCGGATACCTTTTGACCGTCTGTGTCGAGTACGTCTTCCCAGCTGGTTCCGTTATCATAACTTACCTGCCAGAAACTTCCCTCGTCCGTAATCCGGAACTTGGGAGCTATACCATCCTTACCGGGAGTGCCCACAGCCTGAACAGGTATGCCATTCTGCATCAATACCTCACCGTTCACTACCCATTGGCCCTCATCATTGACAGTAATCTCAGGATAAGCTACTTCTCCCTTCGAGCCTTGTGTCAGTGAGATGGTTTCTCCGTTACTCAGTTTCAGTTTATATGTACCGTCTGTATTCGTCACTTCTGTGATAGTCTGACCACCTTCAAGCAGTCGCTTGATAGCTGTCATGTTATCGTTCAATAGACTGACTTGTGCTTCCAAAGACTCTACGCGGTCTTTCAGATTGTCAACATCGTCTCTCAAGTCGTCTGTATCGCACGCTGCCAATGCAAACAGCGCAAATGCGGTTAACATGATTGATTTAAAGTAATTCATAGATATAATGTATTAGTTATTATTTTATTCGTTTATTGTTATTCCACTACGTTTACCACCATGTGGTAAGTAGTCGTGGAGGAATGATCGATATTGGCATTACGAGCGAGGAATGTCACGTTGTAGATACCAATTTGATTGTAGGTATATGTGTACTTATCCAGACGCTGGGTAATATCCTTTACTTTCGTTCCCTGATCGGGGCTGCAAGAGTTAACGGTAATCAGATCGGAAACCAGCCAGCTGTATTTCAGCGGATCGTTGGCATTCGTACTATGGATGAAGAAGGAGCCGCCGCCTACACCTGTCAGGTTCCAGATACCGGATACGTTATTGGTAACTGTCCCGTATTCACGGTCTTTGGTCATGCTGGTCTGATCCTTCAGATTCCATTTGTTCTTCATATTGATCGGAGTAAAGCCGAAAGAACCGGCAGAATATTCTGCTTCCTGTCCGCTCGTCATCACATTATTGATGCGCATCCGCTCAAAATACATCTTGGATTGTGCCACTGTATTGTCAATGCCACGGTAGCAGATAGCGATTGCAATCCGTTTGCCCATGTATTCTTTCATATCAAAACTGTATGGAGTGGCGAGATCGGCATTGCCTACCGCCGCTGTCGGGAATGCGGACTGCGGAACCAGTTCTTTCCATTTGCCGTCTTTCTCAAATTGCTCTACGAGCAAAGAGTCAGCTTCGAAATTATCCTTGTATAATCCGGTGAATTCGTCGGAGATATATACGTGTTTCTCCAATGTCGTGCTCGGGTTACCGTACTGGAACCAGATAGAGAAGTTCAGCATAGACGACTTGATCTGTGAAGGATCAATCGTTTCGCGTTCGCGATATTCGTATTTGCTGCCCGCTTCTCCACTGAAGAATGTCAGGAAGTCCGGATCGCCCGAAAGGATGAACTCTATCGGAGTGCCTTTCTTGGCAGTAATGATCTGTCCGTCGAAGCTTACATTTTCGTTGGTTGCCACCTTTACGTGCAGACCTACCGCTTCGTCCAGCCCGTCGCTGCAAGCCCCGAAGAAGAGGCTTGCTATACAGATGGCTATGAGTTTATATGTTTTCATAATCTATGATGCTTTTATCGATGAATACTGTGATTACCAACCCGGGTTGTTCTGTGTGATATCTTTGTTCACACTCATTTCCGCATCCGGAATCGGGAAGTAGTTGTAGGTGCTGGAGATGTTGAAGTAGGTATATACGTTGGTAGGTCCCTGCGTCCAGTTGTTGCCGGATTGTGCTTCGGTTACCAATGCTCTCATATTTTTCACATACTCACCCCAGCGGATCAGGTCGAAACGGCGGGTGTATTCGAAACAAAGTTCCATGGCACGTTCGTCTTTCACGGTCTGGCGGAATTCTTCCTGCGTCATGTCGGGAAGCTCGTTCAGTCCGGCACGTTCTCTTACTTCCTTCATACATTGGTAAGCCAGAGTGGTAGGACCGTTGTTCGCTTCGTTTTCCGCTTCTGCGATCATCAGCAGTACGTCAGCATAGCGCAGGATCGGGAAGTTGATAGCTGTATAGTTCTTGTCTTTTTTATCCGCTTCGTATTCACGACGGTATTTGCCGCACATACGGCTGAAGTTCTTGGTGGCTGTGGTCTTTTCTGTGTCATCTGCGTACTGGTAAGTTCCGCGTTGCTGACCGTATTGGGACATTACTTCAGCAAGTTTGCCCTGCTCAAATTCACGGTGGGTAACGCCTGTATTCTTACCTCCGGCTTCTTTGTATTCAAACGGAGCGATACTCCAGTTGAAACGTTTGGTATCACCGTTGTTCACATAAAGGTTGTACAGTTTCGGAGTGCTGTAGATAAAGGCATAGCCATATCCGGGGTCTTTGGCTCCTGTCACATCGCTTTTGGAGGACAGATCCGGACCGGCCAGTCCGATGATGTTACCGATACGGCCTTCGGCTTGTGTATCCGAAGTGTTGTTGCCTGCAAATTCGGCTTCCCAAATGCTTTCGTTGGCAGTGGTGTTATACTTGTCGGAACACATATCGATGAAAGGGTCCCAGTAGTTGGCAGCCAGTTTGTGACCGGCAGTCATTACTTTCTGGGCGTAGAAGCTGGCTTTTTCGAAATAGTCTTTCTTTTCTGCCTGTGTGGCATTGCGGCCTTCACGGTAATGCTCGCCTGCACGGAACATATATACACGTGCCAGTATGCCCCATGCGGTGGACTGGGAGATACGTCCCGGCTTGTAAGCAAGGTCGGATGCCGATTTCAGACCAGTCTCGGCTGCGTCTGCCATTTCGGAAACGATGAAGTCGTAGATTTCCTGCTTGTCCGTACGCGGGATGTTCAGGTTGGTAACGCTTTGGGTCGAAACCGTTTTGAAAGGAACGTCTCCCCAGCATTCTACCAGATTGAAATAATAGAATGCACGCAGGAAGCGGGCTTCGGCGATGTACTGCTCTTTGACGCCTGCATCGAAACCGTTTACTTTGTCGATGTTTTCGAGGAACATATTGGCACGGTTGATGCCTGAATAGAGGGCATACCAGAAGGCAGTCACGGCGTTGTCACTGGTAGTGGCGTTGTTGCAGATCAGTCCGGTAGATGCGGGACCGCGTCCGCTGCCTCCGTAGTGGGATAAGTCGTCCCCGGCTACGAGGTACATATAGTCGCCGCCGTAGAAAGTGGGTTGCGACAGTATGGCGTAGACGCCTGTCAGGAATGAGTTGGCTTCAGCGGGGGTGTTGAAGTAGTCTCCGGCGTCAGTTTGGTAGGTTCTTTGTCCAGAAAGTCACAGGATGCCATGCTGAAACCTGCCAATAGAGCTATGATTGTTATTTTTAATGCTTTCATAATCGAATACTTTTTTCTAACTGTTACTATCATTATCCGTTTAGAATCCCAGGCTTACACCGAAGCTGATAGAGTATGCTCTCGGATAGGAAGAGTAGTCCAGACCGGGAGTGAGCGCACTGTTGCGTACAGATACTTCCGGATCATAACCGGAATAACCGGTACATGTCCACAGGTTTTGTGCGGCAACGTAAACACGTGCTTTGTCTATCTTCCATTTCTTCACCAGCTTGGCGGGGAAGGTATAGCCTACTGTTACGTTCTTCAGACGCAGGTACGAACCGTCTTCGATGATGCGTGAAGAGATCACACGGTTGGAAGAGGAGTTGGTAGCCGCAGGGATGTCACTGGTCGGATTTTCCGGTGTCCAGCGGTTGGCATAGCTGGCGAACTGGTTCAATTCGCGTGAACGGTTGTTGGAGCTTTCAAAGAACAGGCGGTTGGCATTCATGATATCGTTGCCGTATGACCACTGGAAGAAGATGCTCAGATCGATGCCTTTATATTCAAAGTTGTTGGTGAAACCACCGGTATGTATCGGAAGTCCGCGTCCGATAATCGTACGGTCGTTGGAGTCAACTACTCCGTCTCCGTTAAGGTCGGCATATTTGGGCATACCCGGCTGAGTGTTGGTCTCAGTAGAGTAGTGGGGCACTCCCGGTTTCAGGCTGTATGAGTTACCCGATTTGTTGAAGTCGTCGTACTTGTATGTACCTTCATAGACATAACCATACATCAGTCCCATCGGCAGACCGACTTTGGCGATGTAGCTGGACTGACCGTTGTAGTTCTGGTCGAATTGCGCGGCAGTCAGCAAGGCTGTCTGATTCTCCGACAATGCCAGTACTTTATTCTTATTGAATGAAATGTTGAAGTTAGTCGTCCACTTGAAGGCGCGTGTCTGGAAGTTGACGGTGTTCAGACTAAGTTCCAGACCATCGTTACGTACTTTACCGATATTCTTGGTAGCGCTGTAATAACCCGAAGAAAAAGGCAGGGAAGCGTCCAGCAACAGGTCGCGGGTGGTCTTCCGGTAAATATCCATCGTTATACCGATGCGTTCGTCGAAGAATCCGAGGTCGAGACCTGCGTTCCATTGTTCGGTTGTTTCCCATTTCAAATCCTTGTTGGGCAGAGAAGTAGGAACAACACCTGCATTCGTCGCATCATTGTCGAATGGATAGACGCCGCTTGGGAGGGAGTTTGTCGATGTATACGAGCCGACTCTTGATTTCAATACCGCCAGGAGCGCATAATAATCATATTCGCCGATACGGTTGTTACCCGTGAGTCCCCAGCTCAAACGAACCTTACCACTGGACAGTACACTTTTCAACGGCTTCATAAATTCTTCTTCCGAGAAGCTCCATGCGAGAGAACCGGAAGGGAAGTATCCGTAACGGTTGTCCTTGTTGAACTTGGAAGAACCGTCGGCACGGAAAGAAACGGTAGCGTAATATTTAGACATATAGTTGTAAGTCACACGTCCGAGGTATGATAACATCGCCCATGAAGACTTTGCCGAAGTGGTAGTACCTGCCTGTCCTTCGCTCATGCCTGCCATACCGAGTGATTCGTTGGGGATGTGCGTTGTGCGGAATGAATAAATCTCATAGTCCGAGTTCTGGAACGTGATACCTCCCAATACATTGAGGAAGTGTTTCTTTTTGATGTTAGTCTGATAAGTCAGGGTGTTTTCGTTCAGCCATGTCAGGCGTTCCTGACGGGTTACCTGAGCATTCACTTTATCTGTAGAGGTAGGACCTCCGTAGCGGGTATTCGAGTTGTTGAACTGATCCTGCTTGCGTGAATCATAAGTATATCCGGCGGAAACTTTCAGTTTCAGTCCTTTCAGTACTTCGTATTCTGCGAATCCGTTCATTTGAAGATTGTTGGTGTAGCTCTTCCGGTATTCGTTCTTCTGTGATTTGATCGGGTTGAAACGGTAGTCGTTGCTTGAATCTACGGCGTTGTCCGTTGAACTGTCCATCAGGAAGCTGAGCGGAGTGTCGGGGGAAGTCACCGGACGGTATCCCCATACGCTATAGAAAAGGTTGTTCATACCACTGTAAGAGGTGGATGATGGAGTACTACCTGTCTGGATAGAGCGTGAATAGTTGGTGGTCAGGCTCATGTTCAGTTTGCCGCGACGGACTACTGTGTTCATACGTCCTTGCATACGTTTGTAACCGGTTTCTATCAGCGTACCGTCCTGATCGAAGTAAGATAAGGAAGCATTGTAGCGTACACCTTCCGTACCACCGGCAAGTCTGACCGTATGATTCTGCTGCCAGGCAGTCTTGAATATCTCGTCCTGCCAGTTATATTGCGGTATGTCTTTATAATCGTCCAGTGTCCATTGCTTGCCTTCGTAGTTCATCAGGTATGAGCCGGCAACGACGGTAGGATACATTTCATTCTGTAGCTTGACAAACTCATAAGCATCCATCATCGGAATAGTGCGGGTGACGTGCTGCACACCGAAACTACCGTCATAGGACAACTGTGCCCGTCCTACCTTACCTTTCTTGGTGGTGATGATGACAACACCGTTGGCACCGCGCGCACCGTAAATGGCCGTAGCCGACGCATCTTTGAGGAAGTCGAGCGACTCGATATCGGAAGGGTTCAGCGTGCTGGCTGCCGATGAATCTTCTATCGGGAAACCGTCGATAACGAACAGCGGCGAGTTTTCTTGTGTCAGTGAGTTGTTACCACGGATCACGATGCTCATGTTGCCGCCCGGCATACCTTCGCCCGAAGTTACGTTGACTCCGGCGATACGTCCGCCGAGTGCCTGATCGAATGAAGCGACGGGGGCGGTGAGCACATCTGCCATGTTGGCTTTCGCTACGGAACCCGTAAGGTCACGGCGGCGTACTTCCTGATAGCCGACAACCACTACTTCGTCCAGCGTTTTAGTATCTTCTTTTAATGTGATGACCATTGGTTTTTGCGAGTCCGCCTTTTGTTCTACGGTGACGTAGCCGATAAAGGAAATAACCAAGGTAGCGTTCTTTTGGGGGATGTTAAGAGTGAATTTACCGTCAAGGTCGGTGATCGTTCCCTGCGAAGTGCCTTTTACCTGAACACTGGCTCCGGGAACACCTTCTCCTAGATTATCCTTCACAGTACCTTTGACAAGTACTTGTGCAAGCACAAATGGAACAGAAAGCAGGAGCATTCCCAAAATGGAGAGCATCCTTTTTCTTGTCTGGTTGGATAGATGTTTTTTCATATATTAAAAATTAAGTGATTTTGTTGAATTTACGATGGCAAAGATATACGCATTGATTGTTCTCATATGGATAGAATTATTCAAGATTGATACAAAATAATACAAATCTGCTATTCTCATTGGTTATCTTGTCTTTACCGATTCAAGCAGTTCGGACAGCTCTCTGACAACTTCCGGATGCTGTTTCGCTACATTGTTTTTCTCCGATGGATCGGCGGATAAATCGTACAGCTGGGGCTGCCTGTCATTGCCCAGTTCCATTTTTGTCCAGTATTCGATGGCGGGGGCGTCACTCGGTTCGATGTACTTCCATTGTCCTTTCACGATGGCGAGCGTATTATTGAGATTTTGCTGTACGATGTATTCACGACTGGTGTCGTCTTTTCCCAGAAGCGTGTTCAGATGTTCCTGACTGTCAGGAGCTGCGCCTTCCGGAAGCGGTTGCTTCAGCAAGGCGGCAAGTGAGGCAAAGATATCGATTTGCGAGAAGAGAGCCTGTTGCTTGTTCGGCTTCACTTTGGCAGGCCAGCGGACGATAAACGGAATGCGGGTTCCGGCTTCGTAAGCGCTGTACTTTCCACCACGGTAAATACCCATCGGGGTATGTCCGTTGAGGAGTTCGAAGGCTTGGTCCTGATAGCCGTCGTCGATGACGGGGCCATTGTCGCTGGTGAATATCAGGATGGTGTTGTCCGTCAGCTGGAGGCTGTCGAGGGTGTTCATGATCTCTCCGATGGTCCAGTCGAGTTGCAGGATTACGTCTCCACGAGTTCCCAGACCGCTTTTCCCGGCAAAACGGGGATGCGGGACGCGTGGCACGTGTACGTCCTGCGTACCCATATATAAGAAGAAAGGTTCTTCCTTATGGGAGGCGATGAAGTTCTTTGCTTTATCGGTGATGATGTCGGCGATGTCTTCGTCTTTCCAGAGAGCGGACTTGCCTCCGGTCATCCAACCGATGCGGGGGATGCCGTTGATTATCGTATTGTTATGTCCCTGACTGGGTTTTAGTTTTACGAGTTCCGGATTCTCTTCGCCTGTAGGCCAGTTGCCTACTTTATGCTCGTAGTTCACAGT
>OGRY01002202.1_pt1 | contig 12713 bp, 6 predicted proteins | sample 1553551 | NCBI WGS metagenome assembly OGRY01 (sample SAMEA2580101, study PRJEB22360) | human gut metagenome | biome: human gut; feature: human-associated habitat; material: faeces | place: Denmark | collected 2008/2010
AAATCCCCGAAGCCTGCTTCGGAATGAATCTGTCGCTTGAAAATATCGACCTGTCCGGCGTCAAGAAAATAGGCGCAAACGCGTTTTCCACCAACTACAACGGTCAGGTGGCCGGCGGCTCCCTGACAAGGATTGACCTCTCTTCCGTTGAAGAACTTGGCGATTACGCTTTCTTCGGACAGATGTCACTGGAAGACGTGACGTTGGGCTCCGGACTCAAGGAAATCAGCAAGTACGCTTTTGCTTATTGCGTTACGTTGAGCGAAATCAATCTCGACAGTGTTGAGATAATCAGAGAGGGCGCATTCTTGTACAATATAGGTTCAACCAATTTGACGGATACCTATCCCGGCGCGGGACTGACGGAGCTTAATATGCCCGAAGTGCGTATTGTGGAAGCCGGTGCATTTGAGTATGCGTTATGGGTTGAAAAGGTCAACATGCCCAAGGTGGAGGAAGTCGGTGAAATGGCATTCTCGGGATTGCTTGCCACCGCAACCGACAGCAGCGGAAATCAGTGGAACGTAATCCTCAGCTCTTTGAAAGAGGTTACGCTGCCTACGGATTCCGAAATAGACGTGGTTCTGAATAACGGCGCGTTCTATTTGTCGGGCAGCCTTGAAACGATTAACTGTGAGAGAGTTGTTTCCATGGGCGACGCTGTGTTTATGTATTGCATGAGCGTCAAGGAAATCAATGCTCCCGAGTGCACGGAAATCGGTCAAATGTGCTTCTATCAAGCGGAGAGCGCTACGAAAATCTATGTTCCTTTGATTGAAGAAGTGCCTGACGGCGCGTTCTTGGGAACGGAAGCTCTCACCTCAGTCGACTTGCCCAATGTTGTTCGTTTCGGCGTCGGAGCGTTCAACGGAACCGGTCTCGAAAGCTTTACTTTCACTCAGAAAGAAATTGAGTCGATAGGCGACGGCGTGTTCGCTCATGCCAAAAACCTGCACGAGTTTACCAGAACCGTCAACGGCAAGACGACCGACAGCTTCAATCTCGGCTCCGGATACTTTGTGGAAGACGGCGTACTTTACGGCACGCTGCCCAACGGAGGATATCAGCTGCTTTCCTATCCCGCACAGAAGGAGGACAGAGTTTACACCGTTCTCGACAACACTGTGAGAATAGGCACCGGCGCAGGCGCGGGAAGCGATTATCTCGAAGTTCTCGTGCTGCCCAGAACACTCAAAACCATAGGCGACTCTGCCTTCTATGATTGCGAAAAGCTCAAAACCATAGAGTTCAGGTCGTATATCATGCCCGAGCTTGAAGGCATTACAACCAACGACTATAACAAGGTAGCAAACAATGTCGGAGAAATTTTCCAACCCGGAGAAAACATCGTTTACTACAATATGGCGTATGAAGCCGTTTGGTATCTGTACTTCAACCTCGGCGGACAGCTGGGAGTAGCCGAAGACATCGTGGCTATCGTGCCCGAAAACGGAGTTGGCTATGATAATTGGTTGACAAATTTGTATTTTGACTATATTATTAAAGGTGCGAATGCAAAAGCCGACGAAACCGTTGCTGCCGAAGAGCTGATAAATGAACTGCCCGACGTCAGAAGTATTACTCTTAAAGACGAGACCGCAATTGCTGCGGCGAGAGCGGCTTACAACCTGATACCCAACGCGCAGCAGAGGTCGATGATTACTTCGGCATACAACACTCTGGTTGCCGCCGAAGAGAGGATTCAGCAGCTTAAGTCAAGTTCTAAGGATCCAGGCGAGCCTACCGACCCCGAGACTCCCGTCGTAGACGAAAAGGACGAGACAATCAAAAAGCTGAAGACCACGGTTATCGTACTTGCAATCGTTGCCGGCGTGATTGCGCTTGGTTTCGTGGCTTACGTCGTATTCGACATTGTCAGAAAGAACAAAGCCGTATGCGCAGAGGCTGAACAACAGGTCGACGACAAGAAAGAAGAATAAGCTTTCCTTAACTCGACGGTGCTTTGGAATTTCTCCCCCGCAGGACCGAAAAGTCCTGCGGCGGGAAAGAGGAGAAATAGATGAAAAGCAAAAAATTTCTAATTGTTATTCTGATTATAGGCGTCTGTATGCTGCTTACGGGCTGCAAGCTTGTCGACCACAAGCAAAGGGAAGAAATTACCGATGCAGGCTATGTGTACGAAGCGGTGCTGGACTTCAACGGAGGCAGAGCGAGCAATTACGATTATATAAAGTATGCATGCAAGAGCGGCACGAAAATTAAAGAACCGGACACTATGTATCCCACTTTGACCGGCTATGAAATCATAGGCTGGTATGTAAAGCCTTCCGCGGACAGCGACGTTGCGGATATAGACAGCTGGGAAACATGGGATTTCTCTACGGATACGGTGACTGACAACATAACCCTGGTTGCCAGATGGAGAAGATTGCGCAGCTTTTCTTTTGGATATTATGACAATATTGTACCCGAAGGCGGCGGCGACGCTGTAAAAACTTGGGTGGAGCTTAGGAGTGTAAACAAGAGCATAGACGGGACTGAATTTATTTGCGGAAATATAACCGAAAGCAATTATTCCAATATGAATTCCAAGCTCACCGACAAAACGCTTCTTAGCGGATTTAACTCCGAGCAACCTTTTTATGCCGACGAAGCATTGACTCAAGAAATAGCGCTGAGCAGTCTTGTTCATCCCGTTACGTCGGAGGAGGACCTCGACAGCAATCAGGAGAATGCTACTTACAGAATTTACTGCGAATATCTTGAAGGAATCTGGACTATTCTGGATTCGTCCAAACAAGTTACGCTTGGCAACGCCAATTATTATCTTTTAGGCGACATTACACTCCAGACCAGTCAGATGTATGTGGATTCTGATTTTAACAGAGAGGAGTGCACGGTTTCCAATCCTACGCTCAGATTTACGGGTACGATTAAAGGCAACGGTCACAAAATCATATTTGAAAAGCGTTTGCAGCCCATTTATCAGCGTCAGAGCACGTTGTTTATAGGATTTTTCGGAGTTCTGGACGGAGCAACGATTGAAGATGTGACGTTTGAAGGAATCGATTTCAGTTTGGCTTTGCCTTCGGGAACAAACCCGAGTATCAGATTCGGTTTTCTTGCCGGAAACATAATCAACTCCACACTCAAAAATGTTACGGTCAACGGTTCGCTGACTATCGAGAACACGGAAGGCAACAACAACGTGAACCAGCTGATAAGCGACGAACTATGGTTCGGTCAGAAGGACGATGCGACGGTTGTTGACGGATGCAATTTCAACATTGACGTCGACGACAAACGTCCGAGCAATTCTTAAATCTTTAAGCTATGCGCTTTTAGAATAAAATCAAACGGAGGTTTCAAAATGAAAAAACTCAGACTCACAAGACTTCTTGCTGTGATTCTTGCGGTTATTATGGTACTTCCTCTATTTGCGGCTTGCAATAAGAACAGGAAGTACGATAATGAAAAGGACCAGCTGGTTGTCGGACTTGAAGAGCCGGACGGCGTTTTCAACAGTTTCTTCGCAACATCGGGAAACGACACCACGGTTGCAGGTACGGTTGCCGCGAGCTTGATAAGCATGGACAAAAACGCTAAAATCGTCTGCGGTCCCGAGTATCCCAGCGTTGCGTTGGATTTCATGCAGAAGGTTACTTACGACCCCAGCAATCCCAATGCGACGGAGGTAATTGACGGCGTAACCTACACGGATTATTATTTCGTGCTGAAAAACAAGGTTAAATACAGCGACGGAACGCCTTTGACTATCAAGGACGTGCTGTTCACCTATTATGTCTATCTCGACACCTCTTACATAGGTTCCAGCACGATGTATTCGACGGATATTATAGGGCTTCAGGCTTACAGAACGCAGACCGATGACGAAAACGCGCAGGAAAACCTCGATTATCAAATGCTGCAATCTGCTGTTTCAAGACGTAACAGCCTTGTTGAAGCTTACAAGGATATCAAAAAGAACGAATACAATGACAATCTTGTCGCTGCCAATCTCAGGGATGAATTGAGCTATACCGTAGACGATGACGGTGTGAGACACTATACTCTCAAGAGCACCATGCGCGACAAAATCAGAGAAGAGTATCCCGCTACGCAAGGTTCCGAAACCGAAATGGGCGTGGATTTGGCTGCCGACTATGAATATGTTGCCCAGACCTTCTATGAGGAATTGGAGACGGATTACAGCAACAACATGGGCGCCTGGGATACAGACGACCTTCGCGACCTCATACTCAACGACACGCAGATGTTCCTCTATGCCGAGGGCTTCATTGCTGACGAGCTGAACGATCAGGGACAATGGAGACCTCCTGCGAATCATCAGTACAGAGATTGGACGGATGACGACAAGGAAAGAGCAATAAACCTTGTTTTCCAAAACAAGATGCCCAACGAGTTTGAAAGCATCATCACCGCGTGGGGAACTGCCATGACGGTTTTGGACCAGTTCAAGGCGGAAGCATATACGTTCTATCTGGAAGCCAACAAAGGCAATGTGCCCAATATCAGCGGCATAACCTGGAACAAGCAGTGGCTTGCAGATGACCCCGCTTCAGTATATCTCGATGAAAGTATGGTTCCCGGTTCCGAAATATTCAACAAGGAAGCAAAGACCATAACAATCACAAACGACAACGGCGTGACCACCACCTATCCTTTGGCGGAGTACGACGCAAACGGAAATATTGTCAGCGGCTACGAGGTCATAAAAATCCGTATAAACGAGGTTGACCCCAAGGCGGTGTACAACTTCTCCATTTCTCCCATGCCCATGCACATCTATTCGCAGCAGGAGCAAATCGACGCGTGGGACGGCTTGACCAATTTCGGCGTAGCTATGGGAAGCATTGACTTTATGACCGATATGAGAGGTATTACCATACCCGTAGGCGCAGGTCCTTATCAGGCTTCCAATGCTGCCGGTACTGTCACCGGTTCCAGCCTGAAATATAAGGATTTCTTCACCGGTACGTCGGTTTATTTTGTGAGAAACGAGTATTTCTACACTCTGTTCAGCGGATGGGATTCTACAACTCAGACCGAAATATACAAGAAGAGAGATATGTCCAAGCCCGACGAGTTTGCTTATGTAATCTGCTCGGAGGAGGACGCAAAGTCCAACAATGCCAAAATCAAGCGTTATCATTACTATGTAATCAACTCCATGAGGATGTATTCCTCATTGCAGGCGGGAGATATTCATTACGCTACTCCCTCCGCCAAGCAGGATACCGTAAACGACCTTAACGTAAACAAAAAGAGCAGAGAGCAATTCGATTACGTATTGGTGGACAATCTCGGTTACGGTTACATCGGTATCAACGCCGGACAGAAGGGGCTTGAAAATGTCCACGTGAGAAGAGCAATTGCTCACTCTATCGATTTGCAGCTGTTCCTCAATTATTATCCCGGAGGACTTGCGGAAATTATTTATCGCAGTATGTCGTCTGTGAGCTGGGCTTATCCCGAGGGACTGACGGAGGCCTATTATCCTTACGACAATACGGCAAACAGAGATAAAATAAGAGCCGAGCTTGACCTTGCGGTGGCGGACGGCTACCTCACGAGTGTGGGCAATGCATATTATTACAACGGCAAACCGCTCAAACTGACCTTTACGATATCCGGCGACACTCAGGACCACCCGGCTTATCAGGTGCTTTACAACGCTGCCGAGGTTCTCAACAACAACTTCGGTACCGATATCACCGTCAAAACGGATATTTCCGCACTGAAAAAGCTTGCAACGGGCAGTCTGCAAGTGTGGGCGGCGGCGTGGAGCTCCACGGTTGACCCCGATATGTATCAGGTTTACCACGAGGATTCCAAAGCCACCAGCGTGTGGAACTGGGGCTACAGAGAAATTTTGGATGACTCCAATGCAACTCTGTTCTCTTATGAAAGAGGAATAATAGACGTTCTCTCGAGATATATAGAAGAAGCGCGTACAACGCTTGACCAAAACTCCAGAGCCGAGACCTACGAGCTGGCGCTTGAGGAAGTAATGAAGCTTTGCGTTGAAATCCCGACATATCAGAGAAAGAATCTGTTCGTCTTTAATAAGAATGTTATTGACGCAGACAGCCTGCTTACATCCAACGATTCCGAATCCGTAAAACAGGTCACTCCTTATCAGAACCCTATGAGCAGAGTCTGGGAAGTAAGTTTTGTAAATCAAGACTGAACGATGCCTGATTTATAAAATTATTCGGGGGAGGGATACCTTCCCTCCCCCTGTAATATTTTAAGGAGCATATATGTTCAAATACATAGTCAAAAGATTATTGATATTGCTGGGTATCTCTATCATACTTTACGTATTGATAAGATTGATGCCTGACGATTTCGTCAGCAAGCAGATACAGAATATTATCGCGGGAGGAAGCGAAGTCACCCAGGATATGATTGACGCCCTTTACGAGGCTTACGGACTTAACGGTACGTGGGCTGAAGGCTATATCAAATGGTTGGGAAACTTCGTTACCGGAAACTGGGGTGATTCCTTTGTTTATGCCCGTCCCGTTGCCGAGGTTATCGGTCAGTATATGTGGATATCATTCGGTATTTCCGTCGTGTCCCTTATTTTCCAGTTCCTTATTGCAATTCCTTTGGGCGTGACTGCCGCTACGCACCAGTACGGCGTGGTTGACTATACTGTTACCGTACTTGTGATTATAGGCATATCGCTGCCGGCCTTCTTCTTCGGCAAATTTTTGCTGACTATTTTCGGCAAGGGCTACGGCGGTCTGGAAATTTTGCCTTCCAGCGGACTGACAGATCCGAGTCAGACGTTGACGGGCTTTGCCAAATTCGTGGATTTGATTTATCACTTGATACTTCCTATGTTTGTTTTGACCATTCTTTCGGTCGGCGGACTTATGAGACATACGAGAACCAATATGCTCGAGGTTTTAAATTCCGACTACATAAGAACGGCGAGAGCCAAAGGTCTGTCCGAAAAGAAGGTCGTCTACAAGCATGCTTTCAGAAACACCATGATTCCGTTGGTCACAATGCTTGCGGGTACTCTTCCCGGATTGTTCGGCGGCGCCATGATTACGGAGCAGGTGTTCAATATACCCGGTATCGGAAACAAGGCTTACAGAGCCATGATTGACGGCGACATACCTTTCACTATGTCGTACAATATGTTTATTTCCATTATGACAGTTGTGGGCGTTTTGCTTTCCGACTTGGCATACGGCTTGGTTGACCCCCGTGTCAAGATTGGAAAATAGGAGGAATGAAATGGAAGAAAAAGATAAAAATTTAGTTCAGGAAACCTCCGAAAACGCTACTTTGACGGAACAAATGGAGGAGGAAAGGGAGTTTCTTTCCGACAAGGCAAAAATCATGTCGCCGGGCAGACTTGTGGCAAAAAGGTTTTTCCGCTCCAAGCTGTCGGTAATCGGTTTGGTAATACTTATCGCGCTCTACGTATTGAGTTTTGTCGGACCGTGGTTTACGGGATATCATTACAGCGAAATAGACCAGAATCCCGGCAATATAAAATATACGATGGAATATGTTGAGGACGGAGATTACTGGCAGATTCTGGAGGATATTCCGACTCAAAATCTCAACGACCCTCCCAGCTCAAGACATTGGCTGGGCACAGACGGCAAAGGCCGCGACGTGCTGACCAGAACGTTCTGGGGAGGAAGAATTTCCATGACGCTGGGCTTTGTCGTTATTTTGCTAGAAGGCCTTATCGGTATCGTGCTCGGCGGTATTGCCGGCTATTTCGGAAAATGGGTTGACCAGCTCATCATGCGTATAGTGGATATATTCATGTGCGTCCCGACATTCCCGATTATGCTGATTGCCGGTACCTTGCTCGACGCTTATGAAATAAACGGTATGTCGCGTATTTACTGGCTGATGCTTGTTCTGACGATTTTCGGCTGGTCGGGTATTGCCCGTTTGGTGCGCGGTCAGATACTCATGTTGAGAGAGCAGGAGTACATGATTGCGGCGGAGGCGACGGGACTGTCTACGTCAAGAAAGATATTCAAGCACCTGATTCCCAACGTCATGCCGCAGCTTATTGTTTCCATGACGATGGGACTGGGCGGAATTATCATTTCGGAAGCCACGCTCAGTTATCTGGGACTCGGCGTTCAGGAGCCTTACGCTTCCTGGGGAACAATGATAAACGCCATCAAGGATATGGAAAGCGAGGTTTATCAGATTGCATATCAATGGATTCCGCCCGGAATCTGTATCATACTCGCTGTGCTGGGCTTCAACTTTGTAGGCGACGGCTTGCGCGACGCTTTTGACCCGAAAATGAAGAGGTAACGGTTATGGATGAAAAGAACAATAAAAATAATCTGGAAGTAACTGAGACCGCGGAGGAAAAGGTAGACAAGGCGGGCGAACAGACTGAGCAGGATGAAAACTTCTTCAAAAAGACCTGGAACAGGGTACGTAAGCTGTTCAAAAAGGACGAGGAAGTCAGCAAGCATTACATTTCCGCCAAGGAATCCCGCCGCATATCCAAAGAGAACCTCAAAATCACTTTGGAGTTTGAAAAGAAAAAACGCAGAAAAAACGTGCCCGAAAGCGAGTATCTCACAGTAATGAAGGACCCGCAGAATGTCGTTGAGTTTGATGACCTTCACACCTACTTCTTTACGGACGTGGGTGTGGTCAAGGCGGTTGACGGCGTTTCCTTCAATATACCCAAAGGGAAAATCGTCGGCGTTGTCGGCGAATCGGGCTGCGGCAAGAGCGTGACTTCGCTTTCGCTCATGCAGCTTGTTCAGGCGCCGCAGGGACAAATAGTTTCCGGCTCCATTCGTTTTGAAGGAACGGATTATTCTTACGACGAAAAACGCAACAAGATTCCCATTTACAAGCTGGATGAAAACGGAAATCAGGTTTTTGACGAAAAGGGTAAGCCTGTGATTGAAACAAACGAGTTCGGCGTACCGCAGTACAAAACCGAGCGCAAGGTTTTCGACATAGCCAAAATGCCCAAATACGAAATGCACCGTATCAGGGGCAACTTGGTCGCCATGATTTTCCAAGAGCCTATGACAAGCTTAAATCCCGTTTTCACAATCGGAAATCAGCTGGATGAGGTGACTCTGCTGCACGTTGAAGGCGCGACGAAGGAATACGCCAAAAAGCGCAGTATAGAAATGCTTGAGCTTGTCGGCATAGCCATGCCGGAAAACATCTACAAGCGTTATCCGCACGAGCTCAGCGGCGGTATGCGGCAGCGTGTTATGATAGCCATGGCGCTTATCTGCAATCCCGAGCTTATCATTGCGGACGAGCCCACGACGGCTCTGGACGTCACCATTCAGGCTCAGATTCTCGACCTGCTGCGCGAAATCAAGAACAAAATAAACGGCAGCATCATGCTGATAACTCACGACCTGGGCGTTATTGCCGAAATGGCGGATTACGTAGTTGTCATGTATGCGGGCAAGGTGATTGAGCGCGGCACCGCTCTGGAAATTTTCCAAAATCCTTTGCACCCTTACACGATGGGACTGCAAAAGAGCAAGCCTGCCGTAAACAAAAAAGTGGAAAGGCTTTACAATATTCCCGGACAGGTGCCTAACCCTGTCAATATGCCGTCCTATTGTTATTTCAAAGACAGGTGCGACAAGTGCATAGGCAAGTGCAACGGCGAATATCCTCCCATGATACAGGTTACGCCTACGCACAGCGTTTCGTGCTATCTCTACAACGAGAACAAAAAGGAGGGTGAATAAGATTATGGAAGAAAAGAAAAATCAAGCCCTCAACGACGCTGTTGAGAATGAAGAAAATGTGGCGGTCGCCGCCCAAAGCGCCCCTGCCTCCGACGACCTGTGTCTGACAGATGAGGAAAAGGGAAAGCTGCTCGTTGTAAGACATCTCAAAAAATATTTTCCGCTTAAAACGGACTTTTTCGGCAGACCTCTGACTTACGTGCGCGCTGTGGACGACGTTTCGTTCACCGTTGATGCCGGCAAAACAATAGGTATAGTCGGCGAATCCGGCTGCGGCAAGACGACTATGGGACGCACGATTCTGCGCCTGCACAGCGTCACCGACGGTCAGGTTATTTTTGACGGAAAAGACATAAGCAAGCTAAAACCCAAAGAGCTGCGTGCGATGCGTCCTCAGATTCAGATGATTTTTCAGGACCCGTATTCCAGTCTTTCGCCCCGTATGCCGGTCGGCGAAATCATAGGAGAAGCGGTGAGGCAGCACAATATAGTGCCAAGAGAGCAGTACAGGCAGCACATTCTCGACACGATGAAGAAGTGCGGCTTGCAGACTCACTACTTTGAAAGATATCCGCACGAGTTCAGCGGCGGTCAGCGTCAGCGTATCTGCATTGCGCGCGCGCTTGCCTTGAAGCCCCGTCTTGTCATCTGTGACGAGCCTGTTTCGGCGCTTGACGTGTCCATTCAGGCGCAGATAATAAATCTGCTTGAAGATTTGCAGCGCGACATGAATCTCACTTATATATTCATTTCGCACGACTTGTCCGTCGTGGAGCATATAAGCGATTTTGTCGGCGTCATGTATCTGGGCAGCATGGTGGAGCTGGCAACGAGCGACGAGCTCTACGCCAACACGCTGCACCCGTATTCGAAGGCGCTGCTTTCCGCCGTGCCGATTCCCGACCCGAAGCTGGAGGCGCAGAAGAAGCGCCAGATCATCGAGGGCGACGTGCCCAGCCCGATCAACAAGCCCAAGGGCTGCGCGTTCTCCAGCCGCTGCCCGCTGGCCTGCGACAAGTGCCGCCAGAGCGCGCCGACCCTCAAGGAGGCCGCGCCGGGGCATTTCGTGGCCTGCCATTTGGTGGAGGCACAAGGCTGAAAACGAGAGGCTGTCAAGCTTAAACCGAACATTTCAAGAAACAAATATCTAAGCATTTTGGGATATGGGGCTTTGCCCCATCGCCCCACCAAAGGGCTTTCCGATCGTTTACGGCGCCCATTGGCGCATCGCCCTTTGGAAACCTTCGGGCACAAATACTTAGTTGTACTCTTGAAATATCGGTTTTGTTAGCTTGACAACCCCCGTGAATGTGTCTTAGAACTCGGAGATGATCTCCGTCCAGACCTGATCGTAGAACTTCGTGTCGTCGCCCAGATACTTGAACACCTCGCAGTGATCCAGCGCTTCCTGCGACGGGTTATTGACCGGGGAGGCGTTGTATTCGTCCGCGCCGATGATGTCAATCGCGGCGGTGTTCGGAATCGCATAGCCGACGTATTCGTAGTTCATCGCGGCGATATCCCCGCGGCAGAGGAAGTCGATGAACTTTTCCGCGCCAGAGACGTTGCGCGCGTTCGCCGGGATGCAGATGGAATCATAGAAGATGTTGCTGCCTTCTTCCGGCACGACGTAATCCAGCTCGTCGTTCTCGCTCATGCAGAAGGTCGCGTCGCCGCTCCAAACCATCGCGACGGCCGCCTCGCCCGCGATCATCTTGTCCTTGACCTCGTCCACGACGTAGGCCAGCACCATCGGCTTCTGCTCGATGAGCAGGTTCTTCGCGTCCTCCAGATCGGCCGGGTCGGTGGAGTTGAGGTCGTGCCCCGTCATCACCAGCGCAATCGCCAGCGTGTCGCGCGGGGAGTTGAGCATCAGCATGTCCATCGTGTAGGTCGGATCCATCAGCGTATTCCAGCTGGTCGGCGCTTCATCCACCATCTCCGTGTTGTAGAGAATGCCCATCGTGCCCCAGGTATACGGCACGGCGTATTCGCTCTGCGGGTCGTAGCCCTCGTTCATAAAGCGCGGGTCGATGTTGGCGACGTTGGGAATGTTTTCCCAGTTGATCTTCTGGAGCAGATTCTCCTGAATCATGCGCTCGATCATGTAGTCGCTGGGGATAATCACGTCGTAGCTCGAACCGCCCATCGCGATTTTGGCGTACATGTCCTCGTTCGTTTCAAACGTCTCATAGATGACCTTGATGCCGGTCTCCTGCTCGAACAGGTCGAGCACTTCCGGCTCGATGTAGTCGCCCCAGTTGTAGACGCTGATGGTTTCCTGCGCCGCCAGCGCAAAGAGCGGGCAGAGCGTCAGCGCGGCGGCAAGCAGCAGCATGGTGAGTTTCTTCATGTTTGATTTCTCCTTTTCATTTTTCTACTTGCTCAGATTGAGCCGTAAGCGCAAAGCGATATGCGGGAAATCCAAGAACCTCGGGTTCCCGGCAGGGGGCTTAGGGGGCAGCGTCCCCTGTCGTCCCTTAGTACGGTATCTTCACTCCGTCGAGCTTCTTCTGGCTGCAGCCGTCCTTGCGGAAGTCGCGCAGATTCAGCCCGATGAGCAGAACAAACACACAGGCAAAGATGATCGTGGACAGCGCGTTGATCTTCGGCGAAATGCCGCGCTTGGCCATCGTGTAGATGGTGATGGACAGGTTGCTCACGCCCGAGCCCGTGGTGAAGAAGCTCACCACGAAGTCGTCGATGGACATGGTCAGCGCCATCACAAAGCCGGAAAACACGCCCGGCATGATGTCCGGCAGAATCACCTTGAAGAAGCCCTGCATCGGCGTCGCGCCCAGATCCTGCGCCGCCTCGGCCAGATTCGGGTCGATTTGGCGCAGCTTGGGCATCACGCTCAGCACCACGTAGGGCACGCAGAACGCGATATGCGACAGCAGCAGGGTCAGGTAGCCGAGCTGAATGTTGGCCATCGCGTAGAGCAGCATCAGCGAAACGCCGGTGACGACCTCGGAGTTGAGCATCGGCAGATTGACG
>OGRY01002209.1_pt1 | contig 12693 bp, 10 predicted proteins | sample 1553551 | NCBI WGS metagenome assembly OGRY01 (sample SAMEA2580101, study PRJEB22360) | human gut metagenome | biome: human gut; feature: human-associated habitat; material: faeces | place: Denmark | collected 2008/2010
CCAGGGGCTTCCTCACCACCTTCATTTCCGCCATTTCCATCGTTTCCATCACTTCCGCCATTGCCATCTCCGTCCCCCTCCTGCCCGGAGGAATTACCATTGTCACCGGTATTCTCCTTTGGTGGATCAGGAATATAAATCTCCTCTCCCTCTTCCCTGCCACAGGTTTTCTCATAATAATCAATATCCTCCGGTGTTTTCGTACAGGTGAGCTCATAGGATTCTATCGTTTCTTCTGTCTTCCCACAGTTCATCTGATACCCGGTGATCTGTCCCTCGGTCATGCTGCAGGAAAAGCGATAGCCGGTAATGCTGCCCCCTCTTCCACAGGCAAGATAACGGTGTCCCCCACAGTCATATGCCGTAAAGCCGTCACAGCCATGTCCGTCTCCATCCCAGTCATGCACACTTCCGCAGTCATAAGGATGAAATTCAATGTGGGAAGAGCAGGAGCTATTGTGGCTCCCTTCTGCATAGCAGGAATCACTATGGCTATGGTAAACTGCCGTATAGCAGGCTCCGCCCTGGCCCGTGCTTCCCTCATGGGTATGCACCGTTTCTTCTCCGTAACAGCCGCCTCCGTTTACCTCATCCCCGGTATGTACATGATAAACCGGAGTGCTGTAGCAGCTGCCACCTTCTGTTTCATTTCCTTCATGGGCATGATATACAGGGTTTGAAAAGCATTCACCTCCATTCTGTGCATCTCCGGAATGTTCATGCCTTATGGTCTGTGCCGAAGCCTGCATTCCCATTCCTGAAAGCAATAAGGTTCCTGTCATCAGCATGCCGAAAAAGGCTGCTGCCATTCTTCCCTTTTTATTCCTGCTTACAACTCTTCGTTTCTTTTTCTGTCCGATATTTCTGGTTCTTCTTAAAATTAATTCAAATTTTCTCACGTTACTTTCCTTTCTTTGTCTGATTTGTAATCTGTACTCATTGAAAACCGGTTGGTACAAAAAAGGCACCCTTTGTGAAAATCACAGAAAGATACCCTTTATTTCAAATTCGTATTTACTTGTCCTTCAAAGAAAGTGTTTGTAGAATACCATAGCTTTCAACAGACGTCAACTCATTTTTCAGGATCAGCCCGAAATTTCGTTGAACGTTATTTCCGGCTGATTTTCTTGCCCACAATATATTGTGTTCCATTTGCCAATAGCAACGGCATTCCTGTTCCCAATGCAAGATAAAACCATTTTCCCACATCACTTCCGCCTTCATTCGGCGCACCATGCTCAGATAAAAAATGAGAAACAGTACATCAATCAATAGACTGACCGTTCCCGATGCGACCAACAGTCCCGACACGTTCCACGTTTTATTATTTACATGGGACAAAAGCATGATGAGCTCACTGGTTGCTGCAATAAATACGGCGGTCACGATCTCTGTTTTTATCCGGTCCACAAAATTAAGATGAACTCCTTCTTCCCCATCTCTGTGTCCGGTTGCAAGTGTCAGATATACAAGACTTAATACCCATCCCATCAGACTGACCAGCGCAGCAACAATACTGACTTTGATCCACGGATGCAGTCTTACATACTCCATCTCGGCATCATACAGATCGTCTTTTGCCGTCAGATCCGTATCCACTCCGATCACAAGCACCACATTTTCCAGTGGCAGATACATCTGGTTATTATAACTGTCAAAAAAGTAATTCTCCATACCGCGGATATCCGTTCCAAATTCCTTTTTCTCCATATCATAGATCAGATAATCCCCCATGGTCTTTGCCTCCATGAGAACAGTCTGTGTATCAAACTCCTGGCCTTCCACCGAATCCGGCTGATTGGTATACCACACCCCATTCTGTTTATACCAGTAACAGAAATTGGTGTCTTCACGCTTAAACTCATTTGTATACTGCAGATAACGCTTATCGTCCTCCGCACTCCGCTTATTGCCTTTTTGTAACAGATGCAGATAATCGGTCAGTTCACTGCATTTCTGCTCCATGCATTTGGTATAGTAGCCCGAATTAAAAAAATCATCTGTACCGATATCCGTTACCTGCAGAATATTTTTGCTGATCAGTGATGCCAAAAGATAGACAGCGATGGTAAGTATTACCGTAAAAAACAGGTGCAGGATCATCCCTGCCAGCTTACTGCCGTATGTGTATGATTTCTTTTCCATATGAAGTCTCCATCCCCGTGCCGGACATTATCCTGTATGCCGGCGTACGGAATCCCTCCCAGAATCAGTTCTTGTCGATCTTGTATCCAACGCCCCACACAACCTTTAAATAGCGCGGCTCCTTCGGATTGATCTCGATTTTTTCACGGATGTGGCGGATATGTACTGCCACCGTATTGTCCGCTCCGATCGCATCCTCATTCCAGATGCTCTCATAGATCTGATTAATGGAAAATACCTTTCCCTGATTTTTGACCAGTAATAAAAGGATGTTGTACTCGATCGGTGTCAGCTTTACCACTTCTCCATCCACGGTCACTTCTTTTAAATCATCATTGATCGACAATCCACCGACTGTATACACCGATGCGCTGCTCTCTGCCGCATTTCCAAGCTGGGTATAACGCCTTAACTGTGATTTGACCCTCGCTACCAGTTCAAGCGGATTAAACGGTTTCTCCACATAGTCATCTGCCCCGATGTTAAGTCCTAAAATTTTATCCGCATCCTCCGTCTTTGCAGACAAAATAATGATCGGAATGCTGCTCTCCTCACGGATTTTTAAGGTCGCACGGATTCCGTCCAGACGCGGCATCATCACATCCATGATCAGAAGATGAACCTCATTTTCTTTTAAGATCTCCAGTGCTTCTTCGCCGTCATATGCCTTTAAAATATGGTATCCTTCCTGCTGTAAATATATTTCGATCGCTTCCACGATTTCCTTATCATCATCACACACTAAAATTGTCTGCATAAGTTCCTCCATTCTTTTTGTGTCTTACTTCAAGTATTACACCAGATCTTACATTTATTTTAACAGGAAAGTTTAAATTGTTATAGAGCGGATTTCTTAATATTCCTTTAAATTCCCACTGCATATACAACATTTTCCACATTTCTTAATTTAATTTAAGAAATTGGCCTTAAATTTAAGAAATACTTTATTGCATCCTATTCATCCCCGCCTTATGATATCTTTCGTACCCGTACTGGTACACACAGGAATTCCGTAGATTTTCCACAGTTTTCCCGTAAATAAAATAAGTTTTACACAAAACGGAGGATTCTTATGAAAAAAAATGTGCACACTGCAGGCAAAAGCAGAAAGCAGAAAAAAATCATGCTCCTTCTACTGGAGCTGCTGATCATCCTGCTCCTCGCCATTGCCCTTTTTATCACAACCAAATTATCAAAAATTGAAAAGAATAAGCTGGACATGAACGACGTTTCCATCAATGACGATCTCTCCGATGAGACAAAAGAAGCGATGGCTCATTACCCTCCGTTTTCCCTCTCCGGCCTCGACACCCGTCCCACCGGCAGCCTCTCCAAAGGAAACAGCGACGTTATCATGTTGGCAAACATCGATACGAAACAGCATACCATCAATCTGGTATCTGTTTACCGTGATTCTTATTTAGATACCGGAAACGGCACTTACCAGAAATGCAACGCAGCCTACGCAAAGGGCGGACCGGAACAGGCACTGTCCATGTTAAATACCAATCTTGATCTTGCAATCACCGACTATGTAACCGTCGACTTCAATGCGATCATTGAATGTGTCGACCTGTTAGGCGGTGTCGACATCACGATCACCGATGATGAGGCAAGTCTGATGATCGGTTATATGAAAGAATTAAATGAACTGACCGGACACAATTCCACACCACCTGCCTCCGGCGGAACTTACACCTTAGACGGCGTACAGGCATGCGCCTACGCACGAATCCGTTATGGCGGCGGTGATGATGCAAAACGTACCAGCCGTCAGCGAATTGTTATCAATCTTATGGTACAGAAGCTGAAACAGAATCCGACCAAGATTCCGGAAATTCTGGACAAGGTGATGGGAAATGTCAGCACCAGTCTTACCAAGAATGAAATCCTGGAACTTGGTATGCATGCGGTAACGTATACAATGGGAACCTCCTATGCCTATCCGTTCCAGCTCTGCTATGGTGAAAATGTAGTGAATGCCCTTGGTGAGGATGTTGTAATTCCGGTTACGCTGGAGTTCAATGTAAGAGAGCTGCATGAATATCTGTATCCGGGTCTTTCGTATGAACCGTCTGCGGCTGTTACAGAGTACAGCGACTACATTGCAAGAAAGAGCGGTTACGATGAAGATATGATCGGCTATGTGCTGAACCAGGGGCCTGGTGCAGAGGCGGATTCGGTGATCGCAGGCGACTAAATACGAGGGAGAAAACCAGACATGAAATTCTATACCGTTGATGTCATGATACCAACGTATAAACCAGGGCAGGAGTTCGCAGAACTTCTGCCCCGCCTTTTAGAACAGACTTACCCGATCCGGTCGATCCGGGTTGTAAACACAGGGAAAAAGTTCTGGAACCCGGCGTGGGAGCAGTTATCGGATAAAATTATGGTAGAGCATATCCGGCCAAGCGAATTTGACCACGGCGGAACGAGAAGGGCGATGGCAGAAAGTTCGGATGCGGATCTTCTGCTTTTTATGACCCAGGATGCCATGCCGTACGACAATGCGTGCGTGGAACATCTGGTGGAAAAATTTTCACTGCCGCATGTGAAGGCGGCCTATGCGCGGCAGCTTCCGCGGGATGACTGCCGTACACTGGAACGGTTTACGAGAGGCTTTAACTATCCGGAGGAGAGTGATATCAAGGATGCCGGTGATCTGCCAAAACTTGGTGTTAAGACTTTTTTCTGCTCCAATGTCTGTGCAATGTATGACCGCAGGACATATGAAGAGCTGGGTGGATTTGTAGAAAGCACCTTGTTTAACGAAGATATGATCTATGCCGGGCATCTTGTGCAGGCGGGCTATGCGATTGCCTATGCGGCAGATGCGAAGGTGGTACATTCCCACAATTACGGTTGTCTGGCACAGCTTCACCGCAATTTCGACCTCGGTGTATCCCAGGCACAGCATCCGGAGATCTTTGATGCGTATCCGTCTGAGGGTGAGGGAATCCGTATGGTGAAAAAATCGGCATCCTACGTCTGCAAAATTCATAAGCCGTGGCTGCTCGTCACGTTATTTTTTCAAAGCGGATTCAAATATGTGGGATACTTCCTCGGAAAACGATACAAAAGCCTTCCGGACGGTGTGATCCGCTGGTGTACCTCAAACAAAACATGGTGGGAATATCACGGAAAGATACGAAAAAAACGAAATAGAAGATAAGTGAAAGTAAAAAACAAAAATAAAAAGATCTTGTAAGTAAATACGAAATGCTCCATAAGGTTGACAGAGAACGGAGCAGAGTGGTAAAAAAGTAAAGAACAAGAAATTAGAAGGCGGCATAACCTGAAAACAGAACAAGGGTGCCGCCTTTTACTGTTAGGAGGAAAAAATCTATGTGTGGAATTGTTGGATATATTGGAACCTGCCAGGCTGCCCCGGTGCTGCTGGACGGATTGTCAAAGCTGGAGTACCGCGGATACGATTCGGCCGGAATTGCTGTATACGATGGAAACAAAATTCAGATGCAGAAAGCAATGGGCCGTCTGAAGGTGCTTGAGGAAATGACACAAAATGGAGCGACACTTCCGGGTACCGTAGGAATCGGACATACGAGATGGGCAACGCATGGGGCACCTTCCGATCTGAATGCACATCCGCATTTCAATAAAGACCACTCGATTGTCGTTGTACACAATGGAATTATTGAGAATTATCTGAAATTAAAGAAAAAACTGATGTCCAAAGGATATGAGTTCCTTTCGGAGACAGATACCGAGGTAATTGCCCATATGCTGGATTACTATTATAACGGCGATCCGCTTGCAACGATCACAAAGGTTATGCACCGCATGGAGGGATCGTATGCACTGGGTATCCTGTTCCGCGACCATCCGGATGAGGTGTATGCGGTCCGTAAAGACAGCCCGCTGATCGTTGGTACAAGTAAGAGCGGAAACCTGATTGCATCCGATGTTCCGGCTGTCCTGAAATATACAAGAGATGTCTATTTTCTGGAAAATGAGGAGATCGTGAAACTGACCCGCGATGGCCTTCACTTCTACAATATTGACGAGGAGGAGCTGGAGAAAGAGGCAACCCACATCGACTGGGATATGAATGCGGCAGAAAAAGGCGGCTATGAGCATTTCATGCTGAAAGAGATGCATGAGCAGCCAAAAGCCGTAAAAGATACCCTGACGCCGCGTATTAAGAACGGTGATGTTGTGATCGAAGAACTCGGCATGACCGATGAGGAGATCCGCGCGATCCGCAAAATCTTTATCGTTGCCTGCGGTTCTGCATACCACACCGGTGTAACCGCAAAATACGTCTTCGAAAAGCTGGCAAGAATCCCGGTTGAGGTAGATCTGGCAAGCGAATTCCGCTACCGTGATCCGATTCTGCCGGAAAATACGCTCGTGGTCATCGTCAGCCAGTCGGGTGAGACGGCCGATACCCTCGCGGCTCTCCGCCTTGCAAAAGAAAAGGGCGTGCGTACCCTTGGCATCGTAAACGTAGTTGGAAGTTCGATTGCAAGAGAGGCAGACAATGTCATGTACACCTGGGCCGGTCCGGAGATCGCTGTTGCGACAACGAAAGCGTACAGCACACAGCTTATCGCGCAGTACCTTCTGGCGATGAAGTTTGCCAAAGTACGCGGAACCGTTTCGCAGAATGACTTCGATGCGATGATCCAGAGCCTTGAGCGCCTGCCGGAGCAGATTTCCCTGCTGCTGTCCCACAAGGAGAACGTACAGCGTTTTGCCAACCGTTATCTTGCGGCAGAACACGTCTTTTTCATCGGACGCGGCATCGACTATGCAATCTCGATGGAGGGCTCCCTGAAGCTGAAAGAGATTTCCTACATCCATTCCGAGGCGTATGCAGCCGGTGAGCTGAAACACGGAACCATTTCCTTGATTGAGGACGGACGCCTTGTCGTAGCCGTGCTGACCCAGCCGGAGCTCTACAAGAAAACGATCAGCAATATTCAGGAAGTGAAGACACGAGGCGCGTTTGTCATGGCGGTAACGACCGTTGGCAATACAGAAGTGGAAAAAGTAGCCGACTACGTAGTTTACCTGCCGGAGACAAATCCGATTTTTGCAAACTCCCTGGCGATCATTCCGCTGCAGCTCTTTGGCTACTACGTATCGATCGGCAGAGGCCTCGATGTGGATAAACCGAGAAACTTGGCGAAATCGGTTACGGTAGAATAAAAACCGCAGCATAAAATTCCTCTTTTTTCAAAATTATCACAGTTTCAACACAATTCTAACGTACAATAGGCAGTAGAAAATGAAGAAAGAAATAAGAGCACTGTGTATTGGTGCCTGAGATAGAAAAGAGAAAGAGGGATCAGCCATGAGTGAAGAATTCAAAAAAGAAGAAATAAATGGTGAGGCAGCAGAGAAAACCAAAGCTGCAGAGCATACAGAAGAAGTAAAAGCAGAAACGACAGCAGAGCAGAGTGCAGCAGAGACGGAAAAACCGCAGGAAACCGCAGAAGCGCCGAAGGCGGAAGAAAAGAAAACGACAACCTACAGCTGGGTGAATCCGAAAATCAGCGGAAAGACCGGCGAGGAGAATAACAGCGCTTCCTACACCGGAGAACCGGACCCGTCGGAGGCAAAGGCAGAGCGGACATCTTCTGCAAAGACAGAACATTATCAGTACCAGTCACAGACACAGAGTGCTCCGAAGCAGGAAAAACCACAGTTTTCTGCCGTTCCGCAGCCGCAGGATCACAAAAAGAAAGCGAAAAAACCAATGTCAGCCGCAAAAAAATGGGGCATGACACTTGCCATGGCAGCGTGCTTCGGACTCGTGGCAGGCGGTGTTTTCATTGGGACTGCAGCAGTCGGTACGAAAGTGATCGGTACAGCAACAGAGCAGAAGCAGGAAGTTACAATTCCGACGACCACCACAACAACGGCAGCAGACAGCAGTGATACCTCCGATACCGTAAAAGCAACCGGCGAGATGTCCGTGAAAGATGTTGCATCGAGTGCGATGCCGTCTCTGGTAGCAATTTCTACGACAACGGTGGAAGAAGTTGAGACATTCTTCGGAACCACAAGCCAGGAAGTTCCTGCAAGCGGAACCGGAGTTATTGTCGGACAGAACGACGATGAGCTCCTGATTGCGACAAACAACCACGTTGTCAGCGGTGCAACGTCTCTTTCCGTCAGCTTTATCGACGATGAGACGGTAGAAGGCCAGATCAAAGGTACCGATGCGGACAATGACCTTGCTGTTGTTGCAGTAAAACTTTCCGACATCAAGGACGAGACAAAGAGCCAGATCAAAATTGCCGTGATGGGAAATTCCGATGACCTTGAGGTCGGTGATCAGGTTGTGGCAATCGGAAATGCACTGGGAACCGGCCAGTCCCTGACGAGCGGATATATCAGTGCAAAAGACCGTACGATCTCCAGTCAGGATGAGAGTACCGGCGAGACGATTACTTCTGAGGGACTGATCCAGACCGATGCAGCCATCAACCCTGGAAACAGCGGCGGCGCCCTTCTGAACATGAACGGTGAGCTGATCGGCATTAACGAAGCAAAATACAGCTCCACACAGGTCGAGGGCATGGGCTTTGCGATCCCGATTTCGAAAGCGGAGCCGATTCTGCAGAACCTGATGAACCTGACAACAAGATACAAAGTCAGCGATGATAAGGCCGCTTATATCGGAATCAACATGGCGGATGTCAGCGCAGATGTTTCCCAGAACTACGGTATTCCGACCGGTGTCTGCATCATGAGCGTTGTGGACGGCAGCCCGGCAGCCGATGCGGGCTTCAAGAAAGGCGATGTTATCACCACGTTTGATGGAAGAAGCATCTCGAACGCCAAAGGCTTAAAAGAGACACTGACCTATTATGCGGCAGGCGAGACCGTAGATGTCACCGTACAGCGTGCGGACAACGGTGAGTACAAAGAAGTAACACTGACGCTGACCCTTGGCTCTGCAGCAGATATGCCGCAGACGAGCGGAAGCAGCAACGGAACCACAAACGATGGAACCGGAAGCTCCGATCAGAATGACCAGGGTATTCAGAATCCGTTTGGCAACAGATAAAAACTCGAAATAACTATTTCCTAAGAGAAAAAAGACGGACAGCACAGGAATATGAACGCCTGGCTGTCCGCCTTTTTCTGCATTTTTTGATATAATTTTTTGAATTTGTAAAATTCTTAAAAAAGTTGGTAATTTTTAAGAAAGTTTTTACTTGTGACCCTATGGCTTTTGGGCTATAATCAAGCTAGACCAAGCGATCTATTACAGAAAGGAATTTGAAAAATCATGTCAGAAGAGAAAGACAGAGTGGACGGTACCGCGGACGAAACTAAGGCGGAAACAAAAAGCTCTGACCATCATACAGAAGATACCTATGAAAAAGTCTGCTTCATGTGCCGCAGACCGGAGAGCAAAGCCGGAAAGATGATTACCCTTCCGGGAAACATCAATATCTGCCCGGACTGCATGCAGAAGAGCTTTGATACCATGAACCAGAACCCGGGCCAGATCAATGAGATGATGAATAATATGAACAACATGCCGAATATCGGCATGCTCGATCTCTCCGGGCTTTCCAACCAGATCCCGAACCGGCAGCGGGTAAAGAAAAAAGAAGAAAAGAAGAAAACAAAAGAATTTTCCATCAAGGACATTCCGCCGCCGCACCGGATCAAGGCGATGCTTGACGAATACGTTATCGGCCAGGACCGTGCAAAGAAAGTCATGTCGGTTGCCGTTTACAACCATTACAAACGTGTCTTTGCACCGCAGGACGGAAATATCGAGATCGAAAAATCCAACATGCTGATGATCGGACCGACCGGTTCCGGAAAAACGTATCTGGTGCAGACACTGGCACGCCTCTTAGATGTGCCGCTTGCCATCACGGACGCCACATCCCTTACCGAAGCGGGTTATATCGGTGATGATATTGAAAGCGTGGTATCTAAGCTTTTAGCGGCCGCAGACAACGATGTGGAGCGCGCGGAGCACGGTATCATCTTCATTGACGAGATCGACAAGATTGCGAAAAAGAAAAATACAAACCAGAGAGACGTCAGCGGAGAAGCCGTACAGCAGGGAATGCTGAAGCTCCTCGAGGGCAGCGACATCGAAGTTCCGGTGGGAGCCAACAGCAAAAATGCGATGGTTCCGCTCGAGACCGTCAATACCAGAAACATTCTCTTTATCTGCGGCGGTGCCTTCCCGGATCTGACGGACATCATCAAGGAGCGTCTGAACAAGACAGCTTCCATTGGCTTCCAGGCGGATCTGAAGGACAAGTATGATGGGGATAAGAACCTGCTGTCACAGGTGACCTTAGAAGACCTTCGGACTTTCGGTATGGTGCCGGAGTTCCTTGGCCGTCTGCCGATCGTATTTACGCTGGAGAGTCTCAATGAGGATATGCTGGTCGAGATCTTAAAAGAACCGAAAAATGCGATCCTGAAGCAGTATAAGAGACTGCTCGAACTCGACGAGGTGAAACTGGAATTTGATGATGATGCACTTCGCTCTATTGCAAGAAAAGCGCTGGAAAAAGATACCGGTGCGAGAGCACTCCGTTCGATCATCGAGGATTTCATGCTGGATATCATGTATGAGATTCCAAAGGACAGCAGCATCGGAGAGGTTATCATCACAAAAGACTATATTGAAAAGACCGGCGGGCCGACGATTCTCCTGCGCGGTCAGGAAGTTCCAAAGTTAGAGCAGAAATAAGGTAACTGGAAAACACAGCGGAGCAGACGTGAAACTGGCGTTTTCTTGAAATAAGAGATAAGAAAGAGAGGGTTTTAACTATGGCAGAGGATTTTTTTGGAAATTTAAGTAAAACACTGAAAAAAACAGTGGATACTGTGGGAAAGAAAACAGATGAATTCGTAGAAATTCAGAAGATCCGCACCCGTCAGCATGCGCTTGAGGATCAGATTGAGAAGAATTACCAGGATATCGGACAGATCATCTACAACCGCTATCTGAACGGCGAAGCATTCGACGAGAATCTTGCCGGCATCTGCAAAGATATCACCGATCTGGAAAAAGAGATTGCAGACTGCAAGGAAGACGTGGCAAACAAGAGAGGCCGCATCGTATGCCCGGCCTGCGGCGCAAGTGTTCCGAAAGATGCAGCTTTCTGCATGCGCTGCGGTGCTGCTATGCCGGAGAAGGAAGAAGAGCCGGAGGATGCCGAGTTTGTACACGTAGAACCGGAAGAAAAAGCAGAAGAAACCGAAGCAGCAGCGCCGGAAGAAGAGCCTGAAAAAGAAGCAGAGGTACCGGAAGAGGAATGATCTGGACCCTGCTGCCGGGAGCGGTTTTCCTTGCAGACGGATGCCTGAAAAAGAAGGCAGAAGAGGAGTTAAAGGAAAATGAGCAGATCCCGGTCTGCAAAGGACATATTGTCCTGCGGAAATGTCATAACCGCGGCGTAGCGGGCGGCGGCTTCGCGGACAGCACGAAGAAGGTGGAAATTCTCACCTTCTTTTTGCTGTCCGGACTGTGGGCGCGTCTCGGAGCGCTGGCGGGCAGACGTAAGTGTAAGGCGAAGAAGCTTGGGCTTGCGCTTACGATTGGCGGCGGCATGTCGAACTGGTATGACCGGCATAAGAGAGGTTACGTGACCGACTATGTCAGCTTCCGGTTTGGACCGGAGAAGTTCCGCAGACTTGTGTTCAATGTTTCTGATTTCTGTATTTTCTTCGGACTTGCGCTGCTGACGGCAATTTCCTGCCGGGAGTCCAGGTGATGCAGGATCTCCCGAAAAGCCCTGCGGATGGCGGGCTTTTCGGGGCAAAAAAGAAAATTTGAAATTTTTTGAAAAAATTTGAAAAAAGCTGTTGACAGATTCGGAATCATCTGGTAATATATGTTTTGTTGAACGGCACATGAGAGCCGCAAGACAAGAAATGCAGGAGTGGCGGAATTGGCAGACGCGCAGGCTTCAGGTGCCTGTGGTCGCAAGATCGTGTGGGTTCGAGTCCCATCTCCTGCATTATTTTTTACCCTGCCTGGAATGATGCAGAAACTTCCCGGCAGGGTCTTTTTATTTCTGTGCGGAGAAGATGTGCAGACGGGGAAAGAAAAACAGACGAATCTCAGACAGTGTAAAATTGTTTAAAATTATCACTATTATCCATATTTTTCATAAAATCAAAAAAATTAAAATTTTTTCATTTACCCGTAACGTTTTGGATTTTCAATTGCTGTTAATAGTAGAGAGATAAAAATTATTAAAAAATTTGGACAATTTAAAATTTTCTCGCCTATGTAATTAGATGGGCAAAATTGCACATTGACAAATACACTTGATTTAAGTGTCATAAAGAGCCATTTTCTTTAATATTCTGTATTAGCAAGAAAGGATTTGAATAAGTATGAATGAGGATAATAATAATACAAAAGAAAATAAATTAGAGTTCAATACATATTGCATTTTTACAGAAGAAAAACAAGATATTAGAGATACGATAGGATTAGTTTTTAAGGATTATTTAGAAAGTATAAAAGTAAAGAATAAGTAATTATATTAAAACAATTGCAAAATTTAATTGAGCACGTTACAA
>OGRY01002228.1_pt1 | contig 12626 bp, 10 predicted proteins | sample 1553551 | NCBI WGS metagenome assembly OGRY01 (sample SAMEA2580101, study PRJEB22360) | human gut metagenome | biome: human gut; feature: human-associated habitat; material: faeces | place: Denmark | collected 2008/2010
CTACCTCCAGATTGGCCGGAATGTCGCTTACGATGACGGGCAGTCTGTAACTCATCGCTTCCAGCAATGCGATCGGAAGCCCTTCGTGCGAAGAGGGCAGCACGAAGCAACGGGCGTGGGTGAGAAGGGCGTGCAGCTTTTTCCCCTTGATGAAGCCGGTCAGGACGACGCCCTGTTCCCGTGCGTATTTTTTGAGTCCTGCGGAGTACTCGTCTTCGAAATCCGTATCTCCGGCCAGCACCAGTCTGCACCCCTTGTTGTCGGTCTTCGAGAAGGCTTCGATCAGGTGGTGCAGGTTCTTTTCCGGGACGAAGCGGCACATGCTGAAGATGTATTTCCCCTTTTCGACGCCCGTTTCTTCGAGATATTCCGGAAAATCGGCGATCTGGGGAGCCGGAACCCCGTTGTAAATCAGGTGACACTCTTTGCGGTGGTATTTGCGGATCAGCATGTCGTTTATGACGTTCGAAATCACGATGATTTCATTGGCGAAGCGTGCGCCCATCATTTCACCCAGTCTGAGTACCGTTTTGGCCGCCGCACCCCATTTGTCCCGGTCGTAATCCGGTCCGTGGTGGGTAAATACCACCTTCAGTCCCAGCAGGCGGGCGACTGGCGTCAGCAGCGCCGGGCCGACGGCGTGGATGTGGATGATGTCGGCTTTCAGCTTTTTGGCTTCGAGGACTGCCCGGAACGTATGGACGATCGCTTCGAACGACTTCTTTTTCGGGGTTGCGAGATCGACGAGCGTGATTCCCTCGTATTGCCGCAGCGTGTCGTGCACGTAGCTTTTCCTCCGTATTACGGTTACGTCGAATCCCTTCCGGGCGATACGCGGAAACAGCTCTTCGCAGTGCGTTTCCACGCCGCCCATGATGCCGGGAATCCCCCGGGTGCCGGTGACGACTATTTTCATAGCCGGAAAACGGTCATTCTTTTTGGCATTCACGACTTGGTTAGAATTTTTCCCGCAAATCGCCCTGCATCGGGTCTTGGCCGACATCGCACCACTTCTTGTCCAGACAGGCCGGTTTTCCCCGCAGGCTGCGGAGCTTGTTTCTGAGCGCCCACCTCAGCGGGTATTTCATGTATTTGTGCATTACAGGACTGGCTGTACCGACCATCCAGCAGTTTTTCGGGCATTTCCGGACCATGGCACGGACTTCCTGCGCCCGGTCGCTCTCCCAGATATCCATGAAGTCGGGCGTTTCGTGGATATTGCCCATCGATTTCTGCCAGTATTTCTCTTCGAGACCGTTGCACGGATACACCTCGCCGAAAGGATCGATGAAGAAGTTCGCCGAACCCGCTTCGCACGGCAGCATGCGGCGGCCGCCCTCGATGTAGTTGATCAGCCCCATATTGAACCATGCGCGGAACCAGCTTTTCGGGTGGTTCTCCTGCAACTGCCATTCGATCAGCTGTTCGAAGTTTTTGCACACCTCGTCCTTGTTGGTGATTACGTTGTCGTCCTTGTGGAAATAATAGGAGTTGTGGAAAGCCGCCGTGGCGAACTCCATGCCCAAAGACAGCGACAGCTGGTAGAGCGAAAGCATGTCCTTGGAATTGTTGTTCGATACGGTGCAGCCGAATCCGATGTCTTTCAGCCCCATTTGCTTCAGCGTGAGCAGTGTTCTCAGCCCTTTGTCGAAGCCGCCGGCGTGTCCGCGCAGCTCGTCGTTCTTGCAGCTCAGGCCTTCGATCGAGATGCGGATGCCGATGTTCGGGAACTGTTTGGCCAATGCCACGACTTTGTCTTCGAACCATCCGGACGTGGAGATGACGATGCGGTCCGTATGTTTGTAGCACTCCTCCACGATTTCCGCCAGATCCTCGCGGACAAAGGGTTCTCCGCCGGTAAGGTTGATGAATTTCAGGCGCGGCAGCGTACGGAGGTCCGCAGCTTTGATCTCGTCGTCTTTTTTCGTGGGGTTGAACCAGATGTTGCACATCTTGCATTTCATCGGGCAACGATAGGTCAGGATGATACTGGCATCCGTGGGATGAGGTATATTCCGGGTATTCATGTTATCTGTTGTTGTAAATTTTCAGGAGTTCTGTATAGTACCTCTCTGCCGAATATCTTTTCTGTGCGTCGAGTGCGATCTGCCGGTATTCGAACGGGGTTGCGAACATTTGTCCGATTCGGGCCTTCAGTTCTTTTGCGTTTCCGGATTCGAACAGCATTCCGGTCTTGCCTTCATCGATCAGTTCGGGAATGCCGCCGATCCGGCTGCCGAGCACCGGAGTGCCCAGACATTGTGACTCGATGACGGACAGCGGATTGTTTTCATACCATTCCGAAGGCACGACGCAGAATCGGGCCTTACCGACTATTTCCTTGATTTCCGGCCAGTGTTTATAACCCAGAAGTTCTATATCGCTTCCTGCAGCTGCGGCGCGCAGCGTCTCTTCGAGCGAACCGCCACCGATTATCTTCAGTGGGTAGGGCAGTCGCTTTGCCGCTTCGATCAGTGTTCCGATCCCTTTTTCAGGACTAAGACGGCCTATGTAACAGTAATAGTTCTCTTTGTCGTAATCGTCTTTCCGGGTTTTGGCAATGTCGATAAAATTGCAGAGCGTATTGATCTTCTGTTTGTCGAAGTTGCCCTGAACCATTTTGTCCGCCATAAACCGGCTGGGACAAATAAAGGCGTCGGTAACTGCTTCCAGGCGCATACGAGTCCATTTCATAGCTTCCTTGTATGCCAGGAAACTTGCCAATGCGGAATTTTTCATGCATTTGTGCTTCCGCACCTTGCGTTTGTCGCTAAAGCACTCTTCGCAAACCTGCAACCCGTTGCGCAGGCAGTCGTAACGAGGGCATAGCAGTTTGTAGTCGTGCAGAGTCCATACGACTTTCACGCCTCGTCGATGGGCTATTTCGGCGATAACGGGAGAAAGTTGGGTGTGGATATTGTTCAGGTGGAGTATATCCGGTTGGAACTCATCGAGCAGTCGGGTGAACTTTGTCCTGACTTCACGGGTGCCGAATGGGCGGCGCAGCGCCCCCCTTATTCCCAACCCGGGGGCGAATTTAACCTCGCTCGGAAAGTATTTGCTCCAGGGAGTTTCCAGATTTTCCGGATGCTGCATGGAAAAAACGGCTACTTCATGGCCTTTTTGTTTCAAAAGCTCTTCTAGATTGATCGTGCAGACACAATCGCCGCCGCGCGGATAATAGAATTTATTGGCTAAAAGTATTTGCATAAATTGTTTTATGTCCGGTTGCCGTTGATTTTATAGTTATTCGTCAGTATTATGATTATATATCAGTGCTTTATCCGATTATAATATTTGACGAAAATTTCTTTAGGTGTTTTTCTTGTCAGAAGAGCTGCAGCAACATTACGATTTGCTGCTGACATTATGCTGGCATTATCACCGGATACTTTGTTCTGTATTCGATATTTTAAGCTTCTCAGAACTGCTATTACACAGGCAAAGCATGTTAAAAATATATATAATACTACAGACGACCCGGAAAGGAATCTAATCACCCCTTTTTCACCTGCAGGGGCTGTTGCCGTTTTGATCTGGGAAATGTGTGTTTTGCCACTACAGCCTTCATAATGAATTAATTCGACCGATGCGTTCACGTAGCAAAAATAACCACGTCTGTTCAGTGCGGTGGACAATGCGATATCTTCCGGACAGAAAAAGTAGTATTCGTCGAAAAATCCCATTTGCCGGAATATGTCTGTTTTGATCATAAATGCCGCCCCGACGAGATTGTATGTCCGGAATATTCCGATTCGGTTCGTATAGGGACTTTCGACCGTTTTTTCGCGCCACAATCCTAATTGGGCCAAAACATATGTTTTCCAATTTATTTCAGGTCGGCCGCAGTATTGAAGCGAGTGGTCGGCAAATAGCAATTTTGGACTGACGACAGCAGCCTCCGATGGTAATTGGTCGAACGTCGCCGCCAAACTCGTGATTACGTCCGATTCTATTTTTGTGTCGTCATTCAGAACAAAACAATATTTTCCGGTTGCTTTTCGCAATGCCAGATTGTTGTTGGCCGAGAATCCACGGATTTCATTACTTTCAATAATCTGCGCCCACGGGTAATTTTGTCTCAAATGCTGAAGGTTTTCCGGTGAGAAGAGATATGCGACGACAAATACCTCATAAGAGGTCGAGGTGTGTGTGCGGATACTGTCCAGACATCTGCTTAGCACCTCATAATTGTTCATGCTAACGATGATGACTGAAACTTCCATTGTTTCGCTTGTTTATTCGTGATCGGTTGCGATCTATTTTATAAATCAGAATGTAGACCAGATAGAAAAGATAAAGGTGCATTCCCGGTGTTGAAGATACGGTCGACGCCGCTATGAAAGCCAGCGGGAGAAAGAACAGGCATTTTCCCCGCGAGTGCCAGCCCAATCGGCATAAAGTAAAAATAAAGATACAGTATGTGATAATTCCCAATATTCCCCGTTCGACCATAATCCATATCCAGATACTTTCCAGTCCCAGAAGCCGGCCTACCAATATGCGATCCGGAAAGTACAGTGTCGCTTTCTGTCCTAATCCCCATATGGGGCTTTTCGACATAAGAATATAGGCGGCTTCGAACTGATCCTGGCGCATTTCTAAACTGCTGCCTCGTATTTCGGTTTTTTCCGGATTTAATACCGATACGATCAGATTTTCAACAAAATCCAGATAAGGCATCAGGACGATTATACTGATTACCGCAAAAGCTAAGATGCGAACGGATTGTTTGTTTTTTAGATTGATCAGCGGGAGTATTCCTACTGCCAGAAATACCAGCGGTGTTCGGCTGTTGGATAGCAGGGATGCGATGAATGCCATAATGCCGACAAGCAGCATGGTTTTTTGCTGTAATTTACTGAAATATGCTTTATAATACACGTACCCGTACAGGCAGAGGCAGAATATCAATCCGAAATTGATGCTGCCGCCGATCGGATGAAGGAAAAACGATTGGACACGGGTTCCTCGCTCATCTTCCAGATATTGCCAGTCTGTTGCTCTGGGACCTGCGAGGTCTATTTCATAATCCATTACGGGATTGTAACCCAGGAATTTTTCGATAAATGCATATGTGCAAATTATCAGCGAGGCTCCTAATAATATATTGACAACTTTCAGTATATCTTCTTTGCTTGATATTAACATCCAGCATAAATAGGCACTGATGAAATCGCAAAAAACAACGGATAGCAGTGACGTGAAGGTATTCTGGATTCCGGCGATCGAAATAAAGCTCGATACTACATAGGACAATAGTACCCAGATAAATACCTTGTTGAACGGCAGGGGAGATGTCGTTATTACCCGGCTGTATCTTTTTCTTTTGATTACATATAGCAGTGCGAAGAAGATCGACATGAATACTTCCAGGGTCAATAACGGAACGCCCGGAAGGTTTATCAGGTTTATGTTGTTGTTTAGGAACAGCCGGAACGCCAGAAAGAGAAAAAAACCTTGTTTGTAGTTTTTTAATGAGTACAGAATTAGCAGTGCCGCTATAATCAAGAATGGATTCATGCAGTCATTATTTTATAATTCGGGCCGGAATCCCTGCCGCGATCGAATACGGGGGAATATTTTTTGTAACCACCGCATTCGCACCGATGATGGCCCCCTCGCCGATCGTGACTCCGGCCAAAATCGCGGCTTTCTCCCCGATCCACACATTGTCTCCGATGACGATCGCACCTTTGGAATAAATAGGCCGGGCATTCGGTGCGATGTTCCGGAGCGCCATATCTTTGGGATCTCCGTGCGAATTGTCCGAAATGAGCACGCTTTTCCCCGTGCGGACGTTTTTACCGATCCGGATAGAATTGACTGCGGTGATATGCATATCCGGACCGAACATGCAGCCGTCACCAATCGATATTTTCACCGGAGTATTGTATTGCGGCATTTCATGAGCCGTGATATGGGAATTGCGGCCGATAAGACAATAGTCCCCAATCTCAATGTATTTTTTCCCATTGACTAAATATAATCCCGGTTCTACCTCTGTATGAAGCCCTATTTTTCGGACGTTATGTGCAATCCATGCTGTATAAAACCATGCGTAATATCGGCTAAACCGTTGTGAAAGCGAATATGGCCATATACAATGAAGTAAATTGCCGAATGTTCGTATATATTTATAAAGCATTTTTTATTTTGTATTTAAAAATTTATTTTTCAAATACCCGTATAATGTTTCCTTACCATCTGCCGTTTCATAATATGATAACCGATGGTTTAGTTTGAAAACCGTCGTTTCTTGTTTGATGCGATCGAATTTTTCTGCATCATATGGTTGGTTCATCTCGGAAAGCAATTGGTGTAAATATGGGGATGTATAGGGCATCGTGTCTACGCTTCTGCGGAATGAATCGTTTTTCCGATAAATTAGGTCGAAGATGTAATCTATCAGAAGATAATCGATCATCTTATTGTATTCTTGGAGGTATTTAAGAAAGATACTTTGGATAGTGCCAAATGCCGGATTACCATGAGTTGATGCAAGGAAAAATGTAGCCCACCTGTATGCAGATATGGTGGTATTGGATCCAGTCACAATTTTTATTGAGTGAAAATAGTCTGGGGCAGGAATTGATATTGAATCGGTAATCAGTAAAGTACTGTCCATCCAAATACCGCCTTTATCAAATAATAAACAAATGCGTAATATGTCGGAAAAGTGGGTGTATGAAAGTTCTCCTCTATTCAATCGATCATAAATATAATTAGGAAGTGTAACGTGTGAGGCAATATTATCTTTGGTCAATAAATGGACTGGCCGGTCATGTATATTCGAGACAATACTATTGTAACATATTTTTACAATTTCAGGCATTGCAGTCTCTCCCTGATACCAAAAGATCCATACCGGATCGTTATTTGACTTTTCTTGTAGCGATGGAAATGTTGCAGGAACCATATCGCAATAATGTTCATCCATCCATCGGCGAATAGAATCTATTTTCTGGTTTTCAAAAAAAAAGCATTCTTTGAAATGAAAATAGAAAAAACCCCGTACCAGTTGGATGAATACCCCGCAAAGTGTCCGTATCCGTAAAAATGAACTTAATCGGACGATATTTATGATCTTAGATCCGTATAAACGAATTGTACGATACATTACTCTGGATTATTTTGGTCGGATATTTTTGACATACATCTTTGTTGATGAGAAATAATTTTTTGATAGATATCGGTTAACGTATTTTTGATAGATTCGGGATTATGCCGTTGCCGGGCTGCTAGTTGTCCTTGGTGACTCAGTTGCTCCATTAATTTTGTATCCCGGCTCAGTTTAACGATCTCCATTGCCAGCATGTGCGGTTCATTTGACGGGATGAGAATGCCGGTTTCGTAGTTTTTGACGAGAGACGGAATTCCGCCTACATAGGTCGTGATGACTGGAATTCCGATTATTTGGGCCTCGCATAATGAATTAGGAGAATTGTCGATATATGCTGTATGTACGTAGATGTCGGCCTCTGCAAGTTGAACGGCTAAATCTTCGGCCGAAAGTGTTCCCAGAAATTTTATGTTGACTGCATCATGAGGCGTACGTTCATTTTTCTCGAAGAAAGAGAAAGACCCGGTGGGGCCGGCAATAAGCCATTCGAAATCAAAATCCGTATGATCTTTTAATAATTTGGCTGTCTTCAAAAGGAGATCCATGCCTTTGACCATACTGCATGACCCGACGCTGAGCAATTGTATGCGCTTCCTTTGTCGAAATGTCCATGTTTTCGGGGGATTGAAGAAGACTGGGCGTAGTGCTTCATTACAATGATAATATTGTGAGTCTGGGGCATACAGGCGTGTGATATTGTAATCCCAGTTCGTTCGCCCCATGACATAACGGCAGTGTTTCAGGATATCTATTTCACGTGCTACTTTATAGTTGTCATTTCTACTCCATACAAATCGTCTTTTTAACAGTACGATAGGGTTGTAGTGCGATGTTTTCCACTGGGTGAAGAAATTATAGCCTGGAGGATACGAGGCATTTACATAGGGAGGAAGGCTGCCCTGCATGTGGATGACGACTGGTATGTCTACGTATTTCTCAACCAATCCGAATCCCCATTCCGAACCGAAAACATGGATGATGTCCGGTTTGAAATCCTCTATGACTTTCAGGCAGTCCGCAATAATTATCTTGTCTTTTTCCGATGCGTATATGCGTCGCCGCAATCCCGGTTTTACCCGGATCGGATAATAACACACCCCGTCGATTTCTTTCTTGAATATCGGATCCGGATGTTCGAATGCTACCCCCAGGCGGATGTTATCTGATGTTCGGATTATTTTTTCCAAGGATGCGATCCAACCGCCGCCGTTATGTTCGCCGTTCCGGTGGGCATCGTAAAGAGATGGATTTACGGCAAACCAAAGTACTTTCATATTATGAATTGGTATTATGTGACAGGAAGCTTTTACTCGTGTCGATTTTCCCGGACAGAAGATCGTCTATGCGCTTCCAATCCGGAGTTGACAGGGGTGTCGTGTCCTGTATCTGTTGAGGATCGAATCTGTCGGTCATTCCCAATCCGTTCAGGAAATCCCGCATCCGCGAATGGTTCGTTCTGCCCCGGAGCGGATAGGTCAGGAACGGTTTATGGAAAAGGACGGAGAATGCCGTCGCATGAAACGAATTCGAAATGACGAATTCCGCATTTTTAATCCATGCGAGGAATTCCAGCGGCCCGGCGTCCGAAATATTCCGTTCCGCATAGGCAAGCGGTGCGAAATCGTTCAGGGAATACAATCTGGCGCCGAGCTGCCGGGCTATTTGCCGTGCATGTTCCCTAATAGTGGGATCATTCGAGAAATCATATACGAGAACATACCTTTCTTGGGGTGTTATGTCCGCGGAAATTTCCTCCCAGCTTTGTCTGTTCAACAGAAAAACCGGATCTTCCACCTGTTCTGCCGTTCTGCCGACAGAAAGATCCCTGATTATTCTTACCCCTGTCTGCTCCCGCACCGATATCGCATCGAATCGCTGCAGTTTTTTCGTGACGAAAGCCCTGTATGCGGGAGCGATCTCCGATACTGCAAAACTGGCTGCATAGGAGATACGCCGCGTATCGTCGGATCCGAAATCGAGATAGAACGCTGCATCCTTTCCGTTTTCACACGCCGTGTTCCAAATCTGGTCGCTTCCGGCAATATATAAATCTGCCTGCGGTGGAGTGGCCCTTAGCTCTTCGGCCGAAGTATAGGTATTGTCGGTAAGCGTCAGGAATTTTTGCCTGAAATCGTCGAATTTACGTTTCCGGCCGATCGTTTTGTATATTTTCCGGTTTTTGAGCAGAAAATAGATACATTGTGTCCCGACGTAATCTTTATAGGGATATAATCTTGATTCAGCGGGAATATGCCGCCAGTTATATCTGCTGTTCAGATAATAGGGCTTGTAATCGATGATCTCGACATCGTGTCCCTCCTGCGACAGATACCGTTGCAGTGCGTACGCCTGCAAAGAGGCTCCGTAATTATAAACGTTATGACAGGTAATCGTCGCTATTTTCATTTTGCGATGCGTTTTATGAGTTTGCGCATTGTCGCTGTCGGATGACGGGCGTGATTTACTATCCGCGTTAATTGTTCTCGACGGGTTACGTAGCGCTCTATTTGTCTGAGCGAAATTTTCGGGTTTCGCAGCAGCGACATGATGTGATCATAATTGCCGGGTTGTCGGGCGTTCTCCCGCATTTGTCCCTCCGCTGCCGTTTCGAATGAAATCTCCGATATATGGCAGCCTTGCAATATTTCGACGATATTTTGGCCTCGCTCCGTGAACGGGATCAGCGCGCTGACACCTTGTTCGTTATCCTGATAGCGGGAACCCCAGAGGTCGCCGACCCGCAAATCCGCGGCTGAGTTGTCGAGTTTATATTTGCACTGTTTGTAGCAGGCAGAACCTAAACACATATCTTTTAGGAATATTTTATAAAAAAGATCTCCATCCGATAATGCTGAAAATCCTTTGGCTATTCCGTCTGATGCCGAATATGTGTAGTCCATGGCCCATGAGTCGTGCCAGCCCCGCCGTTTGCTTCGCCATTTGATGTCCGTGAGTTTTGCGTTTTCGCCGATCGTGCGCAGGTATTTTTGCCATAACAGCATCGACGGAACTCCATGGCAAAAGAAATCCACGAGGATGAAATTCGATTCAACCCTGAAACGCCGGATGTAGCGTCGGAAAGATGCGATTTGACAAGGGGTGCCCGTCACCACGTATTTGTCATGGATATCTATTCCCGCAAATCCGTCGGTTGTATCGCTCTGCAGATATTTGCTTCCTGCAGATGCAGCCAGCTCTTCCTCGTTTCGTGCGATATAATGTTCCGGTATCTGTTTTGCATAATTATAACGGACGACGCATATTTTGAAGCCTTGCTGCAGCATTTGCCGGCCGATTTCAAAAGCGATTCCCCCGGAGGATGAATTTTTGCGGATATCGTCGTTCAGGCTCCATGCCGCATAACTTGTCGGTTTAAGGTCTATAACCTGGCTGTCTGCTGCAAAAGCGCAAACCTCTACGCAGATCGAGCATTTTATACACTGATCCGCCGATTCGATGCGGGGTTCGTAAAAGCCGTTTTTATTTAACTTCAATGCGATGATTTGTTTGGGACAAGCCTTGGCGCAAACCCCGCATCCGAAACAATCGTGTATATCTGCAATATTGATCATACTTTTATGCAGAACATTTCTGTTTGATTCTGGCTACTATTTTTTTCTGCACGAAAATCCGCTCCTGCACCGACAGTCCGACATAGTAAATGACGATCAAAGTTGCGATGGCACATACGCCGGAAACTACGAATAACCGCAAAATGCCGGCATTCATCAGGTGAGAGACTATTATAGGGCAGATTGCTGCCAGAACAGCCACTACGCAGACATTCAACAGCACTTGGGTAAAGTAGGACTTTATGGATATTTCCACCTGCCGGTGAAGAAACCAGAGGCGGGCGAAGAGGCATCCCAAAGAGAGGCAAATGGCTACGTACATGGTCGTCTCTGGTGCATAACCTTTGCCCAGCAATAGGTAGGAGATCGGAAAATTGAGCAATTGAAGGCTTCCGACGACGATCTGGTAGTTCCGTATATTGCCGGTTGCCTGCAAAGCCGTTATTTGCGTGCCGGACAAGACTTCGCACATGGCGAATACCAGAACCAGCCGGACGAAGATTACGGTGTATTCCGGGACGTTTTTCAACCATAGCGTCAGGATCGTATTCGTTTCGATGATGATCGGGAGCGATAGCAGCAACAGCAGGTAGAATGAAAAACGGGCGCCGCTTTGTACCAATGTAAGCATATACAGGTAGTCGCCCGATGCGTAGCTTTTCGTGATTTGCGGATTGATTGCAGTCATAAAATTAGTTGCAAATCCGTTGACGGCGACGTTCACCTGGAATGCGATAGCGCGCGCTGCGTTGATGACCGGGCCGCAAAACAGATTTATGACGATATTGACCCCCTGATCCCGCAAAACCCCCGCAAAAGCCCCGATGAAATTCCAGCCGGCAAATCCCATCATTTCTTTCAGAAGGGCTTTGTTGAATGTAAAATGATATGTGCACTCTTTGAAATTTCGCTTGCAGTAGATGCCGTAAGCGATCCGGATGACACAGGCGACGGCCAGTAGTAATATACCGTACAATTTTAACTTGTCGAATGAAAAAATGACGAGTATGTAGACGATCAACAGCTTGAGTACTACTTCGATAATGCTGATATACGCAAAAGCCTGCATTCGTTCGTGTGCAATGATCGCCGCATTGTACGGAACGCTGATCAGGTTCACCATGAACGTCAGTATGGAACACTGAAGCACCCAGTTGGCAGCGCCGATACGACTCTCCGGCAGGTTCATTTTTTCATTCAGGAACCATACGCCCCCTATTTCGGCCAATACGAAGATCAGGAGCGCCAGCCCGATCTGGATTGTTACCGACGATGAAAATACGGATTTTAATTTTGCGGTATTGCCCTGTCCCAGCTCGAATGTTATGTACCTGCTTATCGCTGCGGATAATCCGCCGGAAATGACGGAGAACATGGCGACGACTCCGCCGATGACATTATATATACCGAAATCTTCAACTCCCAGCGTATTCAGGACGACTCGGCTTGTGTAAAGACTTACAGCCATCATGAATATCATCCGAAAATAGAGCAGAAGAGTATTTTTCGCTATTCGTTTGTTATTTCCCGATGATGTCTGGACTGTCATTCTGTTTACCTTTGTTTGCCGGATTTTTTGTTTGGTAGGCTTACCTGTCCTTATACATGCTCTGATAGTACTCTTGGTATTCGCCAGAAGTTATGTCGTCCATCCATTTTTGGTTTTGGAGGTACCATTGGACAGTTTTTTCGATTCCCTGTTCGAACTGCAGGCTGGGCTCCCAGCCCAGTTCGCGCTTGAGCTTGCGCGAGTCGATGGCGTACCTCATATCGTGTCCGGCACGGTCGGTGACATGGGTAATCAGTTTTTCGGATGTCCCCTCGGGATTCCCCAGCAGCCTGTCCACCGTCCTGACGATCACCCGTATCAGGTCGATGTTCTTCCATTCGTTGAAGCCCCCGATGTTATACGTATCGGCGACCTTACCCCT